>WOR8_10008103_pt1 | contig 10011 bp, 11 predicted proteins | sample DeeMarSeWOR38_10_FD_19890 | JGI IMG/M metagenome (IMG submission 19890) | reverse complement strand
TCCTCTCCATAGGTAGAGACAGGGCCGCTAAAAGGTGCAATGATGCCAACCTTAATTGCTTTACCGGAAGGCTTAACTGCCGGTTTCTGGTCACATCCGCATAGACAGAAGACAGAGAAGATGAGAATTAAAAGATAGACAAAATTTTTCATGGCAACCCTACGGGATGTAAAATGTTTTGAGTCGAATGATCAACTTCTTGTTAAAATTGGCTTGAATTTTCTTTTTGAACGCATTTAGATCCTCGCGGGTCAGCGGTTCCCGGGCCAATATGTCCATCAGGATGATGCGGTTATCTCCGCGCCAGATGATTGATGCTTTAACAATGATAATATATTTTTGATTCACCAAAAAGCGTTCCCTCCGCAAGCTTTGTTCGAAAATACGGTCTTCCACGATGCGCGAGTAGGATAAATAAAGGGGAATCGCAATCAATACCAGGAAGGCAAATACGATCACAAGGCTGCGTTTGCTTCGCACAACTGCAGAAAAACCCAGCACCCGGAAGGTGAATGTGGCAGAAATAGTGATGCCGACCAGGTTGGTCGAAAAAAGCAAAAAGGCCTGGTAAAAGAAATAGAAATCCAAGCGTCCAATGCCGATCCCGGCAACTGCCAGCGGCGGCACCAATGCCACGGCAATCGCCACGCCAGCCAAGCTCTGGATAATTTCCTTGAATGATTTGGAGCAGGCCGCAGCAATTCCTGAAATGATGGCTACGGCAAGATCCAGCAAAGTCGGATTCAGGCGGGCCAGCATTTCTTCTGTAACAGGTTTATGGGGAAACAAAGACGTAATCAGTGCCGATGAAAACAAGGCAATAAAAATGCCCAGAATGATTTTTCCGATCGAGCTTTTAAAAAGTTCAATGTTGCCCCGCAGTATGCCCATGGACAGGGAAACAATGGGGGCCATCAGAGGCGCTAACAACATGGCGCCAATGATCACAGAAGCGCTGTTTAAATAAAGCCCCACCGCAGCCAGCATGGTGCTGAGTACCATCAAAACGATATAGATGCTGCCGATGCGTGCATCCTCACGCAGCGCCGGAAACAGGTCGTAGAAGCGCTCTTCAGAGGCATAAGAAAAAAAAGGGATTCTTTTTTGCTTCTTGGCTTTGACCAGTTCCTTTTCCCTGGGCAGGTTTTCGATGTCAATTCTTTCTTTGGCATCCTTGGCGCTAATGCTTTCTGTCCGTAAATTGTTTCCGACATTAACATGCACCGCGTTGGCGATGGCTTTGCAATGCAGTGGCGTATGAGTGGTCCGCTTGTCATCGATGATCACCGCCAGCCGGTTTTCCGATTCGATATCGATCTGAGGACTTTTGATATATCCAATGGAGCTGGGAAGTTGTTTAAATCTCTTGGAAGATCTGAGGGCTTGTCGCAGTAGCGTAACATACTCCATAATCGAGATGGGGGCAGAAATAACCAAGGATATCATCCCATCGGTGAAAGAATGATCATGGGCAATTAATCTGGCGGCAAAACTTCCCCGGGAATGTTGCAGGAGCATGCATCCGCTCGCGGCGGTTTCGATCTCTTTCTTGCCGGCTGTTTTGAATTTAAAAGTGTGCAGCTTAAAACGAACAAATTTTTTCAAAGCGTTAACCAGCACCCGCACCCGACTCGCTTTAGCGGGCGTATCTAAAAACGGGATGCGTCCAATGGCGGCCTTAAACAGCATGATCTCTCCATTGCACGTTATAAGATCGATGGCCTGGCCATCACGACGCAAGGCTAGCTCAACAGCAGCTGACGGATTTTTGGGAAGGTCATAAAATTTGATGAGATGCTTTTGTTTTTTGGTTGGAATGATACCGATGCTGAACCGGTATTGCACGGCCAAACGTAAAATTTCTTTTAAGACGTCAATGGGTCCTGCAACCACAACGTGGCCAGCTCCTTCAAGCTGTTGCTGCGGAGCTTGCATTAAAGCATCGAATGCAACAGAGGTGATGGGGGTGCCCAAAGAATTATTTTGTAACGGATCGACCAGATGATTTGTTTCGTCGGTGTAGACAAACAGCGCAGAAGTCACATACTCGGTCATCAGGCAGTCCCCCGGAGCTGAGTCAAACCTTTATATATGAAAAATGCTTTCCTTGACGAATAAACCCAAACAGATAATATCACCGTTGGCTGTAGGAGCCCCGGTGTCGCTGGAAGGCAATCAGGAATGATGAGCCCAAACCGAATACAGCCGTAAGGACATATTCCCAATTCATTCTTGGCCGTCTTTGTTTCAGGTATAAAATGTATCGGGTAAAAATGCAATACCGAGACGCGCGATAGAAGGTAAAAATGATCGACGGCTCGACTTTAACAACCGGGTGTATTATGTTCCTAATCATATTTGACACGTTATTTGAAAAGAATATGCCCGAAGGAGGCGCTTATGTTAAGGTTTATCTTATATATATTCTCATTTCTATTTTTTGCACCAGTTGCGTTTGGCGCCAATGGCGCTCCGGTGACCTATAAAGTCAATGGCCAATCCTATGAGGGATATTACATCAGCCCTTCTGACCAGGCGCCGCTCGTGCTGTTGATCCATGACTGGGATGGTTTGACCGACTATGAAATTAAGCGAGCCCATATGCTTGCAGATGCGGGTTATGCTGTTTTTGCTCTGGATTTGTTTGGTGCCGGGGTGCGGCCGACTGAAGTAAAAGATAAGCGTCAGCATACCGGTGAACTCTATAAAAACAGAGAAAAAATGCGGGCTTTAATGAAAGGCGCTCTGGATATCGCCAAGAGCAAAGGTGCCAACACCGCCAATGTCGTGGCGGCCGGCTACTGCTTTGGTGGTGCGGCCGTACTCGAACTGGCACGCTCAGGGGCAGATTTGAAAGGTTTTGTGACATTTCATGGCGGCCTCAAAACGCCGCCGGGGCAAAATTATGACAAAGCCCGGGGAAAGATTTTAATCTTGCATGGTACGGCCGATAGCGCCATTTCCATGGACCAGTTTGCCGATTTGGCCAAAGAACTGGAATCAGCCGGCGTTGCCCACGAAATGATAACCTACGGTGGCGCCCAGCATGCCTTTACGGTTTTTGGTGGAAATCGGTATCAGGAAACTGCGGATAAAAAATCCTGGCAGCGCTTTATGGCGTTCCTGGCAGATACGTTGAAAAATTGAGAGATCGGAATCAGGACGTCGGATTCAGTTTGCGAACAGCCATTTTGGCGGTCATCAAACTATAGAGTGGCTTGCAAACCAAAAGAAAAACGAGGGTGGCCAGCAAGCCCAGCGGGATGGCTGTAAAAAACCAGCCGAAATACGCCATCAACTGATAGGATTGCGGATAGATGCGGTTACCTTTAACCTCATAAGTATATCTTTCTTTCCGATCGCCACCGCCAACCCATATATTCAACGTTACCAATTTGCGGGTATCTGAAATCTTCTCGACACGATATCGACCGCTGTCATATTGATTAACGCGGACGTCGCCTTCACCGGGAATATCAAAAAACTTCCTTTGCAGCGGGCCGTCTTTTAAAAGATTAAAAAATTCAAGTTGAGCTGTTGGTTGTCCATCCTTTTGTGCACGGCTGACCAGAACCGGAAACCGATCCGGTAAATTTTCCTTATGATAGGTGACCAACGACTGCTGAGACTCCATATAGGATAGCAGGGCATAAGATCCGGCAACAAAGCCGAAAAGGGAACCAACGCCAAACGTAAGGGCCAGGATGGCTCGAATAAACGCTGCGGCCACATTTTTAATGCGTTGAATTCTGACAGTCGATGTTTCCTTTTTCATGATTATATAATCGGCAAATGTGACCCAGAAGTTTAGTATCAAATTTATAATGGTTATGTTTCATTTCCATAATCATTACCACCTGGGCACAAAACTTGTTTTTCTTTTAAAAATGCAAATAGTATGGATTAATATGCAATGGGTTGAGGGTAGGAGCGTTCAGACAATTCGGTCGCTACATGAATCAGCAGCAACCCCCTAATCGGTTACCTGATAATTTTGGAGGCATAACATGCGTTGGAGAAGCGGGAGGCGAAGTAGCAATGTGGAGGATCGACGCGGCGTGCGCGTGACACGCAAAGCCGCAGGGGGTGGTATCGGTATTATCGTCATCGCACTGATCGCCATGTACTTTGGTATTGATCCCTCTATTTTCTTAAGCCAGCAGGTCCCAACCAGCAGCGTCAGCACCCAACAGACCACCCACCAGATACCCGCGGCTGAAAACCAGCTGGCCGAATTTGTATCCGTCGTGTTGGCCGATACCGAGGATACCTGGAACGATTTGTTCAGCCAAATGGGCAAAACATATCAAGAACCCCGACTGGTGTTGTTTTCGGGAGCAGTGCAATCCGCCTGTGGCTTTTCTCAAGCGGCCATGGGGCCGTTTTATTGTCCGGCAGATCAAAAAGTCTACATCGATCTGAGTTTTTACCGGGATCTAAAAAACCGTCACGGCGCCCCGGGGGATTTTGCCCAGGCCTATGTGATTGCGCATGAAATTGGGCATCATGTCCAAACATTGCTGGGAATATCAGAAAAGGTTCACTCAGCACGCAGACGCGTCAGCCAGGCGGAAGGCAACAGGCTCTCAGTGATGCAGGAATTGCAGGCCGATTGTTTTGCGGGGATCTGGGCGCATCATGCGGATCGGGCTCGCCAGATCTTGGAAGCAGGCGATATCGAAGAAGCGCTGGGGGCAGCCAGTGCTATCGGTGATGACCGCCTGCAACGTAAATCCAGGGGCTATGTGACCCCGGATTCTTTCACCCACGGCAGCTCGTCTCAACGCGTGCGCTGGTTCAAGCAAGGCTTTCAAAGTGGCGATATCCGCGATTGTAACACGTTTAGAGCAGAGAGACTTTAATTCATTTTGATTTTAGGTCCATTTGTTCAATCTGAAAAAGCCTCATCCGAAATAGTCACCTCAAAATAAACCCGATTAGAATCTAAAACCCGATATCAAATGAAAAAACAAATAATACAGACCACCGGCAATGCTGATCAACCCAGCGATGAGAGAGACATTGCGGCGGCGATTGGCGCGGCGTTCTCTGAGCGCCTCTTTCTCGTTTAAATACGCGATGGCGGTGTCGACCACCGTTTGGCGCAGGGCGAGGATTGATGGTTTTCTGCAGTGCGGGCATAATTCAAGGAATCTACCTAGATCCCGGGTTTCGTAATGATAGCGGCTGACATATTGGTGGGGCGTGCTGATGGTTTCATCGATTTTTTTGCTGGGTTTGCCTTCTAAAAGAATTAAGGATCTTTCTTCGGTGACCACTCCGGGTTCGACATCTAAAACGGTTGTTTCCGCCTGATTAATTTTTTTTGCCTCCATAAGACCCACCTTTGACGAATAGAGTTTAGGCTAAAGTTCCCCATTTTTCGAATTTTGCAGAATTCATGCCAAATCCCGTGTGGATAATATCCGTTATAATCAGCAGATGTTGCGTTTTATGAGAACTTTTTTACCCAGATGTTTTTGAGGAAAAAATTGACCAAAAATGGGCAGTATTTTACATGTTTTTAAGGGGTTATATAGATAAGAATACGAATAGTTCCGACCAAAAATTCTGTGCCAACGGATCGATGTGTCGACTCGCTGAAAACCTAAAAACAAAATAGAACAATGTCGATGGTCATGCGAATCGCTCGCCTAAACCATTGAGCAAATTTGATCATACGGATGTGCGGGACGAATTGCCGCCTTCTGAGACGGTGTGCAAAAACAGGTGGTTAGCGCACCCTTTAGGACAACTCCGTCACTCCCCCTTTAGGCTTGCTGTTGCGATTCTGTTGTTGGATGCCGCTTCATTATCAAAATCGAGTGATATCAGCAAATTGGCTTAAGAAATCTTTTCATTTGCCGATAGTACCTTAGGGAATCTGTTGCGCTGACAACAAACGGGAATTGAATCATGGATAAAACAGAATTAGAATCCGCAGAATTAAAACAATCTGAGCCTTCCGTCGCTGATGAAACCGAATCAGATCTAAAACACCAAAAACAACATATGGATTCATCTGACAAGGATGCGGCGAAATATAACAGCGACGATTTGGATGCCGAGCAGGATTCAGACAATGATGATTCTGAAAAACACTCCCTAAATGAACTCCACAACGAATTGGTGGGCGATGAAAAAGAGCCAGCTGCTGAGACAACAGATAGCGTTGATGATGAGGCTGATGCAACCAACACCCATAAAGACATAGCTGTTGAATTCGCATCCGTTGACGCAAATGCGGATGAGGCCCGTCAGTCGCAGGATATCCCGGAAGAAGGATCGGCTCCCAACGCCGATGATGAAGCACCATCATCCACGGTTGCAGACGCTGAAAATGATGATGCAGTTGAACTGACTCACAATGGTCAAGAAAAAGATGATCAAGAAGAACCAGCAAATATTGCGGCTGAAGAAGTAGCACTGGAGACATCCGCCCCTAGCACGCCATTTGTGAAGATAGTGGTGTCTGCGATTCTGATTGTCGCTGTTTTTTCAGGGTTTTTCATTTTTGAAAATAAAACCAAGAAAGCAGTGAGTAAAAGCAAGGACCGGCAAGCATCGGAAGAAGCGGTGCAAACATCGAAGGCTACAAGAAAAGAGATTCTTGATATTCCAATAGTGGCATCACCGAGTATTTACGATACGCAAATACACAAAATCAGTGAACTCAGAGACATCTTACTTAAAAAACAAGCAGAAATTCGTGCACTTAAACAACGCTACCAGCAAAGCATCGAGGAATTGGAAAAAGAAATTTTAGATGAGCAGCGCAACGCCGATATTCAAACATTTTTGCAGGCCTCTGGTAATCAACGCATTATCTTCAGTCTGAAAACCATCCAGCGCCGTCAAGCATATATCGGGCAATTAGAGCGGCCATTTGAATGGGTTTCGGCTGCCTGTGAAGAACTACTGTATTTAAAACGCCGTGTAATGACGGACCTTCAGGTATCGGCAGTTGCCAGTGGAATTGATATGGACAAGCATGTACAGCAGATTCAGGTGGCACTTCAAAAATACCAGCCTACCGCAGACAAGCTTGCCATCGATTTAACTGCTGCCCAATCGAAATCGCTGGAAACAATTTGGCAGCGGGTCCAAAAGAAGGAGGATCAAATTTCGCCTGAGCCAGCTTACTCCAAAAACCAGATTATATCGGAACAGATTTGTGCTGGAGATTTTAATCGCTTGGGCGAACTATCCGAAATTTCTGTTTCGACGGCAAAGTGTATCAGCCAGATGCAGGGTTCCGATCTTTTTCTCAATCGCATCCGCGAGCTCTCTCCGGGGGCGGCCAGGCAATTGTGTCAATGGAGAGGTAGGTGGATTTGCATGAATGGTATCCGCGCGCTGTCGCCTCGTGTAGCCCACTATTTATTTCAGTGGGACGGCAAGCTGATTTCTTTAAATGGACTCACTGAATTCCCGCCTGAAATTGGTGAAACATTGTTAAATTGGGGCGGTGGCCAACTGGAGTTGATGGGTTTGCAGGACTCAGCTGATTCGCATGCCAGAATTAGCATTGAACATCTGGCGCAATGGGAGCGATCTGGTGGGAAATTGTATGTTCCAACAAACCTCAGAGAAAAAATAAATGCGCTGCACGGAAAACGTGGCTAAATGGTTCCTGAACGCAGAGGAGTTCAAATGAAACCGCTCGTATTTGGAAAATCTATTTTCGTGATCGCGATATTGTCATTGTTCAGTTTACCGGCTTTATCCGGCGGCCTTAAAACAAATGCCCTGGAACATAAAATAAACGAAATTTCAATACTGCGGGTGACCATCATTGATAAAATCGACAAGGCAGTTGAGATGCGTCACCAATTGGAGCAGCAATTGGCTGAACTGCGAATGGAAATCCGTTCCGAACAGATAGGTGCTGATATCTCTTCCTACACGGCGGCTCATCAAAATTTGCGCATTCGAAACAACCTCAGCTTAATTCAAACCCTGCAGGCCTATATCACGCTACTGAACGAACGCATTGATTATTTTCAAAACAGCAACGAACGCTTAAGATTTCTGATCGATCAGATTAATGATGATCTCGCCATCATCGATATTTTAAAGGACATGGATATCAACAATCTAATCGACCATATTAATGTTGTTTTGGATGAAATTATCCCTGAAACGCAGAAACAGATTTTCAACGCCGCCCATATCCGTGTGCAGTCCATTGAATATATTTGGGAAATGGCCTGTCTTAAATCAGATTAAATTTGTCGCCTTCCTCCACTTTTTGTTCTGTTTTAAAATGAATGCTTCTGTACCTCGTTTTTTCTTTTTTCTAATTGGGCTGAGAGATTGAAAGCAGTCATAGTGTGTCTATATTTACCAGTGGATTCGATGTTAAGCACAAAATTTTGGAGGTGACGGCAATGAAAATTCGAATTGTCCAAACATGCAGTTTCATACTGGTTTTAATATTTTGCACATTAGCAACTGCCCAAACAGCTGAAAACGGCTCGACTTTCACCGATCAACTATTTAATGGCCATATGTGGCAGCTGTTAAACGATTCCCAAAAGACCACCCATATAACTGGCATTCAGGAAGGCATTCAATTATGTCTCTCGCAGATAAAAAGAGATCTCTTAATTCCGCCTGAACTCATGAAGTCCATGCAGGAATCCGGTGTGTTTGAGCGGCGTAGGCTGTTGTTCAGCATGCAGGGAGTAAGCGGCATCTCAAACCGTATAGATGTGTTCTATCGTAACGCAGACCATCTATCTATTCCCATTGTTGAGGCATACCGACATGTCACTTTGATTCTGAATTTTAGCGATCCCCAGGAAGTAGCCGACGATCTGGCTCGATTGAAATTAAGATATAAAAATAAGAGGGCCATAATGCATTGAAATAACTATTTATATTTTGATTCAACTTGTCAAGTGCACTGATTTAAGCTATGATAGAAGTGTTGACTGGCCTTTAAATAACACTTTGGCTTAAGCCCTGCTGCCCTAAGGACAAGTTGCATGAAGACATGTGCACTGCTGCAAATAGGATTGATCTTCTTTTTGAGCACGATATCATGTTCAGGACCTCAAATATCCATGGAAGAAGAAAATGTGTTAAATGCTCTATCACATATTCAGCAAAGCCTGGAAAACAGTGTGAGTTATGAAGAGTTTATCGAGCTGGTGGACCAGGTTAAAATTCAAATTGATATGTTAAAGCGCAATGGGAATAACAACATGTGCTTTTTGGGGGCAGTGGATAAGTGCTATGCGTTTTATCATACCGCTGGAAAAGCATGGCTACAGAAAATGGACGCAACAGATGAAGCCCGCAAAAATGACATGGATCTGACGCTATCGGTGCTGCAATCGCGTGCAGCGCTTTCCATCCAATTTGCAAGCAACTGTTATGAAGATTAAAACCATTTTGACCTCCGCAAGACATCAAATCGGCCCAACACATAATTATCTGAAGTTCTAGTGTGCCGTCCCAGAAATCGTTAAAAAAACAACGCCGGGTATAATGATAATGAACGCAGGCATCTTGTGAATGCGTGCCATTTTGATCCGAGTCATAGGGTGAACTATTTTGGGGTGACAACACTAACGATCAATCAGGATCTACGATGATGGATGGGTCTGGTCCAGTTGCTGCAAAAATTCTCTGAACCAGGGCGGATTTTGTATAATAATATAAATGAGAAATATGGCAGTGAGTGGAAGGAAAAAAACGACCAGGTCCACTGCAAGTATGATCGCGCAAAGCAGAATCCGTTGTGTTCGTGTCATTACATCCTCCACCAAGAAAGCTGGTTAGCATATTAGACAAGTTACCGGGATTGCGTACAAGGGCATTGTTGAAGTGAGGCCTTCCCGCGGTCTGCCTCCGGCGGACGGGGCATCCTGAAAAGGATGGCGGAACTCTCCGTAGCCTTTAGCCCTCCTTCGCTAAAGCTTCGGAGGACTCTCCTCGCCATTCATCCCCACGGTCCGCCTCCGGCGGATTGGGCACTCTGGCGAAGGAGAGCACATCAGGCTG
>WOR8_10008102_pt1 | contig 10012 bp, 7 predicted proteins | sample DeeMarSeWOR38_10_FD_19890 | JGI IMG/M metagenome (IMG submission 19890) | reverse complement strand
TGTATTAATCAGTTCTCTACTCATGCATCGTCGTATACTGGTATCATTGTCTAGCTCTTTCCAAACTCTATGGGTTATATTGGTCATAAAAGCCTTATATTCGTCATATTATTAAATTTTTCGTTAAATCTGTCAATTCATATATATAGCAGTTTTGACTTACACAGGAGCAATAGGATTTGATAATAATGAAAAGAAAGACGATCATGCAGAAAGGTTTAGCAATAGGGTCTATATTTGTCCTGCTATCAATAGTATGCTTCCCTGTTAACGGAATAGAGCCGCAAGAAAATAAAGAAATCAACAACAATCCTTTTCAATTAAATCAAGGTAATACACTTTTTGTCGGTGGTAGTGGTCCAGGAAATTATACATCAATAAAGGGTGCTATTAGTGATTCGGTTGATGGTGATACTGTTTTTGTTTATGACGATTCTTCTCCATATTATGAAGATAAGATTTCAGTTAGTAAATCAATCAATTTGATTGGTGAAGACAAAGAAACAACTATTATAGAGGGAAGTGGAACTGAAAAAGTAGTAATTATTACAGCACATAATGTAGACATCAGTGGTTTTACAATTACAAAAAGTGGAGCCGGAGTAATTAATGATATACATATGACTAAGGCTGGAATTTATAATCAAGGTGCGGATAATACAAGCATTCATGATAACATTCTTCGAAATAATAGGGGAGAGGGAATATGTATTCGTAGTTCAGAAAATTGCATTATCGAAGATAATTTAATTATGGAAAATGGATTTAGAGGAATACTGATCATTAAAGGTTCGCATAATATATTAGTTACACACAATACTATAAGAAACAACTCAAAGAGTGGAATTCTTGGAAGTGGAGCAAAAAAACTGAATGTAATTGAAAACAATATACTGTTCAATAATGATGAAGATGCTTTTGGAGGAATTTACGGAGTAGAATTTATAAGAACATATGAGTCTAATATTAATCGTAACAATTTTTATGATAATAGAGCTGATGCAAGATTTGAATTTTATGGTTATACTGGTTCAACAGAATATATATATTTTTGGCTTGAATTTCTTAAAGAAAAAAGGAAGGGGAACTCTTTAAGGTTTGATGCTAATTATTGGAATGAAGGTAGAACTTCACCATTTGAGCTTTCTATGGGATATATTTTCATCGAAGGTCCTTTTTCATGGATGTGGGAAGAATTTCGATATTCTAAATATGACTGGCGTCCTGCAAAAAAACCTTATGATATTCCTGGTTGGGAACCAGAAACTATTCCAGACGAATATTCCAATGAAGAAGTTAGTCAATATACCACTCAACAATCCACAATTCAGAGTAATGAATTGCCTCAAGACCCTGTTGAGATACCTATCCAAATACATGGAGTTGATGACGTAGAGTGTTATACTATATCAGCTACTATAAGTCAAAGAGATGAGTTAGAGGCATTTGTAGATACTTTCAAAAAGGAATTAGATGATGCTGAAACACCTGAGGAAACTATTTCAATTTTTAATAATGCTATTGTGACATTGGATGAGATTGGATTGATTCCAAATGATGTAAGTGTTATAGAACTTCAGAATGATATAACTGGAAATGTTCAGTTAAGTTATACAAATCCATATAGTGCGAAATATACAAACCGTAACTGTCTGATTGCAGGTGACTCTTCCAATACTTGGCGTTTCTCTATTTTTTATCCTGATATTATCTATGGTTACTGGGATTATATGGAAAATCGTGAGTATTCTGCTAATGGATGGATATATACAGAAGGTGCTTATGGAAAATGGAGTTATGATGGCAGGTTTCAGGGGTCATTAGATTATATGCATTTTCCAGGGGTTGCCGACTATTATATAGGGACATCAATCTTTTTTGGAATATTCATAAGAGATTTTTATATTGGTTTTGCTCAAACGGTAAGTATTGCAACAGTATGATTTCTAACACCATATTTTCAACACTACTATTTCAACACTCCTAAAATCAACAGAACGAACACTACCTGTCAGCCCTCTTTTTATATCCTAAAATTGCAGAAAACTATTTATATAAGTTCTTAAATGTCGTTAAAAAGCATATCGCAAAGTATTTATAAATAAATTGGGGGAATGCGTCATATGATGCCATCCGGCAAAAAGAAGAAGGAAAAGCCAAGTATAGAAGAAATCACTAGATGTCCTCAATGTGGAGGCACACATTTAACCAAGGATTATTCTAGAGCAGAGCTAGTTTGTGAAGATTGTGGACTTGTAATTGATGAAGATTTTATTGATCACGGTCCTGAATGGAGAGCATTTGACAGCGATCAAAGAGAAAAACGAGCTCGTGTTGGAGCTCCAATGACTTACACAATCCATGACAAGGGTCTAAGTACAATGATAGGTTGGAAGAACCGTGATTCATACGGAAAATCTATTCCAACTAGAAACAGAGCTCAATTGTATCGTCTAAGAAAATGGCAACGAAGAATCCGTATTAGCGATGCCACTGAGAGAAACCTTGCTTTTGCATTATCTGAACTTGACAGAATGGCCTCAGGTATGGGTCTACCGAGAAACGTCAGAGAAACAGCAGCTATGATATATAGAAAAGCCGTTCTAAAGAACCTTATCCGTGGAAGAAGCATCGAGGGCGTATCTGCAGCTGCATTATACGCTGCATGCAGACAATGTAACGTTCCAAGAACCCTTGATGAAATCGCTGGTTCTTCAAGAGTTTCAAGAAAAGAAATCGGTAGAACATATCGTTTTATTGCTCGTGAACTAGGACTAAAACTCATGCCAACATCACCACAGGATTACATTTCAAGATTCTGCAGTGAGTTAAAACTCAGTGGAGATGTTCAATCAAAAGCAATAGAGATCCTAAAGGATGCAGCTGACAAAGAACTTACAAGCGGACGTGGGCCAACCGGTGTTGCAGCAGCTTCAATCTATATCGCTTCGATTCTTTGTGGAGAGCGAAGGACACAAAGAGAAGTAGCAGATGTAGCTGGCGTAACAGAAGTTACTATTCGTAATAGATACAAAGAACTAGCAGAAAGATTAGACATTGATATAATCCTATAATCTCTATGACTCGCTGGTACACTGAAAAAAAGAAAGAGCATTTTTATAAACAAGCAAAGCGGGTTGGCTATCGAGCCCGCTCTGCATTTAAATTAAAACAAATTCAGAATAAGTTTAAACTTTTGAAGAAAGGAGACATTGTTATTGATTTAGGTGCAGCTCCAGGTGGGTGGAGCCAAGTCGCCAAAGAGATTGTTGGTGAAAAAGGAAAAGTTATAGGTATCGATCTTTTACAAATTAACCCAATCAATGACGTAACTTTTTTACAAGGCGATATGACCGACGAGACATCTGTTCATAAAATAATCAGTTTAATTGATGACAAAAAAGCAGATGTGGTTTTATCAGATATGTCCCCTGACATATCTGGGAATTATTCAGTCGATCAAGCCAGAAGTGTTTTTCTTTGCGAGCAGGCGCTTAAAACTGTAGAATCTGTTTTAAAATCTGGCGGGAACTTCGTTTGTAAAGTTTTTGTTGGGGAGGACCTACAAGACTTCCTTCAAAAACTTAATGAAAAGTTCAATCTTATAAAGAGATTTTCCCCGAGCGCCTCCCGTAAAAGTAGTTCAGAAGTTTATGTCATCGCCAAAAATTTCAGGGGTTAATTTATTTACTTTCAAATCAGCATGTTAAGGAAAATTGTGCTAGAAAGTTTATATATCATTTAAACAAATCTTAGTTTTGTTTGCAAAATAGGCATGATTGTGCTATAAAACTTAAATATTAGAACAGCAAATGTTAAATTAAGCAATGCGGGGAGGCCCCTCAAGAATGAAATATAAGCTATTGAGTTTACAAGAAGTTGTCGAAAGCTCAGCAGACGATATAGAAAAAAAGATTTCAGAGATAATCACCGATAAAGAAATTATACAAATTTTAGATGGAGGAAAACGCCTCCGCCCAATACTCGTTTGCGTATCTTTTAGGGCTTGTACACAAGGAAAAGAACTCCCTATACGATACCAAAAAGCTTTAGAGGGGAGTGTGGCTGTTGAACTAGCTCATGCTGCATCTCTAGTTCATGATGATATAATTGATAAAGATTTGACACGAAGGGGAAAACCAGCTTTTTATGTGCAAAATGGGGTTCCGCATGCTCTTTTGACAGGTCATAAAATTCTCTCTGTAGGATTCGATATTGCATTAAAACATGGGAGTGAGTTTGCAAAACTTTATGTTGACTCATGGTACAAAATTGTAAATGGGGAAATAGATGAAGTAAACTTCAACAAAAACGGTGAAAATGAATTTAACGTGCCTACTACAAAATCACAGATTTTTCAAGTATATAACAGGATAATAAACCTGAAGACAGCTGTTCTTTTTTCTTCTGCTTGTAAAGCAGGAGCACTAGAAGCTGATATGCCTATAGAAATACAGAAATTATTTGCAGACTACGGACAAGAAATAGGACTTGCATACCAACTCGCTGATGATCTGGTAGATCTAGAAAAAAACGGAGAAATGATAGACAGTGTAATTGTTCCGTTATTAAACAAATTGGATGCAAAAAATTTAAGATTGAATTACATCAAAAAAAGAAGAATCAAAAAGAAAATTTCACGTAACAAAATTAAAATCCGGCAATTTTATCTTGATGAAATCCAAAAGCATGCTAGAAAAGCCGAAGAAATAATAAAATCTGATTTAATCCCTTACTCGACCTATAAAGATATACTCAGGGATATGCCATCTTATATTATAAACAAGATGTTGGAAGCTATTAACGTCTCAGTTTAAATAATTTAAAAACCTTTTTTCTAATACTTAAACAGAAGATCGATATCAGAATAATGTTACAACACAAAATCAAGTAGAATCCTATACTTGGCCCCCAACTACATGATAAGGTTTCATACGTTGCTTCTCCAGGAATATTGATATCAAGATTTCCATTTCCAATGAAGCTTCCAATCGCAGCTTTTGCCATTTCAGACATTGCAATAAAAAACATTACAATTGCACCAGTATAAAATATGATAGATGAGAGAAAAACGGCATATGGCAGACTCCTTTTGAAATATTTCTCAAGTATTTTACTTAATACTACAAATAGGAAACCTACAATAATCATTATCGGCAAAATATCCATTATAGTTTGGAATTTAACGACTACGGTGATAAATAAGAAATCAATCTCTTTCCCAAAATTATCTTCCAATGGAGTAAGCTCTCCGGCTAAGATATCACTATTTGAAGTAATTGTTACAATCTTAGCGGGCATTAAAAATAATTTTGTAGATGTTTCTAAATGTGGCTCTTCGGAGTTGCCATGTAATTCCCACCATGGAGTAAAGATAGCTATAAGTGCGATTGAAACAGCTAATAATTTAAGTAAAAACAATCTGTCTTTTCTTTTAAAGCTAATAGCTGCAAACGCTGCAAAAGCTACAATAATTAAACCTATTATAATGTACGGATGCAAAGGCTCATTGGTTGTTACAATTTTATAATTAATTCCATTTAAAACTTCGATTTTTCTTTCGGCTATCAAGTTTTCATTGTAGAATATCTTATTTACATATGATCCTGGAGGGACAGAGAGTATTACCATTCCCTCCTCGTCAGTAGTTCCCTCTATCTCTTTTCCCTCTCTTATCATTACAAACCTGGCATCTTTCAATGGAACTCCATGTGAGTCTAGAACTGTCGCTGTGACGTTAAACACCGCAGGAAACATTATCGCTATTTCTTTATCATCAGGTATCCTGATATCTTCTTTGTTAACGTATGATTTATAACGGACTTTAAGCGTATACTCTCCAGGATATAAATCAGTAAAATGATATTCTTCAGTAGATATCTTCTCTCCTGATAATATCCTATTTCTTTCAAAATCCTTACTGGTAAGAAAAACGTCCAATGGCGCTCCAGGAGAAAGGTTCCAATTATCTGTTATAAGTGCTTTTAAATCATAGAGATTAATCGACATCGATTCAATGTCAGGAATTTGAACGTCTTCTTTAATTTCAAAAGAGTTATATCTGATTGTTATAGAATAATCTGCAGGATAAAGATTGTTAAATTTATATGTTCCATCAGAAACAACATCTGGTGTTAATGAAACGGGGGTAATCATCTCTTTGCTTGTAAGACTGAAATCAACATCGAAATCCGGAGTATTGCCATCTGAATCCTTAAACTCTATGTTTAAATCGTAAACATCAAAATTAAAATTCTTTTTCAACGGAATAAAATACCTAATTAGTCCTAATTTTATTTCCTCTTCAGTTATCAGGAATCCATCATATGTGATGTTTAGAGTGTATTTTTCTTTAATACCACACGGTGCTCTGATAAGTGCATTACCATTGCAATCGCTTTCGCTTTCAGCAATTATAAAATCATCTTTTTTAAGGAGCACCTGAACATTTTCTATCCCTGTATTATCCTGATCTAAGAAAGTAAACTGGATTTTCCCCTCAGATTTACGAAAAATATGCACGTCTTTATCCTCATCTAAGTCAACAATGGAATATCCGATAAACTGCTTTTTTTCTCCGAATAATGCATTTTCCAAAAATATCTTTATCAAATAACGTCCTTTTTCTAAGTTAGGAATGTGAAGATATTTAACAAATAAAACATCACCCCAGTTAGTTGATTTGATTACTACCTTTATTTTCTCTATCAACGGCAAGTCTAAAAAATCATCAGGGATGTCGTCTGATAGTTTCATACAACTGACGATTCCTTCCGTTGTCGGATAGTCGCTGTTCTCCTTGTATATTTCTGCAGATACGAACGAGAAATCTTTCCCTAAAAATGTTGATAAAAACCATCCTCCGGGAAAGCTTGGTGCAAGGCGAGCATGGACTGTTAAATTGAACCTCTCAGTTTCTTCTTCATCGTCGGTAATATTATGCTCCAAAACAGGGTGATATTGAATTAATTTCTGATACATCTTTGCTTCTTCTTCAACTGTGGGATAACCTCCATTTTCTGTGGTGAAAAACTCTGCATCGAATTCTAGAACATAGTTTTCTGGTAATTCTATATCGTGTTCTCCTTCTTCAAAGTCATTTCTCATAAACCACAAAATTGCAATACGATTATCTAATCCCGGGAATTGAATCTTGTTTGTTTCCCAAAGTTGTAGCTGAATCCCATCCCGTTCATCATCTCCGCTTTTTATGATGTTGTTTGTTTCAAATATAACTGCATGTGCTTTGCCAGATGCACCTTCATCAAATGATACCCAAGGGTAACTTCCTAGATCATAATCATCTTCTTTTGCAATTTTAATTTGGCTACCTTCGGGATGCTGATCAAGATCAAATTCAACAACTCGCTCTTCTTCACTATAAAGATGTAGGTAAGGCGGTATATGGCCAAAGTTTAAATCTTCAAAGTTATTGCTTTTGACTTTACCAGTTGTAATTGAAACAAAATTCGCCTCAGTTTCTTTCCCAATGGGTAATGGATAACCAATAACTTCATGTTTTACATGGGCGTATATTCGCTTATCTTCAGTTGGGCAATAATAATATTTATAGATGACGTTTGATTTGAGGAGCCCGTCAGCTGATTCGCTCTCGATTCCAAATTTAACCATCAAATTTCCGTCTATAATTTTTTGATGCTTGATTAACTTCTCGATTGTAGAGATTGATGGCCAGCTTCCCTCTTTATCAGTTTTCCACCAGTACGTAAAATCAAAAGATGCACCTATCTCTCCGGAACTTGGTTCAACGTTTTTAGTACCTGCTTTCAACTTTACTACCTGCTGAGTTAAAGTTGTACCAAGAGCAGTTCCTATTTTGTTAACCCCATAGATGATAGAGTCTCCTTCTTTTATGCCATAAAATGATGATTCAAAGGGTAGCCCTGGAATTTGTTCATATCTGTAGTAGGATTCTACAATATCAACACGATTTGGATAGTTTGTACGGGGTTTGCTGTATTCGTCATAACGAAGATAATAGCCTTCCCCACCATTAGCCTCCTTAGGAATGAGAAAAACAATGTTACATGAACTTATGTTGTCATCATTTATGTAATTTAAATCGTATATCTGTGATTCAAGTTCATTACATAAACTGCCGTCCCAATAAAAAACTCTTACCGAATGTTCATATTCGTTTACTGCCCAACAGGGTTTATCGAATTCTATGAATATATCAACCGGCTGATATTTTGCATGTTCATTGCTCGTGTCTATAGGGATAATGATTTTTTTGGTAAAAGACCAATCATCATCCCATGGAAGACAATCATCTGCTAAAGGCTCTGCCAGTATAGTTGGCACTAATGCAACCAATAAAATATTTGCAAGGATTACCCAACCGAATAACCTTTTATACATATCGCAATGGAGCCTCCCGGGCTTTCAGATGAATACGCGCGTAGGTATTATTTAATATATCTGTCTTTTTAATTATATAAAATTTTGTTATTTTATTATAAAGAGTTTATTGTACAACCCTTATCGGAAAGGGTTTTTGTAGGATTTATGGCTATTTTTTTGGATTTTTGTTCTTTTTATGTATGAAAAACATGATTCCGATAACGACAAGTATGATGATGATCATAATTCCGAATAAAAAATTCCTGACAAAGACAGATAAAATAGCATCAGCAAAATATGCAATAAGTAGACATCCAACTAATGCTCCAATAGTTATTGCAAAAAATGTATTCAAAGGTTTCATACCAATTAATCTTCCAACAATTGATCCAACCAGTCCACCAGATCCTTGAAATGGAACCATTACAAAGAGAACTATGCCAATAAAACGAAGAGGTTTAATCCAAGAATATCTGTCGGATGAGCTTTTTCCAATATTTTCAACTTTTATCATAAATTTTCCAATAAGTGGTATTTTTTTTGCAAGATCATAGTTCCACAGGAGAAACAGAGCAACGATGATATCAACAAATGCAATTGATAAAGCCATTACCAATGGATTTATTGATGGAACTACCAGATGATGATTGATAATTGGTATTGTAGTTTCGCCACCGCTAATGCCTAGTGGAATAATAGATTCTTTACCTAAAGGCGGGAAGAAATACGCGAATATTAGGATTAAGAGTTTTCCGGAACTCTCCTTTTCGATAAAAAAATATATTGTTAAAAGAAAAAATCCTGCAATTACAAAAGGTAAAAAGAATTTTATTAGAGTTGTTGACAGTTTCGTTTTCGTTTCCATAATTCAAGTATCTTAATATACTATGTTTTTAAAGACTATTTCTTTTAATTCAAATGGAAATAATAACCGCTGCGTGATCCTTTTCATATGGTAATAACTCTATTTTATCTTTGATTTTCAACCCACTGGTTTTCAGCTCAGAACAAACAAGGTCATAAGCATCTTTGGGTTTTAATGAGACGTCGATACTTCTTGCTTTTACCATTAAAATCCCTGTTCCATTTTTCTTCAAATACCTAGCAACATTTGAGATAAAGATGCTGGCCTGATTTCTTTGAGAAATGTCTTGATAAATCAAATCAACTTTTGTGACAATTGGACTGTATCTATCTGGATGATTTGCATCTGATAAAATTGGGATAATATTTTTCCTTTTCCCGGTCAATCTCATCAAACTTTTTACTGCAACTGGAGAGTTTTCAACAGAGTAAATCATACCATCTTGCACAATATCTGAGATATGGCTAACAGTTGTACCTGTTGCAGCGCCAAGATATAATATCTTGGAGTCAGATTTTATCGAAAAATCAAGCCCATTAAGAATTGCAGCAGCAAGTTTACTTCTGTAGGGATTCCACGATCTAAATTCCTTACCTTTATATTTTACTAGTTTTTCATTGTAAACCTTTGAACCTTTGCACATATTTTCTGTAAAAATTTTGCTTTTATCTCTGTAGATTCCTTGCATTTTTCCAGATTTCATTGTTTTATGTTATAAAGCGCGTCTGATAAATGTTTTGCCGAAATCTTAAACTACAATTACTATATTCCCCAGCGGGGGAA
>WOR8_10008101_pt1 | contig 10012 bp, 9 predicted proteins | sample DeeMarSeWOR38_10_FD_19890 | JGI IMG/M metagenome (IMG submission 19890) | reverse complement strand
AATCTGATGCGCCCAGACTCATCGCCTGGACGGCAGATGCGACGTCATCTATGGCACTGACAATGACACATTCGACATCCAGAGATTCTTTTTTAATCCTTCGAAGGACCTCCATTCCGGTTAAATGCGGCATCATCAAGTCCAGTAAAATCAACTGAAAATCATATTCACGGACCAGATCAATTACCCGACGGCTGTCGGATATCAGGGCCGGCTCCGGTAAACCCGAGCTGACCAGCGTCGCTTTAATGCTCAGCAGCAAGCCCTCATCATCATCTACGACAAGAACGGGACTTGGTATATGGGGTATGGATTCCATCAAATGCTCAAAGCCTTAACATCTTTAGCTGCTCGCTGTGCGATCGCGCCCGATGCTTCGGTGATTCTTATGAATTCATCGGAGAAAGGAAAATAAAAATAGGCACTTCCGATAACTTTTATGTTAGATTGAAATGCAAAAACAGTCAATGTTTTTCTATCCAGTTGAAATGTAACTATTTAAAATATCATTCTTTTTAGTCGATTTGCAAAATGCGTCAACCTGCGGCGAGTTATTCGTTATGGGTTATCTGTTATTCGTTTTGACAATCCGATTCCGCTGTTTTGTCTCACGAATAATTAGCGAGAGTCTTTGCGAGGAGTTTAACGACGAAGCAATCTGATCCGCATTTTGCAATATTCCCCATAGAATTCGGACATTCATCCAAATAACCAATAACAATTAACAGCTTTTAACTTCCGGAGAAGATGCGGTCAATGGTGTGCTTCAGGCTTTGCTGCCACGTTTCGGGCTGAATGCCAAATCGGCTTCGCAAGCGGGAGCAATCCAGAACGGAATAGGGCGGTCGTTTTGCCGGAGTTGGCCATTCGGCGGTTGTAATGGCTTCCACCTGCCGGGTCTTGAGGGCGGCATACGGCGTTGCCAGTTCGATAATTTTTTCTGCGAGTGCATGCCAGGTAGTGATTCCTTTGCAGCAATAATGATAGGTTCCCCAATCAATTTTTTCATTAACGCTGATTTTCCGGGCGATCGTCAGTACCGCATTTGCAAGATCTGCTGCGCTGGTCGGCGAACCAAACTGATCGGCCACCACCCGAAGGGTTGTTTTCTCTGTGGCGAGTTTGAGAATGGTTTTGACGAAATTATTGCCGTAGACACCGTAAAGCCAGGATGTGCGCACGATGATGTGGTTTGGCAATATGGATCGGATGGCCGTTTCACCCTCTGCTTTGCTCTGTCCGTATACTCCCAGGGGAGCGATCGGGTCGCTTTCCTGATAGGGCCGGCCTTTGGTGCCGTCAAAAACATAGTCGGTGGAAATGTGAATGAGTGTCAGGTGGTTATCGTCGCAATAACGGGCAAGATAAGCCGGCCCGTCTTTGTTAACCGCATATGCCAGATCTGATTCGTTTTCGGCCTTGTCGACCTGTGTATACGCGGCAGCATTTATCACCAGAGATGGTGAAATGCGCGAAAAAATTTGTTCTATTTGATTTTTATTGGTGATATCCAGCTGTTGACGGCTGAAACGGTGAACTTCAAAATCGACTCGCTGACCCTGACGGAACAATTCCCTGCCAAGCTGTCCGTTTGCGCCGGTGATCAAAACCTTCATGGTGCCTTTACCGGATTATAAAGTTTTTCAGGAGGGATGTCGCTCAAAACCGGTAATCGGTCATCCTTGGCGGAAACAATGGGATCGGCCGTCGGCCAATCAATTCCAATAGCCGGATCCGACCACAATATGCCGCCTTCATCATCCCGATCGTAAAAATCGGAACTTTTATAGACCACATGGGCACTGTCACTCAGCACGCAAAATCCGTGGGCAAATCCTGCAGGGATAAACACCAGCCGTTTATTGTGCTCCGTGAGATGGGCGCTCACCCAGCGGCCGAAGGTCGGGGATATGGGTCGAATGTCCACCGCCACATCAAATATTTCTCCGGAAATAACCTGGACCAGTTTCGCCTGAGGATGTGTTATCTGAAAATGCAATCCGCGTAACGTGTTTTTAACCGAGAAAGACCGATTATCCTGTACAAAGACATGGGGCAGCCCTGCTGACTTAAAGCGCCTGAGATGGAAAGTTTCCAGGAAGTATCCGCGGTCGTCCTCAAATACCTGAGGTTCAATAATTTGGACATCTTCAATATCGGTTGCAATGATTTGCATGCTAACTCCGCTTCTGATTGCTTTTCGGTTTTATTCTACGCCATTTTTAATGGGTGTGCAACGCTCTCTATTGCTGTGTCCTACAGGTAATTTACAAAATTTAGAAACCATGGCTCTTATCGATTTTATCAAGCATATCAAAAATTTGCGGATAGGCCTTCATATCGTTAAGCCATTCAAGGGGAATGGCTTCCATTCCCAGGTGGGCGCCAAGTACCAGCCCCACCAGCAAGCCTCTTCCGGCTGAATCACCGCCCGCCATAACATTTTCGACCAATGCGGCCTTTAGATCGTTCTCATATTTAGCGATCAGGTGGACGACACCTGGAAAGGCTGCTGGAATCTCACACATTTGGCCAAGATCCAAAATGGCCTGGCGGCTGTCCTGCTCGGCGCTTTCCAACCCCATTTGAATCCATTCATTAAAGGGATCTGAATGGAACCCATCCTTTTGTGCCTGCTCGATAGCCGCTAGCGGTGAAGTTCCTGCTAAAATTTGATGAGCGATGCTCGCGAAAAACACTGCGCTTTGAATAACAAGGGGATTATTGTGAGTAAAAGCAGTTTGGGCCTTGGCGCCGTCAATCAATTTTTGGAGGTCATTTTGATAAACATAGACCAGTGAGGCAATCCGGGATGCCCCGGCGAGATCGTCGGACCCGGATCCCGCTTCGGTTGGCGATTTTCCGGAGGCCAGGTTTTCAAGGGTTCCTTTGCTTGCACCGTCAACATATCCATCATAATTATCAAACAATCTCTGCCAGCGTTCTGAAAAATCGGTCAGGTCAAATCCTTCACACTCAACAATCGATTCCAGTAATAGCAGAGATTGGTCCCCGTAATGGGTAAATTCTCCCCGGTTTTTGGTGGGATGATAAGTTGGTCGCTCTGGTTTAATAAAATGTTCCACCCGACCGAACTTTTTATCAATAACCCGGGTATTGTAGATCCAATGAACGCCCAGGGCCAGAGAATCGGCTGCAAAAGACGCCAGAACCATTGCTTTTGGTTTTTCTTTCATCAGGGATGCACCCTTCTCATTGCTGATTGAGTTGAGGAAAAGCAAGCGTGAAAACTTTGCGGCGGACTTAAGACAAATTATATTTATCGGCCAGTTGTTTCAATTCTGATAAATATTGTTTCTGGTGGATCAAGCCGATTTGGTTCTGGAGGTCATTTAGCAAAAATTCAATGTGGGGCCGAATATCAATGCCGGCAGGATTCAATTGTTCGTCATTTGCCCGATCGAGTATGAGGACCGAATAGTAAGTCGTTAATAGTCTGATTTTTGAATTTCTTCGTAGCAGATAACTTTTGCCCGCCAGTGTATTCAAAAAAAAACCGGAATAGGTATACAGCGTCTGCAGCGTCGGCTGGCCGGTTTTCTGCTTATCAGTGGTTTCATCGGTGGCCCACAGGTAAAATGTCTGCATGGCCGATTCCAAAATTTCACCCTCATTCTGCAATACATCTCGGGTGAGGTTCACCCGTTTTTTCCCCATAACGCGAAAAAAATGAGCCATATTACGATACAGGTTGTAAAGCGAGGCCGTCTCTTCGGTAATGTTGGGAGGATTTGCGGATATTTTTTGCAGAACCAGCTGAAACTGCTGATAGGTGCCGCCTTTAAACTGATATGCCTGAACATAGTCCTGTTCATCCAGATAGGTGAAAAATGCTTTAATCTGCTGTTCGATTTCTTCGAAACCCGGCGGTTCTTCTTCTTTGACAATCGCAGCGTCAGATCCAAAAACCTCCTTGAGTTTCCGTTCCGGAATAGCTTCTCCCTTTACAGAGGTCAATTCTTCTTCAAGCCCCGTGACTTTTTCCATAAGCTCTTTGGTTCTTTTTTCCCACTCGACCCGCTCGTGCCGTTTAGCGGTTTCAAGGCTTTCCTTGTGCCAGCTGCTGAACAGGTTATAGCCGAAATAAGCGACGATAGCGATAATGGCAACAATGATGCCCACTTTGATGACTCTGTCCATTGTAAATGTAACTCCTTTATTTTTAGATAAAATTATATAAGACGGCTGGTGCCCCCGGCAAGAATCGAACTTGCGGCACATGGATTAGGAATCCATTGCTCTATCCACTGAGCTACGGGGGCAGCTGAACGTCTGGAGCACTTGTGCACAAGTGAAATGTTTAAATATGTTAACCGCATAACAAATCAACTTCAAGATTACAAGAACCTTGTATGCGATGCGCCAACCCGTTGCTTTTGGTATCCAAAGGCTGTTGCTAAGTATAGGGCCTCTATGGTATATATATATTAATCATTTTAGCTGTTTACAAAACGGCTGGCGCACTCGAAAGTTATCCGTGATCGAACTTAACAGGTAGAGGGAATCGCATGCATCTTCGCAAAAGAGTTCTAGTAACCGGTGGGGCGGGATTTCTGGGTTCATTTCTTTGTGAGCGCTTATTGAAAGATAAATGTGACGTGGTTTGCGTGGACAATTTTTATACCGGGACCAAACGAAATATTGTTCATCTTTTGGAGAATCCCTACTTCGAACTGGTGCGGCATGACATCACATTTCCACTTTATCTGGAAGTCGATGAAATTTATAATTTTGCCTGTCCGGCATCGCCGATTCACTATCAAAACGATCCGGTGCAAACCACCAAAGTTAATGTGCATGGCTCCATTAACATGCTCGGGCTGGCCAAGCGCACGAAAGCGAAGATTTTACAGGCTTCCACCTCGGAGGTATACGGCGATCCTACCGTGCACCCCCAGACTGAAGATTACTGGGGCAATGTGAACTGTGTCGGAATCCGCTCCTGCTATGATGAAGGCAAACGATGTGCTGAGACGCTTTTTTTTGATTATTATCGGCAGCACCAGCTTAATATTCGGGTTGTCCGAATTTTCAATACCTACGGGCCACGGATGCATCCGAACGACGGCCGGGTGGTCAGTAATTTTATTCTACAGGCCTTGAACAATGAGGATATAACCGTTTACGGCGACGGAAAGCAAACCCGTTCCTTTTGCTACGTCGATGATTTGATCGAGGGCGTGATCCAGATGATGAACACTCCCGGAGACTTTACCGGTCCGGTGAATCTGGGCAACCCGGAAGAGTACAGCATCCTTGAGCTGGCGGAAAAAATCATTGCGCTGACCCGATCAAAATCGAAAATTGTTTTTGAACCCCTTCCGCAAGATGATCCATTGCAGCGTAAACCCAACATTGAACTGGCAAGGGATAAACTGAAATGGGAGCCGCGGAAACAATTAGAGGCGGGGCTCGAGGAGACAATAAACTATTTCAGGACCCTGTTATGAATGATAACCCCAATTGAGCTAAAACCAATTGGGAGGTAGGAGAAATTGATGAAACGTGCGCTTATAACCGGAATTACCGGCCAGGACGGTGCTTATCTGGCCGAGTTTTTGCTGAATAAAGATTATGAGGTCCATGGCATCAAACGGCGGGCGTCTTCGTTTAACACGGCACGGGTGGATCATCTATACCAAGACCCCCATGAGGAAGATGTGCGTTTTTTTATGCATTATGGGGATCTGACCGATGCAACCAACCTGATCCGTATTATTCAGGAAGTCCAGCCCGATGAGATTTATAACCTGGCCGCCCAAAGCCATGTGATGGTTTCCTTTGAGACCCCTGAATATACCGCCAATTCAGATGCTCTCGGCACGCTGCGCCTGCTGGAAGCCATTCGCATACTGGATCTCATTGATAAAACCCGTTTCTACCAGGCCTCCACATCCGAACTCTATGGCCGGGTTCGGGAGACACCGCAAACTGAAACCACACCCTTTTATCCCCGTTCACCTTACGGCGTGGCCAAACTTTATGCTTACTGGATTACGGTTAATTACCGCGAGGCCTATGGAATGTATTCCTGCAATGGTATTTTGTTTAATCATGAATCTCCCATTCGGGGTGAAACTTTTGTCTCCCGCAAAATCACACGTGCCTTGGCCCGCATTAGCAAGGGCCTGCAGGAAAAGCTTTACATCGGCAATCTCGAAGCTCGCCGGGATTGGGGACACGCCAGGGATTATGTCGAAATGCAGTGGTTGATGCTCCAGCAGGACCAGCCTGACGATTATGTCATATCTACCGGCCAGCAGCATTCGGTGCGTGAATTTATCGAACTGGCGGCCAAAGAGGTGGGCATCTCCATTCGCTGGGAAGGGCAGGGGGCGAAAGAAAGAGGGATTGATGCAAAAAGCGGCAGCGAGCTGGTGCGCATTGACCCGCGTTATTTTCGTCCGACGGAAGTCGATACATTGCTGGGCGACAGCTCAAAAGCCCGACAGCAGCTGGGATGGGAACCCAAAACCACTTTTGCGGAATTGGTAAAAGAAATGGTGGCCATGGATCTATTAGAGGCGGAAAAAGATGAAATGTGCTTGCAAGAAGGCTTTCAAACTTACAAGCAGGCCGAATAATGCCGGGCCGTAAAATATTAAGTGGAATGCGAAGACATGATTGAACCCAAATCACAAGTTTCAAGTGCTCATGAACATTCAAGTATTTTGCCACAGCACTCCCGCATTTTCCTGGCCGGTCATGGCGGGATGGTCGGCTCTGCGATCCATCGCCGTTTGCAGGCTGACAATTATAGCAGCATCATTACCCGCTCCCATGCGGAACTGGATCTTGTCAATCAAGCAGCGGTGCACCGTTTTTTTGAAAATGAAAAAATCGATGCGGTTATTTTAGCCGCAGCAAAAGTTGGCGGTATCCATGCCAACGACACCCGTCGGGCCGAGTTTATTTTTGAAAACATCATGATACAGGCCAATGTAGTTCATGCAGCTTACCGATCGGGGGTGCAACGGTTGTTATTTTTGGGCAGTTCATGTATTTACCCCAAGTATGCCCAACAGCCGATGTCTGAAGAGCTGCTTTTGACCGGACGCCTGGAATCCACCAATGAACCCTATGCCATTGCGAAAATTGCCGGGATCAAGCTATGTGAGTCTTACAACCGTCAGTATGGAACGCATTACCGTTCGGTAATGCCCACCAATCTTTACGGGCCCAATGATAATTTTGACCTGGAAGATTCACATGTTCTGCCGGCCATGATCCGCAAGTTTCATCTGGCCAAACTTGCCGGCAACGGCGATTGGGAAAGTATTCAGAAGGACGAAGCGCTATTTGGCCCTATTTCGCTTGATTTGCAACAGGTGTTGAAGAAATCTTCCGGCAACCGGGGATCCGACACTCGGCGGTCACCTGCCGTCCGTCTCTGGGGCAGCGGACGGCCCAAAAGGGAATTTATGCACGTCGATGATCTGGCTTCCGCCTGCCTGTTTTTGTTTAATCTGGGGGATGATGCTTATGCGGCTGCCTGTGCTGTGTCCGATGAACCATCGGACCGACCGGCCCGCGAGAGGCATTCAGGTTTGTCGAATTCCGAACCCGAAAAGCGAGGCCGGGTGTCGCATATTAATGTGGGCAGCGGCAAAGATTTTCATATCGCGGAGCTGGCGGAAATCGTTCAGGAAGTCGTCGGTTATGATGGTGCCGTTAGCTGGGACAGCTCGATGCCGGATGGCACCCCTCGCAAACTGCTGGATATATCCCGCTTAACCCAGCTGGGATGGGCGCCCCGCGTCAGTTTACGGGAAGGGATTAAAAGCACCTATGAATGGTATCTTGCACAATCAGGATTATATTAAGGAGGATAAATGGCAATCATTGATGCACAAAAAAGGATGTGGCCTGTTGTTTTAGGACTAACAATCGCCATAATCATTTCAATCGGCGGCTGTCAGTCGTTAACCAAAAAAGAAAACAAAGCCACAGCGCCTTCAGTGAAAAACAGCTCCGGGGTGCCGGCCCTGTATTACGATTTTGGCGATGTTCTGGTTCCCAAAGAGCTCAAGGTCGACAAAAAATCATCTTTTATTTACCAAACCGAAGGTTTTTCTGCCGGTGTACTGGTTTTAAATGGCCGTATTGAAACCAGTTCATTAATATCCTTTTTTGAAAAGAACATGGCCCAGGATAGCTGGCATATGATCAGCTCATTTAAGTCCGAGCGAACCATGCTGCTGTTTCAAAAAGCCCATCGCTGGTGCGTGATGAATATCACCGACGAGCGCTTTAGTACCTATGTTGAAATTTGGGTGGCCCCAACCACCCAGGGCAGCAAAACCGGCCTGCTAAAATAACCAATATCCAGTTTGGCGCAAAGCGCCACTCGCCCTGTCCGCCGCATTTTTTAGGCTCGCAGGGTCCTTAAGTGAAATCGTAAACCACTTACCATGATGAAAAACGGAATGAAAAATAAAAAAGTGATATTGGCTGTCTGCGGCGGTATTGCGGCCTATAAAAGCATTGAAATTTTGAGGCTTTTAAAAAAGGCCGAGGCCGAGGTGCGGGTTATTTTAACCAAAAATGCCCAGTGGTTTGTCGGGGCACTGACGTTTGAGGCCCTGTCGGGTCAGCCGGTTTTCAGGGATATGTTTCAAGAAAGCAGTGAAGCGTCTTTGCGGCATATTGATTGGGCCCGCGAGGCGGATGGTGTCATTATTGCCCCGGCCACGGCAAATATGATTGGAAAACTGGCAAACGGTATCGCCGATGACCCCTTGAGCACTTTTATGCTGGCGGTAACATCGCCGGTTCTGATTTGCCCTTCCATGAACAGCCACATGTACGCCAGCCAGGCAGTTCAACGAAATCTTGACACCCTCAGGTCCGATGGATATTTTCTAATGGAACCCGGCTCCGGCCAGTTAGCCTGCGGCACCACCGGCCCGGGAAGGCTCCCCGAGCCGGAAGCAATTTTTGATCGATTTCTCGGTTGCCTGTCACCCAAGGACCTGGCCGGGAAAAAAATACTGGTCACCGCCGGTCCTACCATCGAACCCATTGATCCGGTAAGATTCATCAGCAATCCCTCATCGGGCAAGATGGGCTTTTGCGTTGCCAGGGCGGCAGAGCATCGAGGTGCTGAAGTTACGCTCATTTCCGGCCCGACGCATCTGGCCGATCCAATGAATGTGACCACGATCAGAGTTCGTACCGCAGCAGAGATGGCGCACCAGGTTTTTGAGCTAATGGAAAATGCGGATGTGATCATCAAGAGCGCAGCGGTTTCCGATTACGGTCCCAAAGAAAGCAAAGCCCATAAGATCAAAAAGGGCAAAGGCGAAATGGTTTTGCGGCTGCAGCAAAATAAAGACATTTTAAAGACGCTTGGCCGGAAAAAAAAGCATCAGGTTCTGGTGGGATTTGCAGCCGAAACCAGAGATCTGAAGAAAAACGCTACCCAAAAACTGGCTGAAAAAAACCTCGATATCATTGCGGGCAATCTGGTGGGATCGGCGGATTCCGGTTTTGCGGCAGAGACCAATACGGTTACGCTTTTCTTTAAAGACGGCAGCGTTGAATCATTACCCACAATGGACAAACTGGAAGTTGCCCACGTCCTGCTGGATCGGATCGTTGCCAAGGTGTTGCGCGCTGCAGCTCCGAAACGCACAAAAAACAAGCAATAACGGTTTGCAGTGGCATCAAGATCAGAAATAATAAAATCGATCGATATGTTAACGCATACCCTGCAATATTTAGCAGGCAAAGGGCATCGGGGGTTTGATTGCAGCGGCAGCAGTCTTGAAAAACTGGCCGACTGGGGCGCAGAACCTCAACATATTTGCGAAACCCTGCAGGATATTCGTTTAAACCTGGGAGATTGTCAGCGCTGCAGGCTTGCCGAGGATCGCAAAAACATTGTCTTCGGCACCGGCAGTCCTTCGGCTAAAATCGTATTTGTCGGGGAAGGTCCGGGTTTTGAGGAAGATCAGCAGGGTGAACCATTTGTCGGTCCGGCGGGGCAGTT
>WOR8_10008100_pt1 | contig 10013 bp, 6 predicted proteins | sample DeeMarSeWOR38_10_FD_19890 | JGI IMG/M metagenome (IMG submission 19890) | reverse complement strand
TTGGTTAAACCGGTCACGGCAAGCACTTCGTTGAACAGTGAAGATGACAATCCAGTATTCGATGGTATTAAGTTATATGTGCAGGATGAAGAAACCGGTCTTGATCCGATCAGTACGGACGGCGGCCGCAGTGGTTTTAAAACCAGGGAAACCGGTACGAATTTTGATGACGCGTATACCGAAATTCAATTATCCCGGGTCGGCAGTCCGAAACCTGTTCCAACCGATTTTGAAATCCAGTTCACCGACTACGATACCACCGATACGGGGAAGCTCGTCAGTCCGGCGGACACATCTGTGATCACAAATGTCGAAGCGAATTTTAAGATCATCGATGTAACGACAGGCGAACAGGTGGACTTTTTTATCGCTGAACTGGCGGCTACCAGAAACAAGCGTTGGGACTGGCAGGAAACGGTCGTTATCCTGCGACCAAACTGGGCCCAGCTGACCGAAACCGCCTATCAGGTGAAATTCTCACCGGCCTTTGAGGTATTTGAATCGTCCACCGGCGAGGACAGCGTAGTGTATGAAGCTCCGGTCTATCCCGGGGAAGGTGATGTTTTTCTGTTCTTCTCGACCAAACCGTTCGAGAATGGCGATAAATATTCATTTACGACTAAGGCGGCTACATTTGATAATCAGATCGCAACTTCCGCTCTCGATAATGTCATCGTCGTTCCGGATCCATATGTCGCTTATAGCGGAGCCGAACTGGCCGGTATTCGAACCGGATCGAGGGATGACCGCCGGATTGAATTCAGAAATCTGCCCACCCGCTGTACCATCAGGATATACACCATCGTTGGCGAACTGGTTGATACCATTGAAAAAAATGACACCAACAGCTACGCCGCATGGGATCTGCTTACCTATGAATCCCAGGAGATCTCTTACGGTGTGTATATCTACCATATTGATGCACCGGGTGTAGGAACCAAGATCGGCCGCTTTGCGGTGATCAAGTAATGTCCGGTTTTTGACAAATTTTGTGCTGGGGGCGAATAATTTTTTTGATATGCCAATGGTAAAATGCAAAGAGAAAGACGGAGTAATATGAAGACCGCAAAAAAAATCCAGATTATACTCGTTCTGTTCACTTCGATTTTTCTGGTGAACGAAGCATTGGCACAGGGGAGTGCGCAGGATGTTTCGGCGATAAATCGGGTGGGTACCACGGCAGCCCAGTTCCTGAAAATCGGTGCCGGTGCACGTCCGATCGGTATGGGAAGCGCCTATACGGCACTGGCCACGGATATCCTGTCTGTTTATTGGAATCCTGCAGGTTTATCCCGGATAGGCGGTTATGGTGAAGCGATATTTAACCATTCCGCCTGGCTGGCTGATACCAAATATAATTTTGCCGCTTTCTCGATCAACATGAGCGACTTCGGTGCGGTAGCATTTCAGGTAATTTCATTTAGTACACCGGATCAACCGGTCCGTACAATAGAACAGCCGGATGGAACCGGCCAGACATGGGATGCCAATTCGATTGCCCTGGGAATATCCTATGCCAAAAGCCTCACCGACAGATTTTCCATCGGATTTTCGGCTAAGTATGTCGGCGAGAGGATCTTTAATGCCAATTCCATGGGTGTTGCATTTGACCTGGGAATCCTGTACGACACACCGATCGAAAACCTCTCCCTGGGTGCGACGGTTGCCAACTTCGGCAGCAAGATGCGTATGACCGGCCGGGATCTGTACATTAATCACGATCCGATCGAGGACGCCGGAACGGTTGAAGCGGTTCCTGCTGAGTACCGTACGGAAAGTTATCATCTGCCGCTGAATTTAAAATTCGGTTTGGCCTGGAAAGCATTAAATAACGAGAATTTTACTGTACTCGTTGCTGCTGATGGAATGCAGGCAAATGATAATGCACCGTCACTGAATACGGGAATGGAAATTGGCGTGAAAAATATAGTCTATCTCAGAGCCGGCTACAAATCATTATTCCTGGATGAAAGTGAAGAAAGTTTCACTTTTGGAGCCGGCCTGCGGTATGATGTGGTCGGAACAAACCTTAAATTCGACTTTGGCTGGGCTGATTTCGGCCGGCTCAAAAATGTGCAGTTTATTTCATTGGGAATCAGGTACTAATCTACTTTATTGAAATAACCACGGAGGACACTGAGTTTATAAACCTGAATTATTCGCCACGGTATGGGGTAAAATAACATTATATTGAGATAAAAGTATTTAGGCTGGATTATTCAAACACATTATAAATTGTAGTGTCTTAACTAGGTGTTTGCACATTGAAAAGTTAATATAATGGACTTCAGTTGTCATCCTGGGAGGATCTTTCTGGTCCTAAATTCGGACTCGGCAATAAGGAAGATCTTTACAAGATGACTTATCAGATGTGTTATTTTTATATCAATTATGTTAACACATAGTCAAGACAGTACATATAGATATCAAAAAATTTCAATTCAATCTTGGATAACTTAAACAAATTATGTTTTTTATCCCTGTTATTCCTTGGTTTAAGATTGGCCAGGCTAAAAAAAATAAAAATGTAAATGAAATTTCTCGACAAAAAGCTTATATATTATTCTAATGCTGGGGAATCGGGATAAAAAAGTATTAACCAGTTTGTTGATGATCGGAGCTCTCGGCAAGAATTTCAACTCTGTGGTTAAAAAAGTATTCGAATCAAATTCTGCATGTACATTAAAAAAGAAAGGAGGGATGTCGGCCCGATTTAACGTATTTCTTTTTTTTCGGTTTTACCTTTTCTTTATTTTAATCATTTCAAACAGGAGGCGTATATGAAGCAATTTTCACTGTTTTTCTTGGTATCTCTAATATCGGTATTTCTAGTAGCCGGTCTATCGGCCCAGGATCGTTTTGACCGTGTGGCTACCATTCCTGCCGATACCAATGACATCGGTGGATTCGGGCACCTGGTGGCGGGTGTGGATCTGGATGGTGATGAATTACTGGAAATCTATGCCGTTAATACGGACTGGTATGATATTCAGGAGAAGGATCTGGTACCACGCATTTACAAGTATGAGCAGGATGCCGATGGCATGTGGCATACAGTCTGGTCGACCAGGCTTCCGCTGAATTTCCAGAATACCTGGGCGGCCCTGGCTGTAGGCGACCTTGATGGCGACGGAAAAGGCGAAGTGATCTGGGGTCCGGTCAATAATTTCGGTTCCGGACTGCAGCCCAACCCGGAGCGTATCGTCGTGTTTGAAACACCGGGTGACGGAAGTGATGTCATGGGTGTATCAAACGGTGACGGCACTTATCGTCCTAATGCACAATGGACTATTACCGAGACAGCATCCCAGAATATTCGTCCTTTCAGATGGCTGATCAATGATATTGACGGGGATGAGGTTGAGGAGATCGTTGCCGGATGCCGTGCGGGTAACGGTATCCAGGTTTACTCGGTGGATGATGTTCCCGATGCCGCAGACAGCACCGAGACCTGGTCGCTGGAGTTCAGTTCAGTCACCGAAGTGTTCTATGACATTGCCATACTCGACGGGGTGATTTACGGCATTGATGATGATGGCGATGTGTATAAAGTGACCTTTGACGCCACTGGCGATTCGTTTATCGTCGCTGCACCGCAGAACGATATTGCCGGTGGTGGCAGCTGGAAATCTGCTGTTACTGTCGATGTCGACGGAAACGAACAGGCTGAGATCATATTGGGATCATGGCCATCTTCGAGCAATAATGATATTTATCTGCTCCAGGTTTCCGGAGATACCCTGGTCTCAACTAAAATTAAAGATCTCCCGGTCAGTTCAGGTCGTCCCTTTGGCGGGGCAGCCGGCGACCTGGACGATGACGGACTGCTGGATTATGTTTTTGGAACCCGTGAATCGTCGCCAAATGGTATTATCCATCGCCTCGAATATCAGGGTGGTGCAATTGACGATCCCAACAACTGGGAACTGACGATCATCGATGCCGGTGTTTCAGACGCCACACAGTATGATATCGTCGATGTGGCCGATATGGATGGCGATGGTGAGGATGAAGTTGTCTATAGTGGAACTCCGCGCAATTTAAGTTCAACCGATCCACCCCAGCCGATCGTGATACTTAACAGGATCGAAGGCAATCAGCCGGTCATTGCCGCTGTTGCCGATGTCCCGAACGACCAGGGACGCCAGGTCTGGGTGGTATGGCAGGCTTCGCAGGATGATGTCCTTCCGGTCAATGGAATAGCGGAAAAGGTACAGATCGCCGTCATGGCGGAAAAAGGGGTTGACTTTCCGCTGCGCGCCATCAATGGTGTTGAGGTTGAACCGGTCTATATCGATCAGACTATTCAGGTGAATGGTCTGCAGGCGGCCGGTGATATCATGGAATATGGTGTCTGGCGGGTTGATGGCGACGGCCTGCCGGTTCAGGTAAATACCACCAAAGCGGTCCAGTTCCCGGTGTATGCTGCCGTAGTTCCGACGCTTGGTGATGGCGCTGAATGGGAGACCGCATTCGTTGTTTCCGCTCATGGCGCTGAAGCAGTTGTGAACTGGAAATCCTATCCGAAAACGGGTGTTTCCGTAGACAATCTGGTCCCAACGGCCCCGACCAGCCTGACGGCTACTCCTGAGGCAAGTCAGATTGCACTGAGCTGGGATGAATCCCCGGATGAGGATTTTAATTACTTCTCTATCCGCCGCGGTGAGTCAGCCGGATTTAACGCCGCCAACCCGGCCTCCGAGATCGGCACCACGACAGATCCTTCCTACCTCGATGCGACGATTGAGAATGATAAAACCTATTATTACCGTGTTGTTGCGTTTGATTTCAATGCCAACCAGGGTGATCTGTCAGATGAAGTCAGTGCCACGGTTACGAATATAGACAATAACGGTCTGGCACTGCCGGAAACCTATGCCCTCTATCAGAACTATCCGAATCCTTTCAATCCGAGCACCACGATCAAATTTGATTTGCCGGAACAGGCAAATGTTTCGATCGTTGTCTATAATATACTCGGGAGCAAGGTGCGTACGCTCTATAACGGCGCCCGGGTTGCCGGCAGCCATCAGATCGTATGGGATGGCATGAACGATCAGGGTATCAGGGTAACCAGCGGGGTCTATATCTATACGATTAAAGCCGGTACTTTTGTCGAGTCGAAGAAGATGACACTGATGAAATAACCTGTATTATCTATATTCAAAAAAAGCCCTCATGCGAGGGCTTTTTTTTATTTGTTTGTGACTGCTCCGGCATATTTACCGACCAGTAATGCAAGGATCACCGCAATATATATCTGTCCCCCAACAGCCGTCAATATGGCGACTGATTTAGCGACCGGAGTCAGCGGAACGATATCCCCGTAACCGAGTGTACTCATGGTCACGAAGCCGTAATATACAATCTCACTGAAATTCGAGATTGCTGGGTCGGTGATAATGTCAGTTTTAAAACTGAAAGATTGCGGATCAATTTCCACGATTAGACCGATGATTATAGCGAATGCCATTCCGAGTAACAGATAACTGTTAATGGCTTCCAGTATGACCTGCGCTGTGACCCGTTTCACCGTGGCGATCTGAATGATCAGTTTGAAGACAATAATAATAAAAAAAATCAGGGTGAAGTATCTGGAAATCCTGTCAAGTATCACCAGTCCAAGCATATCGCTCGCCCAGTTTATAGCTGCCAAACTCACCGCAAGAAGTAAGATGTTCATCCGTTGTGTCTGCACTGCTGTCGCGGATATTAAATATATCAATGTGAAGAGTACCGGGTATGCCAGATTATGCCAGGTCAGCGGAAAGACAGGTACGATAAAAATAGTCACAAATACCAGTAATAGAAGACCGGAATTTCCAACCTCCAATATTTTTCTCGGTTTTAGCATCTAAGTTCCCTCACTTTTTTTATCAATTTAATCAAAATACTGTCAATTCCTCATTTTTCCGCCGGTATATGATTGGGCAACCACCTGGATATTGAAGATCGATTTACTGGATCGGTGATATGTAATCACAATCTGGCAAGCCTGATCAATTCAAATGTCTGTTTTGATTTTTATAAAACGGAATATAAACAAGAACGGAAAACTGATACAAACGAAATAGTGATTTTGCCGGCTGTAGGGAGCTCTGAAAAGGGGAAATTATCAAATTGGCTGATCCGGCATTCTTCCCCGGGCTGTTGAAAAAAATAAGTTTAAAAATTTATGATGGGCGGGACTAAAACAAGATTAAACCGGATAAATTTGATGTAAAATATACGTTTATTCCGCGATCAAATATGAATTTTAAACAAGGTTATCCGGCTTTATCCATAAAGTGTCGTGTCCTAGCCTTGTGTTTCCACAATTTTATTTGATAACCTGTTGAAAAAATAAGCAAATCTTCCGTCATCCTGAACTTGTTTCAGGATCTAACTTATTGTTTATTATAAGATTCCGAACCAAGTTCGGAGTGACGTTTACTTGCATATTTTAATTTAATAATCACTCTTGATTTGTAAACACATGGTTAAGACAATGCACATAAAGTAACTTTGTTATTATAGAGTAGGAAATTCTTCCTCAGCGCATCAGCACCATCTTACGCGTCTGCATGTATTTACCGGCACGCAGGTGATAAATATAGATCCCGGAGGCCAGCTGATAATGCATGGTATCGAATGTCACCAGATAGCTTCCGGCGGGTTGTCTGTCGGAGACCAGCACGGCTACACTCTGGCCCAGGGGATTAAATATTTCCAGGTGTACATCGGCCGTTTCAGACAACTGATAACGGATCGTTGTCACCGGATTGAACGGGTTGGGATAATTCTGGCTTAACTCAAACCGATCCGGCAGTGGTGACAATTCGTTCAGAGCGATTGCCGATATTGTCTGGACCTGCACCAGTATCTCATCTATGGCCACGGCGGCACTGTCGTCGGTCACAGTAATTTTCAGACTTACGGCACGATTTAATCCAAAAATTGCACTGAGTGTCAATTTCCCGGTCAGGGCATCAAAATCGTACTTCAGGGAATCATTTGATGTTTCGAAGGTATATTTTAGTTTATTATCCGGTGTTTCAATATCTGAAACAAAATTCCAGAGCATCAGCTCTGCCGTTGAATCGGCATTTAAGGTCAGCTTTTCAGGCAGACCCTTGATTTCAGGAATATCATTTACCGAATGAACCACGACAAATAGATCTGCCTTGTCTGACAATTCACCGTCATTCACTTCCAGAAGCAGGGTATCTTTTCCGAACCAGTTTGATTCGGCCGTAACTATTATATTCAATTCATCTGTGTCCGTCGAAACATGTTTGCCACCGGTGAGTTTTATTGCCAGCAGATCTTTCGGTGTGTCGGGATCGTCAACATACCCGTACAACTCGGTAAATGCAATTTTATAGCTGTCATCCTCATTGAATTCGATTACCGGCAATTCAGATATGACCGGCGGGTCATTCTGGGCGCTGATACTCAGGACGACCAGAGCGGCATTTGAGACCGCCCCGCTGTCATCTTCGACGGTATAACTGAATTTATCGGGACCGCTGTAATTATGTATCGGGGTATAGGTAATGTTACCGGTCTCAGTATCGATGCTTGTTTTTCCGTGAACCGGGGAATTGACCAGCTTGACACTGGCAGGATACAGTTTTCCGTCAATATCCTGATCATTTTCCAGGACGGGTATGGTAATGGCTTTATCTTCACCGGTTTCGACGCTGTCGTTAGCGGCGACCGGTGCGTCATTTATGGAACTGATATTTATAGATACGGTCGCCTGGTTGGATGCCTTCCCTTTATCATCAAACACGATATATTTAAACAGATCCGAACCAAAGTAATCTTGATCTGGTCCATACGTAACCGCACCGGTCTGACCATTAACAGCCAGGATCTTGCCATGTTCCGGATTTGAAATAATTTCCACCGATGAAAGGATCAGGCTTCCATCCAGATCGTGATCATTCGATAACACATTTATGATAACTTTATTATCTTCATGAACATCCGCTTTGTCATTTTGTGCCACCGGCGCCAGGTTGTCTGTACCCGGATTGCCCCATTTGGTATCCGCCAGCCAGTGTTTGATATTCATACCATTATTGGGATATTCGATGCGCGTATAGTGATTTGTCTTGGATGAAAATTGAAATGTATCTGAACTCCCGTACCGGTCTACCACTGTTTGAAAAGGATTATACAGCCGCCAGTAAGCGCCATCGTTAATCTGCGGGGCGCCGGCATCACTTGAATTTCCCTGCGAAAAATACGTATCCGGAAGAAAGCCCCACAGTTTTTTGAACTCATCACTGCTGCCTCGACCGATTACGGCATATTCACCGGGCTGTAAAATCAGATCTCCGTTTAACAACGATTTTTCATCCAGTGTCGTTATCAATTCCAGATTGGGCTGAAACAGGAACCAACCTCTGAGATCCTGTTCAATAGTCCCGGTGTTATAAATTTCTATGAACTCTCCGGGAAAGCCCTCTCTTTCAGGATATTGAAATACCTCGGTGATATATACATCCGGTGCTTCGTACTGCACTTCAAGTACGGGCCTGTATTCCGGGGTGGGATTCGTGCGGGAATCGAACCGTTTAGCCGTGGTCCATTCCGATTCATCACCCTTCACCAGCCATCCGTAATTCTGGCCCGGGTTGGAAACCCAGTTCTGCACGTCGGAGACCATGCCAGCTGTTGATCCCCAGGTATAGTATCCAATATTTCCGACAGCCTGGGAAGCACTAGATGTCGCAGAAAAGTCACCGCCGGCGGATACCCAGGGCACTGTCCGCAGAAACGCAAAATTCCAGGTGGCATCTCCGACACTGGCAGGGGCGCCCCCGCCCTCATTTCCGTCTGCATGAGAATCTTCCTCACCCCAGTCCTGTGACAGGCGATGAAGGGTAACGACTCGCTCGGTGGCCAGATTTGTCCGGGACATGTGCAGGGTAAGTTTAACGCCAGTGATTTTAGCCTCAATCGGGATTGAACTGAGATCAAATTTTACCAGACTGCGTCGTATTGCACCCTGAAGTTCAGCTCCGGTACGACCAGCAAAAAAATGATCGCCTGCTCCGTTGCTGCCCAGCCACCCTTCATAGATGGTATTATCCTTTGCGGCGGATACCTGGGTAATCGCGGCCTGAGCGCTGCCTAAAATAATGGAAATGGCGAAAATTGCGAAGATACATGACTTCATCAGGTCACCCCCTTTCGGTAATGACTGTAAGTTCCAGCGGCTGGAATTTCAATATTTATTCATTATGGCATGGATACAGTACCAAAATACAAATCTCACCGATAAAAGATGTGACTGTAATCACTATTCAACGGACCGAACGAATGGTGCAGGCATTGATCCGGAAGATTAACCGGATCGATCACCCGCCTGAATATGCAGCAAAAAAGGTGTTGTTTGTGAGCGTGATAGCTTTTCGATAGCAATGGCGTTCAAGTCCAAAACGTTCTCTGATCCGGTGATGTGTACCTTTCCCGATAATATGTTTTTGCTGGGCAGGAGGTGTCGGTAAAAATATGGCCGCCGGGAAATCCGCAGTCATAGCGCAGCAGACTCCCACATTTATTTTACATTAAATCTCCTGGAACGGCATATGAGGGTACAGGCTTCCGGGCAGGCTTGCCATCAACATCGCCAGCGGCTATCACCGGTGCATTCAGAATCATTTGCAGGAAAAATCCACCGGTTCCCTTCGGATTGTCCGATCAATATAATTGATATGTTCGTTTAGACCGGTTCATATTTAAACCCGTCCCTTTAGAGATCAAAAACCGGCGGCAACACCAACGCTTATCACCGGATCCCAGGCCTTGTAAGGTGAATTGGCATCCTGCAGCACATCAAACAGTACCTCGACAAAAAGAGCAGTATTGGGACCTACCGGCTGGATATATCCGCCGCCGAGATAGAGAAACGGCACCCATGTGCGGACGGTTTCCAGATTCTCCAGCTTATATTTATAACTGAAATAAGCGAATTCAGCATGCAGATAAGCATTCGGAATCACTCTGTACCGTGTAAAAAC
>WOR8_10009717_pt1 | contig 10014 bp, 9 predicted proteins | sample DeeMarSeWOR38_10_FD_19890 | JGI IMG/M metagenome (IMG submission 19890) | reverse complement strand
CACTCTTTGGCGGCACACCGGCCCAGGTGTCCGGGCCGACGGGGCCTATGACCGTTGTCATGGCCGCCGTGTTTACCCACTACACGGGGCTGTATCCCGAAGACCCGGCGCAGGGTGCCGCGCTGGCGTTCACGGTGGTCATGATGGGCGGCCTGTTTCAGGTCCTGTTCGGCATTCTGCGGATTGGCAAGTACATCAATCTGATCCCGCACCCGGTGGTGTCCGGTTTCATGAGCGGCATCGGGGTCATCATCATCCTGCTCCAGCTCGGACCGCTTCTGGGCCACCCCGCCCAGTCGGGCCCTCTCGCCGCCGCCCGGGCCCTGCCCGACTTCCTGACGACGCCGGTGCTCGATGCCGTGGTCCTGGGCGTGGTGACACTGGCCATCGTCTACCTGCTTCCCACCCGCATCAACCGGATCCTGCCCTCACCCCTGCTGGCGCTGATCGTCGGAACGCTGGGTCTGTACCTCGTTTTCGGTGGTGAGATGGTGACGGGAGAGATCGATGGCAAAAGCATCTATCGCCTGGGGCAGGCGACGGTGCTCGGCAACATCCCGACCGGGCTGCCCAATCCGCAACTGCCCGCCCTGGAGTTAGCGCTGCTGGTCGACATGCTGAAATCCGCCCTGATACTCGCAACTCTCGGCTCCATCGACTCACTGCTCACATCCCTGGTGGCTGACAATATCACCCGGACCTATCACGAATCCGACCGCGAGCTGGTCGGCCAGGGTATCGGCAACACCCTTGCCGGCATCTTCGGCGGGCTGCCCGGTGCCGGCGCTACCATGCGCACGGTCGTTAACGTGCGTGCGGGGGGACGCACGCCCCTCTCCGGCGCCCTGCACGCCGTGGTGTTGCTCGCCATCGTGCTGGGAGCCGGCGGTTTCGCGAGCTACATTCCGCACGCCGTCCTGGCGGGAATCCTGATCAAGGTCGGCACAGACATCATCGACTGGGATTACCTGAAACGACTCAGGCAGGCACCCAAGGCAGGCGTTGCCATGATGATCACGGTGCTCCTGATCACGGTGTTCGTGGACCTGATCACGGCCGTGGCCATCGGCATGATCATGGCGTCCATGGTATTCATGCAACGCATGGTGAACCTGCAACTGGAATCCATCACCGCCATCACGGAACCCCCACCTGAGGCACCGCTGTCCGAAGCGGAACGTGAGATCCTCACGGAAGCCAGGGGTCAGATCCTGCTGTTCCATCCGGGCGGTCCCATGAGCTTCGGCGCCGCCAAGGGAATGGCGCGGCGACTCGCCGCTTTCGACAACTACGATGCGCTGGTGATCGATCTCACTAACGTCCCGCAGATAGACTTCACCTCCAGCCGGGCCCTCGATGACATGATCCACGATGCGGTGGACCGGGGCCGTACCGCCTTCCTGGTCGGCGCACGGCCAAAGGTGTATGACATGCTCCTCAAGCAGGATTCGCTGCGCTTCGTGCCCCAAGACCATCGCTACCGCGACCGTGAACCGGCACTCCGGCACGCCTTGCAGATCATCAAGGACAAGCGCGACGCTGCCTGAACGACCGGCAGCACCCGGCTCCGGGGATCGAGTCCCTGGGAACACCTGACGTGGCACACTTGTTCACGACGCCGAACAAGTGGTTCAATACGACGTCCCGGCCGAGATCCGCCCAACAGAATGCCTGCGGTCTGCATGCGCGAAACCGCAACAAAAGATTATAAATCATAGCTTTACCAAGGAGATATCCATGTCCAAGAAGCACCCTATCGTCGCCGTTACAGGTTCATCCGGCGCGGGAACCACGACTGTCAAAGTCGCTTTCGAGCACATCTTCCGCCGTGAAGGCATCAATCCGCTCGTGGTTGAAGGCGACAGCTTCCATCGCTACAACCGTGCCGAAATGAAGGAGGCCCTGCAACAGGCTGAAAGCGATGACAACAGGAATTTCAGTCACTTTGGTCCCGAGGCGAACCTGTTCGACACGCTCGAAGAGTCCTTCCGGGAATACGGCGAGACAGGCGGCTGCAAACGCCGCTATTATCTGCACAGCGAAGAGGAAGCCGCCCCCTACAACCAGAACGCCGGGGAGTTCACGCCCTGGGAGGAAATTGCCTCAGGCACGGACCTGCTGTTCTACGAAGGTCTGCACGGCGGTGTCGTTGATGGCACGGTGAACATCGCCCAGCACGTCGACCTGCTGATCGGGGTCGTGCCCATCGTCAACCTGGAATGGATTCAGAAGATACACCGCGACGCGTCCGAACGCGGTTACTCCGCCGAAGCCATCGTCGATACGATCCTGCGACGGATGCACGACTATGTACACTACATCACGCCGCAGTTTTCGCGCACCGACATCAACTTCCAGCGCGTGCCGACGGTCGATACCTCCAATCCCTTCATCGCGCGTGATATCCCGACACCGGATGAAAGTTACGTGGTCATTCGCTTCACCGACCCCAAGAAACACAATGTCGACTTCCCCTATCTGCTGAGCATGCTGAATGGTTCGGCCATGTCACGCCGCAACAGTCTGGTCGTTCCCGGGGGGAAGATGGGGTTTGCCATGGAGATCGTCCTCACACCCATCATTGAGGACATGATGGAGGCACGCAACAGCTGAGGCCTGAGGGTCCCGGGCGCTGCGCCATGCCCGCCCGAGGGATCAGACGGCCACGCGCAACCCGCGCGCTAGCCCGCATTTCTCACCGGGGGGCACGATGATCGCGCAGAGATTTGGATTCACAAACCATTTTCCGATGGAGCGGAATACGGGCTGTATTCCCGACTGAGAAAAATGCTTTGTGGATTCAAAGATCAAGCGAGGGTGTGTCATCCTGGTGAGAAATGCGGGCTAGGTCAGCTCCAGGCCTGACGCCGTCACACGCAGCCCCTGCTCGCCGCCTAACACGGCGAGCAGGGGCGCCTTGAGCAGTTCGCCCCGCCAGCCACTCAGGGCTGCCAGTTCACGGTCACCCCGCACGATACGTTCAAGATCCTTGCGCGATGCCAGGACCGAAGGATGCAGATCCTCCCTGGCGGCAATCTGCTTGACGACCGCACTCAAGACATCGACGAGAGGCTCCTGCCAGGGCTCCAGCGGCTGGGGGCGTCTGCCCTCCGGCGGAGGTTCGGGGGTGTGGCTTTTCGCCTGCCGGATCAGGGCCAGCAGCTCACGCGCGTATTGCTTCAGCACCCGCGCATGCAGGCCGCGAATCCGGCGAAGATCGCCTTCTGCCTCTGGCATGACTTTCGCCACTGCCAGCAACACATCATCCCCGAGCAGCCACTTGCGGGGTTTGTCTTCCCGCTGTGCGGCCTCTTCGCGCCACGCGGCAAGCAGTTGCAGCGCCGCTAACTGGACGCCCCTCAGCCGTTCGTAGCCCTTCACCCGCAACCAGGTATCTGCAGCGACGACCTGGTAGGTCGCCGGAGCAGCCAGTGCCTCAAAGTCCGCGCGCAACCACTCGAGGCGGCCGCGGCGCGCCAGCTCGTCATACATGCGCGGATAGAGCTGGGCCAGATAGCGTACATCGTCCGCCGCGTAATTGATCTGCGCCGATGAAAGGGGCCGGTGCGACCAGTCGGTGCGCGAGTGCGTCTTGGGCAGGCGGACATTCAGCACCTCCTGTACCAGAGGACCATAGCCAATCTGATCCACGTAACCCAGCAGCGGTGCCGCAATCTGAGTATCGAACACCGGCGCGGGTACATGCTGGCGCAGATGAAAAAAAATCTCGAAATCCTGCCTGCCGGCATGCACGACCTTGAGGACGGCGGTATCAAACAGCAGATCCAGCAATGGCTCGAGCTCACCCAGTCGCAGTGGATCGATCACGGCGATCCGCTCCGGGGTAGCAAGCTGCAGCAGACAGAGCTGCGGATAGTAGGTACTTTCGCGAAGGAATTCCGTATCCAGCGCCAGCCACTGCCGCGAACGCAACTCCGCGCAGAACTCACGCAGCGCCTGCGGCTGATCAATGTAAAGGATGTCGTCCTGCACGGCCATGGTGGGAGGAGACTATAAGGGCAAGGGCGAGGAAAGGGAAATGAGGCAGGCAAGCCGTGAGGGGAAGCAAAGCGGCGCTCAGCAGGCAGAGGGGATTTGCCGTATGAGATTTCACCTACGGAATCCGCGGACGAAAGGAATGATGGTTTTGCAGTGGGTTCCGTGGCGATGTGCCTGGCGCAGTCACTGCCCCACCGCTGAGGCGCTGCGCTATGGGTTCAGATTTGCCCTGACGCCTGACGCCTGATGCCTGGCTCCTGTCTTCTGAGCCTCAACCCTTCCTGCCCGCCAGCTGGGCAACCATCTGCGGTTCCATATCGATGCCGACCGGCCAGCCGGGGTTGAGGGAAATTCCGACGCCGCTCCCCATTCGCTCCAGCACCCAGGTGAATTCGGTGAGCAGACCCCCACCATAGCCGGGGAAATCCGTCAGGAATGGCTTGGCGCGCTCCGGGCTGGTGAACAGAATCAGAACCTGGCCGCCCTCCTCGGATTCGAGAAGCAGTGGCACTGCCTTGTCACTGCGCTGGAAATTGGCGATAGCCGTCGCCTCGTCCTGAACCGGCATGAAGACCTGCGACGCCATCAATTTCTGCATAAAGGCATCATCCGAGACCTCCCCCTCCTGTCTTCTGGCTTCTGGCTTCTGGCTTCTGGCTTCTGGCTTCTGGCTTCTGGCTTCTGGCTTCTGGCTTCTGGCTTCTGGCTTCTGGAATTATGCACTCACATCCCGTTCCTGTAGACACCGGTATCGGTCACCCCGCTGGCGCGAACCTGGCGCAGTGCCAGGGCGTATTCCCTGAGAATGCCGAGCGCATAGCGGATGCGATCACGGAAATAGGCATCGGCATCGGGATCGTTCTGCGCGGCATCATCGTTCAGCACCGTCTCGACATGACGCACGATAATTTGCTCCGGTATGTAACAGATGCGGTTGTTCTTGTAACTGCTCATACGCAGTTCGGCAACCGGATAAGCGCCGCCATCACCCGAGGACACCGTGACGATCAGCGCCGGCTTGTGACCCATCTGATCCTTGCCGCACAGTAGAAACAGATTCTTGAGACCCGATGGCACCTGCCCATGCCATTCCGGCGCGACAATGACAAAACCATCACTGTCATTCATCTGCGCGTGAACAGGCCCCAACGCCGACTTCCATGCGGGGTTTTGGCTCCCGAGACTTTCATCCCAGAACGGTAGCGGGTTACCGGCAAGGCTGAAGAACCAGGTCTCGCTGCAGAGCTGGTTCTGCTCCAGGGTCTGCTGCACGAAGCGGGCAACCTTGGAACTCTGTGAACGCTCGCGGTGACTGCCGCTGATGATAGAAATTTTCATGGTTTTTCCGATCCGAGCTGAAAAATACGCTGGGGCCGCGCACAGCCCGTGTGATTCGTCTTCTGCCTTCTGCCTTCTGCCTTCTGCCTTCTGCCTTCTGCCTTCTGCCTTCTGCCTTCTGTGTTCTGTCTTCTGGCTTTTTGGTTCCGGTTTCCGGACCCTGAATCCCTGCCGCCTCGCAGCCCTATGCCCGGATATCTCCATCGACGTAATACCACTGACCGTCGACGCGCCGAAACCGGCTGTTTTCGTGCAAGCGGCCGGGCATACCATCCAGGCGGTAATGCGCGATAAATTCCACCCGACCTTCGGTATCCGTTCGGCCGCCAGCGCTGGTACCCAGCATCTCGAGCGCCTCCCAGTCCGGCTGCGGTATCCCGACCAGATCCAGACAATCGGGTTTCGTCGAACTGTGCCAGGTCGCCAGCAGATAATCGCTGTTTCTGTGCAGATAGGCGCAATACCGCGAGCGCATCAGCGCCTCGGCGGTGTCGGCCTTACGCGTGCCCGAGAGCAGCGGTTTACAGCAAGACGCAAACAGCTTGCTCGAACCACAGGGGCACAGATCACGGTCGTCGGTCACGAATCCTCCGCGGGCAAGCATAGCGGGAAATGCCGCAGTAGTCGACCTGCTGCCCGGACCTTCGCACGCTCGGGCGCGGTTTCAGGATACGCGACTTCCCAGCCGGGGCGCGGCATGGGTGCTCAGCATCAGCGGCTCGCCAGCGCACCGTCCAGCGCCTCCCAGGCGAGCAGGACACAGCGGCGGCGCGCCGGATAAGGGCGTACCGCGGACAGTGCCGGGAGGGGCTCGGGGGGCACCGCCACGGCGCCGTCGTCTGCGCCGCTGAACCACGCCGTCATTTCCAGGCACAGGCGTCTCGCATCGTCACGTTGGCGGCCCGTCAGCACCTCGGTCATCATCGAGGCCGAGGCAATACAGATCGCGCAGCACCGCCCCTTGAACGCGACCTTTGCCAGCCGCTCGCCGTCGAACCGCACCCCAATCTCCACCTCGTCGCCGCAGCGCGGATTGCTGCCGCGGCGCACCACGTCGACATCGCTCAGATCGCCGTAGTTGTACGGCTTGCGGTAGTGCGCCATCAGGACATCCTTGTACAGATCGGAGGCGCCCACTGCCGGGATCCCGCTCAGCCGAGCAGTCGCTGCGCGGCATCGAGCCCCGAGACCAGCGCATCGATCTCGTCGGGACGGTTGTACAGGGCGAAGCTGGCGCGCACCGTGGCGGGCACGCCCAGGTGCCGCATCAAGGGCTGGCAACAGTGATGGCCGGCACGCACGGCCACGCCCTGCGCGGCGAGCACCTGTGCCAGATCGTGCGGATGGATGTCCTCAAGGTTGAAGGCGACAATCCCGGCGCGCTGGTCGCGCGTCAGGGGCCCGTAGATACGCATGCCCGTGACCCCGGACAACGCGGTCAGTGCCCGGTCGGTTAACCCGGCGACATGGTCGCGTATCGCGTGCACACCGATGCCGTCGAGGTACTCGGCGGCTGCGGCAAAACCCACGGCGCCGGCGAGATCGGGCGAACCGGCCTCGAACCTGGCGGGGTAAGCGGCCCAGCTGGCGTCGTCGTCGCCGACCTGATCCACCATGCCGCCCCCAAGCAGCAGCGGCTCCATCTCCTCCAGGCGTTCGGCTTTGGCATACAGGCCGCCGATTCCGCCCGGGCCGCACATCTTGTGCGCGGAAAAAGCCAGAAAGTCGCAGTTCAAGGCATCCGCATCGAGCCGCATGTGCGCGACGGACTGCGCGGCATCCACCAGCACCGGGATACCGGCGGCAGCCGCGTGCCGCACAATGTCGGCCACAGGATTAATCGTACCCAGGACGTTCGAGACCTGGCACAGCGCGATGAGGCGGGTACGCGGACCGAACAGGCCTGCCGCACCGCTAAGATCCAGCGTCCCGTCCGGCAGCAGCTCGATGAAGCGCAGGCGCGCGCCGTTGCGCCGGCAGGCCCTTTGCCAGGGCAGCAAATTCGCATGATGTTCCATACGCGACACCCACACCTCGTCGCCTGCCTGCAGGCGTGACGCCAGCCAGCCGGAGGCGACCATATTGATGGCCTCCGTCGCGGAGCGCGTGAAGACCAGCTGGGTCGCCGCAGGCGCACCGATGAAGCGCGCGACGCGCGCCCGCGCCTGTTCGTATGTTTCGCTTGCCGCCTCGGCGAGCGGATACAGCCCACGATGAACCGGCGCGGCGTGATGCCGGTAACAGCCGCTGATGGCCTCGATCACCGCGCAGGGCTTGTGGGTGGTGGCGGCATTATCGAGATAGTAAACCGGTTCGTGCGCATCACGCTCATGCAGCAGGGGAAAAGCGGCGCGGATGACCTCGACATCCGGCGCCGTAATGCGAGGCTGTGGTTGCGCGGTCCGGCACACGCGATTACTGCCCCACGGCCTCCACCTTGCGCAGTTCCCTGTGCAGTTTGTCACGCATCCGCAGACCCGTGCCTGCGCGGCGGATGAGCACGATCTCGCTGATCACACACAAGGCGATCTCTTCGGGTGTGCGCGCGCCGAGATCCAGTCCGGCGGGGGCCATGACACGCTCGAGCTGGGTCTTACCGACGCCGGCGTCGCGCAGGTAAGCCAGCACCAGACGTGAGCGCTTGCGGCTCGCGATCAAGGCGATGTAGCCGGCCGGCGAATTGAGTGCCTGCTGCAGCGACTCATGGTCGCCCTTGTGCTGGGTGGCAATGACCACATAGTCGCCTGCCAGGGGCTGCAGTTGCCGGTAGTCGATGTCGTCTGCGATCAGGCGCTCGGCGGCGGGATATTTCTGTGGCTCGACGAGCGGGTCGTCCACGATCACCTTCAGACCCATCAGATCGCCGAGCTGGCACAGGCATTCCGCGACGCGGCCATGGCCCATGATCCACAGCGTGGGTCGGGGCAGAACCGGATCGACGTACACCCGCATACTGCCCCCGCAGGGCATGCCGGCGCCGAGCACTTCGTCGTTGAGGTCAATGTCGATAATGGCGGTCTCACCCGTCCGCATGCAGTGCAGCGCGGCCTCACAGGTAGCCGATTCCGCACAGCCGCCCCCGACCCAGCCGGCCACCACCCGGCCCTGCGGGTCGATCACTGCCTTCGCGCCGGTCTTCGCCGAGACAGAACCCGCGGTCTCCACCACCGTGGCGACTGCGTGGGGCCGGCCCCCGGCGCGCAGTTCCAGCAGAACATCGAGAATCTCTCTGGCCATCACTCACCTGTGCGTGTCAGTCATTGCGCTGCAGCTGGCTGCAGCCGGTCCTGCAGCAAACACTGCAGCGCGGCATAATCCCCGGGTGTGTCCAGATCGAACACGACATGATCATTTGGCATCTCGATGGTCGTAACCAGCTCGGGATTGCGTTCGATCAGCCGCTTGCAGCCGAGGTTGCGGTCGCCATCCAGAATCGCGGCGCGGTGTTCATGGGCCAGGACGATGGGATTGCCCCGTTGACCGGCGAACACTGGCACCAGCACAGAGCCGCGGCTGCGCTGGCCGAAGGCATCGATCAGCACATTGATATCAGCCGCCGTCAGCAAGGGCTGATCCGCGAGACAGATCATGACACCGTCGCAGGCCACGGACAGCGCGTCCAGTCCCTGACAGACCGAGGTCATCTGCCCGTCATGGTAGCCTTTGTTCTCGACGACGCTTACCGCCAGGCCGTCGAGTAACCGCCTGGCGCGTGCCGCTTCGTGACCGAGCACGACGATGACCTCGAGCAGTCGCGAGGCAAGCAGCGTGCAGGCGGTGCGCCGCAGCAGTGGCTCACCGCGCACCGGCAGTTCCAGCTTGTTGAGTTCCCCCATACGGCGGGATTCACCCGCGGCCAGCAGGATTGCAGATACCCGTGTCACTGTGCCTCCCTCACCGCCTCAAGATACCGGGACGGTTCCTTCTCGAAACTGTGCTGGCAATGGGCGCAGCAGAAATAGTAAATCGTTCCGGCATGCATGGCACGATACTCCGCGCTGCCAATGGCGACCGACATGCCGCACACCGGGTCTATGGCCACAGCCGGGGTTCCCTGCCTCGCCTGCGGTTCCGGGGTCTCGCCGGCCCGTTCTGGTGGCGTGTGCCCGATGGCCGTTGCGCCCGCCACATCATCGGTGCGCCGTGCCTTCACGACACCGGCAAGTACCGACAGCGCGATCTCCTCGGGGGTCCGCGCGCCGATGTCGATGCCGGCCGGTGACACGATGGCCTGGACGCGCGCGGCATCGTGGCCACGCTCCTGCAGATACTGCCTGAGCTTCATCGCCTTGCGGTCGCTGGCGATGAAGGCGATATAGTCGCAGCCAGTGCCGAGCGCGGCCTCCAGGCCGGCCTCGTCCCGCTTGCCTTGCGTGGACACCACGACAAAGGCGGGCAAGACAGTGGCAGGATCTCTGAGTTCCAGGCTGTCCAGGATAAGCTCCGCGTCCGGAAACATCTCGCGGCTGGCGCCCGGGAAGGCCGCGGTCACGGCGAAGCCCACGCGGGTCGCCAGGCCGCAGAGTGCCTGAGCGGCGGGTGAGGCGCCGATAATCAGCAGGGCGGGTCGTGCAACCACAGGATCGATGAAGATATCCAGGGTACCGCCGCTGTGACAAGTCATGCCAAACGCCACGATCCCCGCCTCCAGCGCCTCGCTGCGCTCGGGGCTGATCC
>WOR8_10009173_pt1 | contig 10014 bp, 7 predicted proteins | sample DeeMarSeWOR38_10_FD_19890 | JGI IMG/M metagenome (IMG submission 19890) | reverse complement strand
TTTTGTCGTCAATTGCTGGCGCAAGCCCTATTTGATCTATTTGATCCGCCGCAACTCTGAAGAAGCGCTCGAGTTGGCGGAATTCGAGCTTCCGGGCCGTTTTGAAAAAGATGTTTGCGAGCTCAAAGGCGTGTATGCACTGGATGACGACGTAAAGGCCTGGTTGAAACAAGAACTGGGGGTCTAGGCTACTGTCTCATAAATAGTAGATTACGCTTAAAATCACAAAACCAACGAGTGCCTGAGTGAACTATAGTTTTTGGCCTCACGCAAAGACGCAAAGTCGCCAAGGGTTTTTTATTGTTTAGAATGTAATGCTTTGCGGCTTAGCGGCGTTGCGTGAGCCCTAACATAAAAAGGACAGCATTCTTCGACTTTAGTCACTTTAGGTCACTTTTAACTTTAGTGCACTTTCTTGGATATGGTTTAAAGATAGATTTAAGGAGATGTTTATGGCGATGGACAGGATTGAAGACAAAGAACAGTTGGATCAGCTGGCCAAAGAATTTCGCTACATTGTGACCGATATTATGTGCCGGGCGGGCGGCGGGCACATCGGCGGGTCCCTGAGTCTGGTGGAAATTATCATCAGCCTTTATTTTAGAATTCTGAATCTTAAACCGGACAATCCCCGCTGGAAAGATCGCGATCGCTTCATATTATCCAAAGGACATGCCGGCCCGACTCTTTATACGGCGCTGGCCTACAGGGGCTTTTTTGAAAAAGACGTGCTGCTGACCCTGAATGCCAACGGCACGAAGTTGCCGAGTCATGTGGACCAGGTCATCACACCCGGCGTTGATCAGACCGCGGGTTCGCTGGGTCAAGGATTATCCTGTGCCAACGGAATCGCCCTGGCCAGCAAACTTCAGAAAAGAACCAATAATGTCTTCTGCATTGTGGGTGACGGCGAATCTCAGGAGGGACAGATATGGGAAGCGGCGATGTTTGCCGCCCAGCATAAACTGGATAACCTGGTGGTCATCACCGACTACAACAAAATGCAAATCGACGCCGAAGTTGAAAACATCGTATCACTGGAACCGCTGGTGGATAAATGGCGGGCCTTTGGCTGGGAGGTGTTTGAGATGGATGGCCATGATTGGGATGAGATTTATGATACCATCAACAAGGCCATCGCCGTCAAAGGTAAACCGGCGATGATTGTGGCGCATACCGTCAAGGCCAAAGGAAACGTCTGTTACGAGAACCGCATCGAATGCCATTTTATCAGCATCCCTGATGAAGACGAGCGCAAAAGGGTCATCGGGGGCGTCTGCGCTGAAGGCGGCCAGGAGCCGTTTCATTTTAACTGGACAGAAGGAAAAGACGAATGAAGCTACACGAGAAAGAATTAAGGGCCGTTTATGCCGATACCCTTATTGAGCTGATGACCGAAAACAGCAATGTCGTTTGCCTGGAAGCCGACCTGGGAAAATCTTCGGGTACGGTTCCCAGGGTTTGGGAAGCGTTTCCGGATCGGTTTTTTGATGTCGGGGTTGCCGAAGCCAACATGATGAGTATTTCGGCCGGCCTGGCAAACGAGGGCATGGTGCCGTTTTGCGCAACCTTTACTCCGTTTGCCACCCGCCGGGCCTATGACCAGATCACGATTTCAATTGCCTATGCCGAAAACCCGGTAAAAATCGTCGGCACCGCGCCGGGTGTCACCACAGCCAAAAATGGCGCCACCCACATGTGCTTTCAAGACCTGGCGATCATGCGTGCCATGCCGAACATGCGCGTTTACTGCCCGGCGGATGTCTATGAACTTCGCTCCGTGGTCAAATATATGGCCACCAGCAAAAAGCCCGAATACATGCAGCTGATTCGAGAGGTGCACTCACCCATATTTGACGAAAGCTATGAATTTGATCCGCAAAAAGCCCGCGTATTGTCGGAAGGTTCAGATGTCACCCTGGTCACGACGGGTTTAACAACTCAGCTTGCGCTTGAGGCGGTTAAATCGCTGCATCAAGACGGCGTGCATGTTGAGCATATCCACTATCCGTCGGTCAAACCCTTTGACGTTGGAACCCTTTTAGACTCGGTAAAGAAAACCAATGCGGTGGTGACGGCTGAAAACCAGACTGTGATCGGTGGGCTGGGCGGAGCCGTCTGTGAGGTCCTGGCCGACAACTATCCCACAAAAGTCAAAAGGCTGGGCGCCCAGGATCGTTTCGGAGAAGTGGGCGACGTGCCCTATCTGACCGAGACCCTGGGTTTCAGCGCTGTTAAGATTGCCAGCGCCTGTCGCGAGATGAAGAAAGCAAAATAACCGCTTACGAAGATCTTCAATCTGCGTTGCTGATACGCGAAACTGGCATCCCCTGACGGAAGGTCTTTGCAGCACAGAAAGATGAAGGTTATGTGTGAAGAAGTATTACCCGGCCTGTTTCGAATCAAAATTCCCTTACCGGAAAGTCCGCTGAAATATCTAAATTCCTATATCATCAAGGATTCCGAAAGGAGCCTCATCGTTGATACGGGTTTAAACCGCAAAGAGTGCCTGGACGCCATGCACAAGGGGCTGTCGACCCTTGAAATTGATCTTTCCAGAAGCGATATTTTTATTACCCATCTGCATGCCGATCATTTCGGCCTGGTATCAAAGCTGGTCACGGATACCACCCACATCCTGTTTAGCCGGCCGGAAAAAGAACTGATGGAATCCTGGGAAGGCTTTGGGGCCATGGTTGATTATGCCGCTCTTAATGGTTTTCCCAGAAATGAGCTGGAAGCGGCTCTGGACAAACATCCGGGAGCCAAATTTGGCGCTGATTGGGTCCCGGATTTGAAGGTTTTGGATGATGGTGATCGTATCGATGTCGCTGACTATCATTTCAAATGTGTTACAACCCCCGGTCATACGCTGGGTCACACCTGTCTGTATGATCAGGACAAGAAGATTCTACTGGCCGGCGATCATGTCTTGATTGATATAACGCCAAACATCCAATGCTGGTCGGATACGGCCAATCCCTTAAAGGATTACCTGGCCAGCCTCGACAAGGTTCACCCATTACAGATCGATCTTGTTTTGCCCGGGCACCGCCGTCTGATTGACCATCCCAAAGCCCGAATCGGGGAATTGAAAAGGCATCATGCCCACCGATTAGATGAGGTGCTCACCGTTCTGCAAAAAGGCCCGATGAGTGCCTTCCAATTGGCTGCACATATGACCTGGGATATTGATTGTGAGAGCTGGGATCAGTTTCCGGTGGCCCAAAAATGGTTTGCCCTCGGCGAAGCGATTTCACATCTGCGGTACCTGGAGGAAGATGGCAGGATCGTGCGAATGACGTTGGACAAAACAACAGAATTTGCTTTACCGACCTGACCAAGGCGCAATCTCCTTGTAACCTTGCCTTAACTGCAACAGCGCACTTTCGTTACCTCAGGTGCTTTGCCATTTATGAAGCGACCGCGGCCTTGAGCTCACTCCAAAGTCGGTCCAATGTATGCTGGTGTTCATCGGCTCGCTCGGCAACTTTGATCTTTGCGCGCAGCTGATACACCTTCTTGAGTTTAGTGCCCTGCACCTGATGAAATTCCTCAACTCCATAATTTGGGTGCAGATTCTGCACGTGGTCATAGATGTTTAGCGCGAGCTGCATTGCTTCTTGGGATGTCATCGTTTGATGCGTCCAATGTTGCATATATCCGCTAAGGCCGTATTTGCGGGCGGTGGTCGGTTCGTAGACCGGCGAGAGTGGCAGAAACCCAAAGGGGAAAACAAGCAGCTGATTTATGGCCGGGCCTTCGTGCGCAAATTGATTGAGCAGTGCCACGGTATTGTCAACGGTCTCCCGGGTCTCTCCCGGATAACCGATAATGATATAGAGCTGTGTATTGATGCCGTGGCTGTTCAATAAATTAAGGGCTTTGAGATACATTTCCGGTGTCGCACGTTTATTCATCTCTTTCAAGATTCCAGCATCGCCCGACTCAATGCCAATTTGGGCGAGAACGCAACCCGAGTCTTTGAGCAACGCCACGTTTTCCCGCGTAATCGAAGAGGCACGAATAAACGACGTCCATTTAACGCCGGGTGCGCTCTGCAAAATCTGACGACAGTATATTTCGACTTGTTTCCGGTCGAGGAACAGATTGTCGTCAGTAAAGCGGACAACTTTAACGATGCCGGTGTTTACCAGGGCTGCAAGCTCTTTAGAAAAAATTTCTGGCGGTTTTAATCTGAATGTTCTTCCGGGCCCGAAATTGCAAAAACCGCATTTGTAAGGGCACCCTCGTGACCCTCGCATCGGAAAAACCGAATGCAGGTACTCTCTTGGTGTGCCTGCCCAATCAATGAGATCCTCCGATAAAGAATTGTCCTCCGGCACACGATTCGTAATCACCAGGCGATCGTCCCGGTAATATGCAAGGTTAGAAAGATCGCGGTAATCCTTACCATTTTTTATGCGCATAGCAAGCTGAGTTAGGGTGGATTCGCCCTGTTCATCGATCACGAATACGTCGATGTCTTCGCGGAAATACTTTTCATTGTTAATAAAGAAATAATCTTGCGCGCAACTGTCTGTGTCATAATCGGTGCCTTTTCGCAGGTAAATGTCATAACTGTTCAAGATCAGAGATCCACCCACAACAATTTTGACATCCGGCGCATGCTTCCGAATTGTAGCGGTGACCTGCTTCACCTCTCTGATGCTGTTCAAGTAGGTCGTGGATAATGCAATAATCGAGGGGTTTTTGCACAGGAGTTTGTCGAGATCATCCGTTTGACGGTCCAAGAAGTTGATCAGCGCACACTCAAGACCCCTGCGGGTCAGGTAATTATATAAATAGATTCCGGCTAAATAGGGCATTTGAAGCTTGGTCTCATCCGGCACTGAGAAGCCAAATAGTTCCCTTAGATTCATGTAGTTCATCACCTTGCCCTGACGGGTCAACAGGTTCTGCCGATACACGCTGTATTGTTTGCCCTGGTCTTTTGACACTCCTGCGACAATGATCACATCCATATTTTTGGCTCTCTTTTCTCTAAAAAACTGCTCTGCAACCGTATTTCATTCGTATAAACTCGCTTAATGAATGGCCGAATTTTAATGCCAATCGATGTCTGTCAGTATAATACAAGACCGGGTTTACGGTGATACCTATTTAACAAGAATAGGGTCTTATGTCAAAATTTGAGCAAGCACTGAATATGGTGAGTTGATTTTTTAAGGATTCGGGTTTTTTACTTGACACCTGTTGTGATCTATATTAATTAGGTTGGTCAACCAAACAATAGAAGGAGAAAATGGGTCGAAAAAGCAATGCGCCTCAGCGCCGGGAACAAATCGTATGGGCTTTATATGATTGCCTGGTTGAAAAAGGTCACGAAAAAGTTTCGGTAAAAGAAATTGCAGCCAGGGCGGGTCTGCCTTCCGGCGTAATCCATTATTACTTTAGCAGCAAAGACGATATTGTTTCTAACTTGGCTGAAGCGATTGTTGACAAATATAGCACCATGCTTGACGAACGATTGACTGCAGCCGCTTCCACCGAGCAACGTATCGAATCCGTAATTGACTTCGTAGTTGACATTCTGATCTTTAACCGCCCGCTGAACCATGTGTTCTACAATCTCATACAAATGACATTCGAAAGAAAGGCACTGGGCAAGGTCGTCAAGAAAATGTTCAAAGATTATCGCAAGCGGCTTGCAGACATTTTCAAAGAAGCGGGTGTCGGTCGTGAAAGCAAGATGCTAGGGGCTGCGTTGGTTGCGGTAACAGAAGGGTTTTCGGCGCAATTGATGGTAGACCCGAGAGCCTTCAAGAAAGCCGATGTCCGTCAATTAATCGCGCAGACCCTGAGGGATCGTCTGGCAGCCGTACAAGATTCCAAAAAATCTGCCTGACCCTACGATCATAATCCTATGGGTGAAGAAGGTTCGAAAAATATGATACTCGAAAAATTAGGCGGTTGACCAACCAATCCTTATGGTTCGCCCTCTAAAAATATGTAAAGACCCGAAATTCAGATAATTGCCAACAAAAGGAGGTTTGCATGTCGAATAATGAATTTCAATCCAAAAGCTATTGGATGAAGACTCGACAATACACCCCTGGTGTAGCACTACAGGAAGACATCGATGTTGATGTGGCCATTATCGGGGGTGGTTTCACAGGCCTGTCCACCGCTTACCATCTTAAAAAGGCCGAACCGACGATGCGGATCGCCATCCTCGAAAGCGAGATCATTGGATATGGCGCCAGTGGCAGGAACGGCGGCTTCAACATGACGCTTTTCGGACTGACGTTGAGTATCACTGCGCTGCGCTTCGGCAAGACCAAAGCCAAAGAAGCCCATCATTACATGGAACGGGCCGTCGACCTTCTGCAAGATCTGGTCGGCGAGCTGAACCTGGATTGCGATTACGAGCACCCGGGCTTTCTGAGGGTTGCCACCTCCGAGAAGTATAGGAAACGGATTCTGCATGAAATCGAATTTGCCCACAAGCTTGGCCTGGAGGGAATTGAATGGCTCGGAAAGGAACGGATTCAGGAAGAGGTCAAAAGTCCAATGTATTTAGGTGCCTGGTGGGAGCCCCGGTGCGGAATCCTCAATCCGGCCAAGCTGTCATGGAGTTGGGTTGAAACCATTCGGCCGATGGGGATTGAAATATATGAACAGACCCCGGTGGCTGAAGTTTCCAGGGGGCCGCAAAAGATCACGCTTTCGACCCCAAAAGGAAAGATTCGTGCTGACAAAGTGGTTTTTGCAACCAACGCCTGGTCGCACTTCTTCCCCAAACTTAAAAGCAAACAGACCCCTGTCTGGACGCATATCGTGATAACCGAGCCCCTGACCGAGGAGCAATATCAGTCAATTGGATGGCAAAATCGCCAGGGGATTGAAGATGCCCGCAATCTTGTCCATTATTATCGGCTGACGGCCGATAACCGAATTGTGATGGGAGGCCGCGACGTTTCGCTGAGTAAAGGCTTTGATATGGACAGGGATCATAATGAGAAGATCTTCGAAGGGCTTAGAAACGACGTCAGTGAAATTTTTCCGCCTTTGGAAAACATAAAATACAGCGACGCCTGGGGCGGACCGGTGTCTGTGCCGATAGATATGGCACCGGCTATCGGTTACCTGGGCGATAAACGAATCGTATATAGCCTTGGCTGCGTTGGGCATGGCGTCAGCCTGACCCACCTGAACGGCCAAACTGTTCGAGATCTGGTTCTCGAGCGTCACCCTGGCCGCCCGAGCCATTGCGGGGCCTGGCCATCAAGGCCATTGTGGGCTATATGCATATCGAAGATCGGTTGTATGATGCCAAGAAAAAAATGGTTGCCTAAACAACATGACCGGTATAGCAAAGAATAAGGCCTTCTCTTTATCGGCAATAAATCCAATAGGAGTCAGAACACAATGGGCCAACAAAATGGCTTAGATTATGATTACGTCATTATTGGGTCGGGCTTTGGCGGAAGCGTTTCGGCATTGCGCCTTTCAGAAAAGGGATACAAGGTGGCGGTGTTGGAAAAGGGCAAGCGGTGGCAGCAGGAAGATTTTCCGAAGACCAACTGGAATGCGCGAAAATATCTGTGGCTGCCCCAGCTTGGGTGTTATGGCTACCAGATGCTGACTCAATTAAAGCATGTGCTCATATTCCATGGCGGCGGGGTTGGCGGTGGAAGTCTGGTATATGCTAACCAACTGCTGGTTCCTCCCGATGAGGTGTTTGAACGACCGGAATGGGGGCCGGGTGATTGGAAAGCCAAGATGATGCCCCATTATGAAGAAGCCCAAAGGATGCTGGGTGCCAATCCCAGTCCCCAGATCGGTATTGCCGATAAGTATCTCCAGGAAGTCGGTATTGAAATGCGGGGTGAGGATACATTTCATAAAAACGATGTCGGCATTTATTTTGGCAAACCGGAAGAGACGGTTCCAGACCCCTATTTTGACGGTAAAGGACCGGACCGTACCGGGTGCACTTTTTGCGGGTCCTGCATGGTTGGCTGCCCGGTCGGAGCAAAAAATACACTGGATAAAAATTATCTGTATCTGGCCGAAGGTTTGGGCACTCAAATCATTCCTGAAACGCAAGTGATGGGGGTTCGACCGCGCAACGGCGGATACGATGTATTCACCCGGAAATCAAGCGGTCTTTTGCATCCCAAGAAGACGTATCGCGCCCGTGGTGTGGTATTTAGCGGCGGGGTGTTGGGATCGGTCAAGCTTTTAATGCAATGTAAACAGGCGGGCTTGCTGCCGAATCTTTCCAATCAGCTGGGTAATATTGTTCGCACCAACTCGGAAGCACTTCTCGGCGTTAAATCAAAAGATAAAAGTGTCGACTGGAACGATCAAATCGCCATCACTTCCGGGATTTATGCAGACGATAAGACCCATATCGAAATGGTACGCTATAATAAAGGGTCCGATGTTTTGCTAAACCTTCTTACCCTTATGACCAACGGCGGTGGAAAAATTCCACGCATATTTAGATTTTCAGGCGAAATTGTCAAACATCCCATTCGTTTCGTGAACCTCTTGTGGCCGCTGGGGATGGCCGCCCAAACGACCGTTGTACTGGTAATGCAAACGGTTGAAAACTACCTCAAGCTGGATTACAAGCCCCGCTGGTGGCGGCTGGGCGGGCGAAGCCTGAATTCTTCTTTGCCAAGCGGCATGCGTCGAGCACCCGCCTATATACCGATTGCCAACGAGGTCGCCCAACGGTTGGCCAAAAAAATGAACGGGATACCCCTGAGCCTTTTGCCTGAAGCTGCATTCAATGCCTCCACCACTGCGCACATTCTCGGTGGATGCTGCATGGGTGAATCGCCGGATAAAGGGGTGGTTGGATTTAATGGTGAAATTTTCGGTTATCCCAACCTTTTTGTGGCGGACGGATCCGTCGTACCGGCAAACCTGGGCGTAAACCCCAGTCTGACCATCACGGCATTGTCTGAATACATCATGTCACAGATGCCAGAGAAACAATCAAGCAGGGTGACTGAATAACAAGACGTTTTAAAAGGAGGGGCAGCCATGGCCAACGGATATATGGGAAAAATTTTAAGGATTAATTTGGCTGAAGGCCAAATCGAAGAAGAAAACCTGCGGCAAGATTGGGCGCAAAAGTTCATCGGCGGTGCCGGTCTGGCGACGCGCTATTTATATGATGAAGTGGCGGCGGGTGCAGACCCCTTAGGATCGGAAAACAAATTGATATTTATGACCGGGCCCCTGACCGGCACCCTTTCCGCCAGTGCCGCACGGTATTCTGTGGTTGCCAAATCTCCCCTGACCGGAATCTGGGGTCATGGCAATTCCGGCGGCAGTTTCGGGCCGGCGCTGAAACGCAGCGGGTTTGACGGCATTATTTTCGAGGGTATCTCCCCGAAACCGGTATATCTGAGGATTATCGATGGCCGGGCCGAATTGCGTGATGCCGGTGAACTCTGGGGCAAGACCGTACCGCAGACTGAGGACAGCATTCAACAGGATGCCGACCAGAAATTAACGATCGCCTCGATCGGGCCCGGCGGCGAAAACCGGGTGCGGTATGCCGCGATTATGAACAACAAACACCGGGCCGTGGGCCGTTGCGGCCTGGGAGCGGTGATGGGGGCCAAAAATGTTAAAGCGGTTGCCTGTGGCGGCAATCTACCCATAAAACTGGCAAACGAAGAGACCTTCAAAGAAGTTGCCAAACAACAGTTTGATTTGCTGGGTGAGTCTATGCTCAAAGTGGGCTTTGAAGCCTTCGGTACCAATATGGTATCCGATATGGTCAATGCCCGCGGCGGCTATCCGAGCCGCAACTGGCAGCAGGGCGTTTTTGAGCAGATTGACGAGGTTAGTGCCCAGGCATTGACGGATAAGGTTTTTGTAAAAGGGGTGAACTGTTTTGCCTGCCCGATTTCCTGCGGCCGGGGAACCGAGATTCGCGAGGGCCAATGGGCGGGCCGCTCGGGCGAGGGACCGGAATACGAAACCACCAACACCCTGGGGGCCCAGTGCGATGTGGCCGATATGAAC
>WOR8_10009616_pt1 | contig 10016 bp, 10 predicted proteins | sample DeeMarSeWOR38_10_FD_19890 | JGI IMG/M metagenome (IMG submission 19890) | reverse complement strand
GAAAAAAAGGAAAAATAAATAATTACTAAAAGACCCCAAAAGACCCTTTTCATTTAATTCCCTCCCGATAATTGCCCCCTTAAACTGAATGGAGCTATATTATAAATAGTTTACATGATCACTATCTATCCTGTTTCAATTCCACCTCTATTCTTAACTTGAAAAAACTTTATAAATAATGTTCAACGCCCATTCAGTTAATCAATTTATATTATTAATAAAAAAAATCAATCTAAAACTTTACCTCAAAAACAAAGCCTTATGTTTTATATCCAGTTAATTCAAGAACTTACATGCTGAATATTAAAAATATGTTACATTTGTATTCGAATATGGTGTTTTCCTAAGTTTTAGAGCAACCCTCCATTAAATTAACTTCATTTTTTTGTCAGGCTACTTCTTGTTGTTACTGTTTTGAAAGATTTTATCGATAAAATTGCTTTAACTAATAGAATGGGCTCTGCAATGAGGCAGTTAGTATTACTTGGAAAAATCTGAATGGTTTGCAAAGTTGAGCTTGAAAAATATATCCACCATACAACGAGTCAGCAGTCAGTTTTTAAACCTTATAAATAACACTCCTCTGCATTTGCATCCCTGGAATTTTGAACAAACTATATTAATCTACCCAAAATGCTGATAATAACTTGTGCTGCACGGAGATAGATTGAATTTGACTAGGACCGGTTGGTTTAGTATTTATTCCCATTGCTAAGGTCATAAACAGCCTTATCATAAATACTTTACTCTGATTCATCCCTTCCTGGAAGATTGCAAATGTAAAATACATGGATATCCTACAATCACAAGAGTTGCCTGGTATAAATTCAGCCAGAACTGTGTATCGGTTCATTCGGGGTGTCTATCGGAATATTCGTGCCATTAAGAACCATTTTTTAAATCTCATCGATTCCCCGGTTATTATCCTTGTTTACCATCGAGTGACGGATCTGCCATCTGACCCGGAATTGCTTGCCGTATCACCTGAAAATTTTCGTCTACATATGCAATTTTTAAAACAGCAATTCCACATTTTACGATTTGAAGAAGACTGGTCTCATTTGAAAGAACCGGCTGTTGTTGTCACATTTGATGACGGCTATGCCGACAATGTGTGTGAAGCCTTACCTATTCTGGAGGAAGTCGGTGTGCCGGCCACGTTCTTTGTCAGCACCGGTTACCTTGGGACCAGCAAAGAATTCTGGTGGCACCGGTTGGAAGCTATGCTGCTGAGGGATAGTGAATTCCCTCCGAGTTTCATTTTGGATGATCCCAGCTATAGCCGGGTCTGGGACACTGTGACTTTTGAGCAGAGAAAAGCGCTGTACACTACCCTCAGTGGACTGATGCTGAAAATTACACCTGAGCGACGGGAAGACTGGCTCAATCAGCTTAAAAAGTGGAACGGTACAGGCGATGAAGGGAATAATGCCCACCGATCAATGTCGCATGAAGAAATAAAGAGACTTGCCGGAAGTCCTTGGGCGACAATAGGCGCCCATACGGTAACGCATTCAGCCCTTTCAGCCCTTTCCGAAGAGCAGCAGCGCCAGGAAATATTCACCTCAAAAAAGGACCTGGAAGATACGACAGGAGTGGAAATAATGACCTTCTCATACCCCTCCGGCAGAAAAATAGACTACGATAGAATCTCGGTCCGCCTTTGCAGGGAGGCAGGATTCATAAAAACAGCAGCAAATTTCCCCGGCCAGGTCCACAGATGGACAGATCCTTTTCAACTCCCCCGACACCTGGTGCGAAACTGGGATATTGATACCTTTACTGACCAGATAAAAAGCTTTTGGACACGATGAAGATCTTAATGCTCAATACTTTCGATGAAGTTGGCGGCGCTGCCCGGGCAGCGTTACGTCTGCTCAAGGGAGTTCGTAAGCTTAACATTGATGCTAAGCTGCTCGTTCAGTTCAAGACCGGCACTGAAAAAGATGTCATCTGCAACCAGAACCTTCTCCGCAAACTGCTACGCAGGTTAAAAATTTTTATTGGTTTATTACCGGTGCGGCTGTACCGGAACAAACCGGAAAACAACTTTTCTCCATCATTGCTGCCGGACAATAAACCGGCTGAGATTTCACCATTTAATCCGGACATTATCCATCTGCATTGGATATGTGCCGGCTTTCTCCAGGTGGAGACACTTGCAAAATTCAATAGGCCGCTCATCTGGACCCTGCACGATTCCTGGGCCTTCACCGGCGGCTGCCATGTTCCCTTTGACTGTAAGAAATACCGACGGAGTTGCGGAAGATGTCCAGTTTTGGGCTCAAACCATGAAAAAGACCTTTCCCGCCGGGTCTGGCAAAGGAAGCGAAAAGCCTGGCAAGACTTGGACCTGACAATAGTTGTTCCAAGCCGCTGGATGGCCGACTGTGTCCGTTCAAGTTCTCTTTTTCACGATGTCAGGGTAGAAGTGATCCCATATGGGCTGGACACTGAGACGTTTCAGCCACTGGCAAAGGAACAATCTCGAAATTCTCTTGGCCTGCCGCAAAACAGGGAAATTATCCTCTTTGGTGCTGTCCCATCTGTTGCAATCTGCGCTGCAGATTGTCGGCAAAGATTCGTCAGATAGACTGGCTCTTGTTTTCAGTGCAATTGATAAATCCGAATTGCCTGATTTGGGGATGGAGGCGGTTTTTCTTGGCCGGGTTGATGACAATCAATTAGCGGCACTTTATTCTGCTGCGGATGTTTTGGTTGTTCCATCCAAGTCGGAAAATCTGCCACTTACTGTTTTGGAATCGATGGCCTGCGCCACTCCCTGCGTCGCATTCCGCCAGGGAGGGTTGCCGGATCTGATTGAGCACGAAATTTCAGGTTATCTGGCGCAACCGTATGACATTGAGGATCTTGCGCGTGGAATTGACTGGGTTCTTCGGAATAAAGATCGTCATACGGAGCTTTCACTTCGGGCACGGCAAAAGGTTGAGAGGGAATTCAGCCAGGAATCAGAGGCGGGTCGTTATGCTGCACTGTATCGGGAGTTAGTAGTAAAGAGTAAGGAGTAAGGAGTAAGGAGTTAGAAGAAGGACTGAGGGATGAGGGCTGAGGACTGAGAGAGAATAGTGAGGAGTAAGGAGTTAGAAGTTAGGGGGTTAGGGGGTTAGGGGGTAGGAGATAGAAGTTAGAAGTTAGGAGTCAGAAGTGATGAGTGAGGAGTGAGGAGTACCCTAAAGGGTATAAATCAGGAGTTAGGAGTCAGAATGAAAAATCATGCAATAATATTTGTAAATAAAAAAATATATAGCAATATTGACACTTACGAATAATTGTTATCTTCCCGTACAATGTTCCAGAGTTGCATTTTCCAGCAATTCCACATCGAGGTTATTTATGATGAAATGTTTGATCACCGGTGCTGCAGGTTTTATTGGCTCCCATCTTGTTGAGTTATGTGTAAAAAATAATTTTCAAGTGAAAGCATTTGTTCATTATAATTCAAGAAATAGTTGGGGCTGGTTAGAGAATCTCAGCTGCATTAAAGATATAGAAATTGTTTCTGGTGATATACGTGATTTTGACAGTGTTTACAATGCAATGAAGGGGTGCCGGACAGTCTTTCATCTTGCTGCACTGATTGGTATTCCATATTCATATATTTCGCCCCTTGCCTATATTAGAACAAATGTCGAAGGCACATATAATATTTTACAGTCTGCAAGGGAGATGGACCTTGAAAACGTGATAATAACTTCAACAAGCGAAACGTACGGCACTGCGCAGCATGTTCCCATGGATGAAAAACATCCCCTTGTTGGCCAATCTCCCTACTCAGCAACTAAAATTGGAGCAGACCAGCTGGCCCTCAGTTACCACAAATCATTTAATCTGCCTGTTAAAATCATACGGCCATTTAATACATATGGCTCCAGGCAGTCTGCCAGGGCTGTCATACCTTCAATAATTACGCAATTATTAACCGGGAAAAATTTGAAATTAGGCAATTTACATCCGACAAGAGATTTTACTTATGTTAAAGATACTGCTGCCGCCTTTATTGAGGTCTGTAAGTCTGATAAGGTTATTGGTCAGGTGACGAACGTTGGAATGAATTCAGAAATTTCTATAGGTGAACTTGCTGCCCTGATCGGTAGATTAATTGGAAATGAAATTGTTTTAAACGAAGACCTCCAAAGGATACGACCGGCCAGCAGTGCTCTTACTTCATGGGAACCGACGTATGATATTGAATCAGGCTTAACTGAAACCATAGATTGGATAAAGGATAATTTATCCATTTATAAACACTCCCTCTATAATATATGAGGAGGCGGTCATATGAAGGCTTTTATTCTTGCAGGCGGCAAAGGCAGTCGGCTTTTGCCGTATACGACAAATTTCCCCAAACCCCTTATGCCGATAAAAGATAAACCCATCCTTGAAATTGTCATAGACCGTTTGAGAAAGGCTGATATTAAGGACATAACCTTCGGTACAGGACATTTAGCGGAATTGCTGCAGGCTTTTTTTGGAGATGGTGAAAAATTTGGTGTAAAGATAAGTTATTCCAGGGAGGATGAGCCATTAGGTACAGCCGGCCCCTTAAACCTGGTTCGGGATAAATTTATTGATACGTTTCTGGTGATGAATGGCGATATTCTAACTGATATGGATTTTCATGAACTTATCAATTATCACAGAAATGAAAAATCTGTTGCAACCATAGCCTTATCAAAAAGAACCGTCGAAATTGATTTTGGTGTTGTCACTTTAAATAATGAGAACCAATTCCTGGAATGGAAAGAGAAACCCCAGATTGATTACCTGGTCAGTACAGGAATATACATATTTGAGCCTGAGGCTTTAGATGTTTTGCCTTCAGAAGGATTTTTCAACCTGCCGGACCTTATTATCAAGCTCTCGGAAAACAATAAGAAAGTAGCAGGATACATTCATCAGGGTTACTGGCTTGATATCGGAAGGCCCGGCGATTATGCGAAGGCATGTGAGGATTACGGCAGCTCGGTATAAATTTCTGTCAAGCCCTTAATGAGTCAGAGTTATCTAAATCTAGGGTTACCAGGTTACTGCTAGATAAACTACTTAAACATCTGGATCCTCCTTTGAAGGGCCAGTCAACTCCTATTAGTCATGATAAATATTTTTAAAAAAAAAACCCATAAAAACATACTGTTTTTTACGGTACACAAGGCCGCATCCATGTTTATCTATAAGATATGTCATGACCTTTCCAAAGAGTGTGGCTTACATTACTATTCCGTTAATCATAATAAATATAATAGATATTATTTTGATACAGAAGAAACCGACCTTGCAGATATAAACAATTGGCAAAACAGATCAGGATGCTTCGCACCCTTACGATATTATTTTAATATACCACAAGAATTAAATGCCCGTATCATCTTACACCTTCGTGATCCAAGAGATGTACTGGTATCGCTTTATTTTTCCGAGGCATACTCACACAGTGTATTTAAGGGAGTTTTTGACCTGAACCAGTCTCAGCGGAACGAAATTATAAGTATGGGAATCGACAGGTATGTTCTGGAATATGCAAACACTTTTAACAGGAAATACACTGAATACCAAAACCTTTTAACAAACCCGGACTCCATTTTTGTTAAATATGAAGACCTGGTATTGAATTTTCCATTCTGGCTGCAGGAAGTTGCAAAAGGATTTCCAGTTAACACTCCAAAATTCATTAACCGGATGATTAATAAATACAAAGGTGAATTTGAAGTAAAAAAAGAGAATATCCATGCCCATAAGCGCAAAGTCCTGCCCGGTGACTACAAGGAAAAACTTTCACCGGAAACCATTGAGCAGTTGAATACAATATTTTCAAATAATCTGACAAAATATAATTATGATTTGTAAATATCTCTATTGAACAACTATTTGAAATTATTACTCAGAGAATTACAATCGAAGGCAGTCCAACGGTTCATAAATAATGAAAGATTCCACTGCTGTAATTGATCCAACACCATTGTCTGTTTTTAGATTTCTAGGTGTCTTAGCCGTCAATCTCATTCATTACAGCACTAATACAGGATATTTCTATTCCATACTATCATCAACAGCTACCGGGGACTCGATAATTCCATTTTTTTATATTTTATCCGGCTTTGGCTTATTCCTTACTTACCACAAACAAACCACCATAAATTTAAGGACATATTTCATAAAAAGAACATTAAGGATTTTGCCATTTTATTATGTGGCACTTTTTATGATGACGTTGATCCTATTAGTTTCTAACCGCTTTTCTTTCACAGAATTTTTTCTCTCTTTTTTTTGCATACAGACCTGGTTCCCTGGCTTTCAACATACAATGAATTCTCCTGGATGGTTTGTGGCAAACTTAATGTTTTTCTACTGTATCTTCCCATTTATCTTCTTTTTTATAAAAAATCATGCTCCTGACCCCGGCAAATTGTTATTCGGCAGTATATTATTATGGGTTTTCACGCTAATAGTTCTGCACAATCTTTTGAATCCTGAACTTTTCTCAGGTTCTCATGCTCCAGAAATCACTTACCTGGAGAGCTTCCCTCTTGCACATTTCAGTAGTTTTTACATGGGAATATGCGGGGCATATCTTCTCAAAGCAAATGGCATGAGAAACCATTTGGTCAGTAATTTTCAATCAATATGGCACACCTTATTCTTATTCGTCTTGTTTGGTTTGTTTACTATCGTAATATACAATCAGACTGAATTAGCGGCATATTTTAAGATAAAAGTGCCGTCCGGAGGTGGCATGATTTTGCCTGCACCAATACTCCTGTTACTGATAATAAATCTTTCTACAGCAAAGAATTATCTGACAAAAATATTTTCATTACGATTCTTTTGTTTGCTCGGAACAATCAGTTATCCTCTTTATATATTGCAAAAACCGATCTATGGCATCTATGAATATTTCCTCGTGAAACCCTTGAAAATACCGCCAAAGATAGATTTTGTTCTTTATCTCATGCTTTTTATACTTTTAGCCAGTGTCTTAACAATTATTGAAAATATTACTTTAAAAAGGCTATATAAAAAAATTTAGCAGTAAATCTTACGCCCACCTTTCTTTGTCATACGACATCTGAAAAGAAGGGTCATGTTGGGGGACGGAAGATGTCAGCCAGCCGCTCCATGATCAAGTATATATTGCAGATAAGAAACAGTCCATCCTGAAATTTATATAATATTTTGAAGCAATTAAAAAAAATGAATTCAGAAAACAAGCCAACCTGGAAATATCTTCTGAGTGACATCGATTTTGACGAATATGAGACCAACGCCGTTTTGGATGTGCTCAACTCAAAATGGCTTTCGATGGGGCCAAGGACAAAAGAATTTGAGAAGCATTTGGGCCGCTTTGCCGATGTGCCCTTTACACTCGCGACAGCAAATTGCACCGCCGCATTACACATGGCATTAATGTGCCTGGGTATTGGTCAAGGTGATGAAGTAATCGTTCCGTCTCTTACATTTGTGGCAACTTCAAACGCCGTTCTCTATACCGGAGCAAGCCCGGTATTTGCTGATATATCATCTCTGGATTGCCCTCTTCTTGAGCCTGAGGCGATCGAAAAAAAGATAACGCAGCAGACAAAGGCGATCATCGTTATGCATTACGCCGGCTATCCTTGCGATATGGATAAGATTACGGCTCTGGCAAAGAAACATAACCTGTATATCATAGAAGATGCGGCGCACGCCGTCGGTTCCTATTACGGCGATAAAATGTGCGGCACTATCGGACATATCGGTTGCTTCAGTTTCTTTGCCAATAAGAATCTCCCCGTTGGTGAAGGGGGAATGTTGGTGACCAGGAGCAAAGAGATTTATGACAGGGCGGCCAGGTTGAGGTCGCACGGTATGACCTCTCTTACCTGGGATCGGGTTAGAGGGCATGCCTATTCCTACGATGTCGTTGATCTCGGATATAACTACAGGCCTACTGAAATTAGCGCAGCAATTGGACTGGTACAATTGCAGAAACTGCCCGGAAACAATGTGGCAAGAAATAAGGTTTTTGAAGAATATATAAAGGGGTTATCGAATAATGATAATATTATGCTGCCTTTTTCCAAAACAGTGACCGACGGCAGATATGCCAGACATCTTTTTCCTATTGTCCTGAATGAAAATATCAACAGGAAATCGTTTATTGCAAAACTGAGAGATAACGGCATTCAGACAAGCATACATTACCCGCCTGTTCATAAGTTTTCATACTATCAGTCAATCCTGCGGGGAGATCAGGCACAGGCTCTCAACAATACCGAAGCTTATGGTAGGAGAGTGGTTACTCTGCCAATGCATCCCATGTTAACCAAGGATGATGTTAGGGAAATTTGCACATGTGTCGAACTGGCTCTCAATGTAATCAGCTAGAAAGTGAGACAAGTATTGCGATGAGTATGGTTAATGTGAGCCGGGGGGCCGGTGGTTCATAACTGGACTAAACTCCTGAAGTTGTACAACGTCATGCTGAAATCCCAAAAGACTTCAATTTCCCAAATCCTCTTCTGCCTGAACTAGCTGCTGAACTATCCATTTCCCATAACGTACAGCACCCTCCGCATTTAAGTGGGAAAAAATATCATCATCGACATAGGTATCACTGGGAAAGGCATCTCCATGAATCTCGATAATATGATTGCGTGCATCCAGGACCGAAACGCCTGCTTTCTCCTCAAGCTTTGCAACAGCCTCTGACAGGACGGGAAGATAGAGTCTGCCTCTGTCAACAGAGTCAACGAGCCCGCGGAGATGCGGATGGTGAGTTATATAGACTGTTTCCGCCCCCTTGGTAAACCGGGATAGTTTATTTGCCATTTCCAATAACCTTAATTTAAAGTACTCAATCTCCTTTTTATAAAGTGACGCACCATTGGGGATAAAACAAATTTCATCCAGTTAGAATATTCAGGATTGTATGTGAATTTATAGATAAGTGGCACAAATACCTTATAATAGAAGGCAAATTTTAACAACCGTATTAGGTAGAGATTGGAGTTTTCGGCCCATAATTTACCTTTCCAAATTGTCTTGGCATACAAGTCATTATTATACGGGACAGCAACAATTTTACCCGACTTATCTCTGATCATGGGTATGCGGACGCGATACCATTCATCACCAATATCGGTTTCATCAATATTGACAATTATATAATCAAATTTCCCATACGTATTGAAGGCTCGACGGGCCATGAGAAGATAAAGGGTGGGAGAATAAGAACTGTTGCTGCCATTAATGGCTTGCACACAGCTGCCGGTTTGGGCGGCAAATTCACTGCCGATGGTATTGCTGAGATATTCGTCCTCCATCCAGCTGTCGCCAAGAAGGAGCAGTTTTATTTTCCCGTTCTCGCAATTTCCGCCAAAATCCCTGACTTCAAATGAACCATCGCCATGGTGCAGAACCTCGTGCCAGGGAAATTCATTGTGAAAACCATCCAATTGCAAAAAATTCTGAGCACGCAGAACAATCTCAATGACAATAAGGGATATCAAAATTCCAATAGATGCGACAATCACATTGAGCAGCAACTTTCTTTTCATAAATTTTTCCTGATATAGAATGCTCTTTACAATAATTATCCACCGGAAACAGAAATGGATTGTGCCAGTCAATTCAGTATAAGTCAAGACAGGGCCAAAAGTGTGCCCAACCTTGTTGACACCAACCATGTATTGTTTCCCTGCTGTCAGCCAGCTGACCTGCACCTTGGAAAGTTGCGCTTTCCTTTTGATTTTATTGTTTTTGTCAAAAAACTAAGGTACCTATAATTGAAGAAGGTTGTAATTGCCAACCCTTAATTATTAAACGTATTTAATAACCACCCCTTAAAGGGGTGAAATATAAAGTGACCCTATAAGGGTCTTTAGAGTTTCTTAACAAAATGTTTGTTAGACTGCCATTTCACGCGGCCGAGCAGTGAAATAAAGAACGGATCAGCGACTCGGCGGAGCGCATGCGACTTTCCGATGTCGCCCGTTCTTTGTGAACTGCGCAGGGCAGTC
>WOR8_10009154_pt1 | contig 10016 bp, 9 predicted proteins | sample DeeMarSeWOR38_10_FD_19890 | JGI IMG/M metagenome (IMG submission 19890) | reverse complement strand
TTCGACAAAGAAAGCTGTCACATCTTATTGGAACATTTTCAAGCTACATGATCAGAAAGATGTTCAGAGACAACGAAGTAGCCTCCGGCTTTGATGTTGTGAAGGAGTCAAGATTCACGGCAGAGATTGTGATTGACCAGTTGCCAGCCTTTGTAGATGACACAAAGATGGCACTGATGGATTGGGCATATAACATAGAGAAGTCAGGACGCTTATGGATTGAGAAGTACCTTCAATCATCCTGGGAAGAATGCATCCCAGAGGTCTTCACATTGAGTCAGTTGGATTGGAGTCTTCAATCAGGCAAACTGACCAGATTCAGAGAGATATCAAGAGAAGAAGTGCTTGAACTCCAAGCCTATCTTCAGAAGATTCTGAACTGGTTGAAGATGGAATTCAATGAAGCCAGTAGAGTACATCTGAAACCCGAGCTATCATATCCTGGAATTTGTGAGGCCCGGCCAGATATTGTCGTAGACGATTGTGTCTACATCATCAAGACTGTCCAGAAACCGAAGGGAGAGGTTTCAAAACTCAAGGAACGACTACTAGGATATGCCGCTCTTGCAACCCATCATATTGATGCTCCAATCGAATCGAGTCCAGATGACCTGAAAATCAATACAGCGGGCATAATCTTTCCGCTCTCTTTGGATAAATATTCTGTCAGCATCTCGAAGTTCAGTAATGACCAGCGACTGTCTTTCATTTCAAAGATGACAACAATAAGACCCCTCGTTGAGGAGGAAATGACCGCTGGGCGCAGTTATCTCCAAAGCCAAGTAGGCGTCAATGTTCTATCTGTTGGGAGGATCTCCACACTTAGACAAGAGTTGTGTGTGCAAAGAGCATTGATGCATGTGAGGATGGGTAGATACCCTGAAGCCAAGGAGTCATTCCTTCTGGCAATACAGGCAACAGATGGAAGACCTCCTCTTACAAAGACTGTACTTGAGAATGCTATGTCAATAGTAGAGAGCTGGAAGACCTACTCGAGTATGGCTGATCTCTATAACGAAGTAAAGACTCTGACAGATAGCATCAATTTCCAAAAGCAGTTCTGGGACTTGGGAGGTTGATGGAAAAGAGTGAAGGACATGCGTCCGTCACCCTATCCGAATTCGACTATGAAGGAAAGCTACCTATCCAAACGAACATGATAGGCTGCAGACATTCCTGCGCGGTTTCTCTGAGTCGGGCGTCTTCGCCAATTTTTGACGGGTTCTTTCTCACTTGCCATTTCAGCACACCTTCAAGCAAATTGACACAGAGAATGAATATTATTTCACGCAAAGTGGCGACTGCGGAAAAGAGAGTGAATGAGAGAAGGAGGGTTCGAAATCCGAAGTCGGGACTGAGGACACAGGATTACATGAACCGCTGCATCATCTGGTCCATTAGACCGTCGATGTTCTGGCGATTGACATTGTTGTCAGCCATGATCTGTCTGATTCTAATCATTCGAGAATCATCATCCAAGTCATCTAAACTAGTAAACGCACCGAGTCTCCTAGCAAATCGATACAGCATCTGTTTGTCATCATCAAGATCAAGGAATCGATGGAGGATAGAGAGCATCTTGGGTTTGCTACTAGGCAGCTGACCTTTTAGATCTGCAAACAGATTCAGGATATGATCACTCACCAGATAACTAGTGATTCCCTCCAGATGCCCAATGAAAATAGAAAGTTCATGAACAATGTCGATGTCGTTGCACTTGTCGAACTCCCCAGCTGTCATCAATTGGTACAGTGGAGCTCGAATCGGAAAAGCAAGAGGTCGGAGTCGAATGAAATCTGGATTGATTTGATTCAATGCATCAGCAGACTCGATTGCATGCTCCTCTGACAGACTCCTTCCCCCCAACCCAGGCATGAAGTACTCCGACAGCTCCATTCCAGCCTCCTTCACTTTCAGGCCAGCGCGAACATGGATTGCCTTCGATGCACCTTTTCTGACCATCTTTAGAACATTGTCAGAACCAGACTCCAGTCCAACATGAATTCTGCTTAACCCTTCTTTACGCAGTGACCTTAGGTCTTCAATATTCATTTTATTGATGGTTGATGAACGTGCGTAGGATGTGACCCTCTCTATGTTCGGAAATCGTTCCCTGAGATGTACGAGGACCTCAATCAGTTTCTGGGCACCGATTGCAAGTGAGTCAGCATCTTGGAGGAATACTGACTTCATCCCATGACTTGTCCAGCGCATTGCAGAATCATATGCCAGTGGTTCTTCAATCGTAATGTCATCCGTAGGGTTTTGAAGAAAATTGACATAAGCGTGCACATAGTCGATATCCCGGAGAATGTGTTCTACCGGACGGACTGAGAATTCACTGTCTTTGTAGACTGGGCAGAAGAGACACCGATTCCATTCACAGTTTCTGGTCACCCGAACGAGGAGACTTGGAGCCTCACTTGGAGGTCTGATTGGACCCATCTCATAGCGATAATCCATCAAGTGACAGGACCCTCCTGTATCAATACCCGGCCGCATGAATCATGTCATCAAGCATTGTTTCCGCGTAGTACTTGAACTTCTGGTTTGAATATGACACGAGGGTTGTAGTTGATTTCACGAATGATTGACAACGGATGTTTCGTGCTATCTCCTCGGCCTGATGGAGGTCATCAACTACAAACTCGGCAAAGATAATCGGGTCCGTAGCTGATATCGTGGGATCCCAGAGCTCCAAAGAGTAGTTTTCCTCTAACCAGTTCACAACTTTTTCCAAGGTAGTTTCATCCTCGTTCCACTCAAAACGCACATAGAAGTTCACAAATCCTCCCGCCGCTGTGTCAGGCCGAGCGGTGAACATTACTCCATCACCTTCAGAAAGTTCGCGAATGCCACGGCGAACTGTCTTGGTAGCAAGACCTGTTTCCTGAGCAATTTCATTGATGAGAGCTCGGGGATTCTTCTTGAGAACAGCAAGTATCCTAAGATGAAGATTGGCGAGTTCAACCTTTTTACCCATCTTCCAGAGGATTGTGTGTAATTCGACATCTTCCACTTCTTTAGGATGGCGAAGGAATTTTCTCAGTCCGGACAACATCGATGAACCAATGTACTGCCCCCAGAGAAAATAGGCGCCACCAACAGCGCTTGCAAGTAGGCTGATGTGACCAACCATTTCGTTCTCACCCATGTATTTCAAAAATGCATCAATATCCTCAGTCCCATCAGTTATGACTAGGGCAACGAAGTATTCTGCATTGTTCATGGCGGCAGAGAGAGAAATGGCAAAACGGGATATTGCACCACTTTCAAGCAAAGCAGTGACTCGATTCTTCACCGCATTGGCACTCAGACCGGTCTTCTTTGACAGACTTTCATAACTGACCCTGCAGTTCTTTGAAATCTCTATCAATATTGTTTTGTCGACGAGGTCCAAGGCAATGAACACCTAGTCCTAACACTTGAACAACTTCTTGTTAGTATTTTCCTTTCCCTTAGAATATACAGGACCTTCACAACTATTATGCCAGTCGCTTGCCTTGCCAGACAATATTCTGTTTGTCATTTGCAATCTTGTCAGCAGCCTCGATGTACATCCTCAGGGTATCGACGTGTGATCGTAGTTGAGCAACACTACCATCATGACCCAATGTGAAGGCAGACGGACCTATCCTTCTTCCCTTCTTGAATGCTGCATAGAAACAAGCCTCAATCCCCTTGGCACCGATGGTGTGGGCACGCTCACCGACCGTCATGATAAGGTCGAGATCCTCCTGAGACTCGATGCACATATAGTAAGCAGGACGTAGAGGGTGAGAGGTGTCTGTGAATTTCACGATGCGAGACCCCTCAGGGAACCGATTATTGAGGCAGGTATCACATCGCCATTCACCACCGTCAGAGAATGAGTTGTAAATGTACTGGACACGGTCTGTCGACCCACAAGCATCACAGGTTTTTGCCATTCCTAATCCCCTTTGTGACTCTCTAACAGGATAAATAGTTGAAAACGAAGAACTTGAGATGTTATGTTCTCTCAGTGATACAGACTAAATAGCCAAAATCGGAGCAAGGGTTTATATCAACTCACGAAACCACGGGTCCAGTGATTTCTGTGGATTGGAGAGGCTAGCGATGTTGCCCTGAGTGGCCATCGCAGGATGTATTATCATACCGCACAAGAAAGGCCGTGGAGGCCTCAAGAAGATTAGAGTTCGTGAAGTGAGCGGTAAAGTCTATCCTCACAGGATGGACCGCTGCACTGTCAATGTCGCTCCCAAGTGCAAGTGTTGGGTCAATTCTAACACCATGCCTGCCCCAGGCATCTGCAAGCGCTGCTGGCAGGTCATGAACTCTCCCAAATAATCAAGAAGGGGGAGACTCCCCCATCTATTTTCTTTCAAAGAAGATACTCATTCATCTACAAAGCTTGCAAGACTCTTCCGAATCAGCGTTTCGATCATTTCACGCCCAGGCATGTAGAAAACGCGCATCTTGATCGGTGCTTGATTATTGTAGTAGATATCGTCAGTATTGGAATCGATGACAACTGGAATCTCTATCGCTTGATAGTGTGCCTTTGTTGTCCTGTTGGCCCAACCTTTTGCTTCATTGTCCGCATTCGTCGATAGAAGAATGGGGATACAGGTTACTCCTTTGAACTTGAGCTTCTTCTGTTTCTTATCAAACTTGATCGCTTCTTGACAGTACCTGTATGCGCTAGCTGTAAACTGTTCGAGGGTCTGTTTAGAGAGAGTATCAACCTCTCCAACTGCCACATAGAAATATACTGAGAATCTCTTTGCAGAAAATGGAGCCATGATCGTTACGAGGGCCTTCATTGTGGGGTCGTACTCGGTTGATGTAAGGCCTCTTGCAACAGATACAGGAATGTCCTCAATAGTCCCAGTGGCAATCTCAAGTCCCACTCCTTTGAGAATCTCCATTATTTGGGATGTTTTGTCATGTATGCTCATCATAATCCCCCTGTGTTGTAGGTTCGAGCAACTTCGCAATATATGTAACTTATGGGAGATTTCGACGCCTGGCACCTCTTTTTGAGAACCTTCTACGCAGCTTGAAAGCAAATCTATTTGTAGAGCTATTCACTATCTTTAGGTTCACTCTCTCGTGTGAAAACGGAGGTAATAGGAAAAATGGAAAACCAAGGAATGATTGCCGCTGTACTAATAGTCGGTCTTGTCGTTGGTCTGGGTGTTGGCTATATGTTGCCAGGACTAATGACTGCACCACCAGAAGAACCGACCGATCTATTGGAAGTCATCCAAGACCGCGGCTATATGGTTGTTGGCACTAGCTCAGGGTTCTATCCCTTTGAGATGGTGAATACAACTACGGACGAGTTATACGGATTTGATATAGACCTCGCGGAGTACGTCGCGACTGAACTGGGTGTCACGATTCAATGGCAAGACATGGACTTTGGAGCACTTGTAGGCGCCTGCGCAGCAGGTACAATCGATATGATAGCAGCAGCTACATTCATCACTCCAGAAAGGAATGAGCAGCTATTGCCATCAGTGTGGTATCTTCGAGCAAACATGGTCATAGTAGTCAAGAACGATTCAGTATTGACTGTCAGTTCATATGATGACTTGGATGGTTTGGATGTGGGTGTTCAGACTGGAACTGCTGAAGACTTTGAGCTTCTTGATCACAATGATGGAGGCGGAACCATCGACATCCAGGAATATCCATACCTAGATCAGATGTTTCTCGACTTGAACAATGGGCTGCTGGATGCAGTATACGTTGACGAGCCAGTGCTGGGACAGTATGATCAGATATATGATATCAAGATCGTCTACACCGTTCTGGCACCACCAATGGCATTCTACATAGCTTATGACAATCCAGACTTCTTTGAAGCAGTGAACAATGCGATGGCAAAAGCATTTGAAACAGGTTACATAGACGAGCTGATACTTGAGTACTTCACGTGAGCTCCATAAAATAGGTGACTAAGTACATGCAAGAGTTGCAGGAAATCATTCGATGGATTGAATATATCATCGTGAATGGTCTTCCTGCCACTCTACTTTTAACTGCTCTAGGATTGGGCATTGGGCTTCTTTTTGGTTTGGTGCTGGCTCTAGCTCGAGTCTATGCGCCTACAGGGATTCAAATTATGGCAACTCTGTATGAGCGGCTCTTCCGTAGTATTCCAATACTAGTCCTGATGTTTGTCTTCGCTATCGGACTCCCTTGGGTGTTTGCGTTTGCAGGGGTTGGAACTAATGCAATATTTGCAGCTGTTGCTTTTTCGTTGGGGCTAAGAAGTTCAGCATATCAATCAGGGATTTTTCGCAGTGCAATACTCTCTGTTAGTCCAGGTCAACTACAGGCAGCTCGATCACTTGGTATGTCTGAGATGATGGCGAATCAGCAAATCGTTCTACCTCAAGCCTTCCGAATTGCTGTGCCTGCTTGGTCGAATGAGTATGCAGTTGTTATCAAAGACACGTCCTTTGCACTCGCAGTCGGAGTTACCGAGATGAACAAGCTGGCTTTCAACCTGTACACCGAGTCACCAGCACTGATGATGTTCATTCTAGTTGTACTCACACTGATTTACTTCTGTTTTACTTATCCAGTTACAAAATACGTTGGTGAATATATGAGTAAGAGATTGAAAAGACTTGGATTAGGAGGTGGCTGATGATGGAGCCAGTCCTGGAAGTTTTTGACGTTTGGAAATCATTTGATGAATTGGAGGTTCTCAAGGGCGTTTCTTTCGAAGTCGCTGAAGGAGAAGTGAAGGTGATTTTCGGTCCGAGTGGGAGTGGTAAAAGTACTCTCCTGCGATGCATCAACATGCTTGATCCGCCTCACCAGGGAGATATCCTTCTTCGGGGAGAGAGCCTCATGAAAAAAGGAGCAGACCTCAATAAGTTCCGATCAAAGATTGGTATGGTTTTCCAGAACTTCAACTTGTTCGCTCACCTGAAAGCCATAGACAATGTAGCCATAGGCCCTCGGAAAGTACTGGGTTTCACCAAGGAGCAAGCACGTGAAAGAGCATACTCAGCTCTACAATTGGTAAAGATGACCGACCGAGCGCATCACTATCCTGCAGAGCTGTCTGGAGGTCAGCAGCAGAGGGTTGGCATAGCTAGGGCGATGGCGATGGAACCAGATGTGATTTTGTTCGATGAACCAACATCAGCACTTGATCCCGAGCTTATTGGAGAAGTTCTACAGGTCATGTTGGACATAGCGAAACGAGGGACAACGATGGTTGTGGTGACACATGAAATGGGATTTGCAAGAGCAGTGTCAAACGAGATGATCTTCATGGATGAGGGCGTCGTTGTTGAACGTGGCACTCCACAGCACTTCTTTGCAGGTGCGGAATCAGCCCGTGCTCGAAAGGAGAAAGAAGTAGGTTAGTGACTCGAGGAAGTTGACATGACATCAAGCAAGACTCAATCCTCATCGTTTCTCCAAACTCTAAGGAAGAAATTCCGTACAAGAGTTGGAAAAGCGTTTCTGGCGATTGTGTCTGTATTTGTTATGATCGGGATATTGATGGGGTTGTTCGTATACTATGGTCTGGAGAGATTCTTCGACGAATTCTTGGACGGTGTGAGTACGACCCTGTCCCTGTACATCTTCGCACTGATTTTTGGATTTCTTGTTGGACTCTTTTTTGCCATAGCCAGAGTCTATGGAGGTGCAATACTCTCTCGAGTGGCAACCGCATACATTGAGGTGATTAGAGGAACTCCAGTTGTGACTCAAATTATCATTCTTGCATATCTACCAGACACTCTCAATATCTTTCTAAGTGCACAGGGACTACCAACTATCCCACTTAGCTGGGAGCTCAGATACCTAATGAGTGCGGTCTGTCTGGGTATGAACAGTTCAGCATATCAGGCAGAGTTCTTCAGAGGGTCAATAACCTCTGTAAGTACTGGTCAGATGATGGCTGCACAGGCTATTGGGATGTCGAGGAGCCAGAGCATCAGACAGATCATTCTTCCTCAGAGTCTCAGGCGTGTGATTCCTGCATGGGCAAATGAAGCGTCCTATCTCCCAAAGGTCACAACTGCAGCGTATATCGTTGGAGTGACAGAAGCATTTCACTGGGCAAATGCAACAGTTTCATACACATTCAGAACACTCGAAGTCTACGCACTGGTAGCTTTCTTCTTCATAATCCTGATAACCTTTGTAACCTGGCTGCTGGACACAGTCTATGATGAGGTCAAGATTCCGGGTCTTTGATTATCTTAGACTTTTAGATAGGCAGGTAGATCCATTGTCGCATGTCTTGGAGGCATGGAATACGGCGAATCAATTTCTTCTTCAGGAGTTTCCTTAGAGCATACCTCACAGTACGAGGTGCGAATTGTACTTCTCCTAAGAGCTGTTTGGGTGTCACGCCATTCTGGCCCTGTGACCTCAATATGGACAGGACTATCTCCTGACTCTTGGTCAACTTAGAGGCCTTCACCCTTTGCTCAAATTCTTCGTTACTCATCATTGGTAAAAACACCAACTGTATAATTGCTCGTTTGAATAACTAGTATATAATATTTTCTACAAAATTGCTTAGAAAAATTAACCCCGTTAATGAGTAGCGTCCTATGAGTCGTCCTCATCATCTGTGTCAACGACTATGCCTGACTCCATCTCCTCGAAAGATGGTGTTTCAAGCTTGTCAGAATCTTCCATCCTCTGATATTGAGCCCGAGCAAAGCGTGATCTAGCCAGAACAGCAAGGACCAATGCACCTATGATCATAACAGCATAGATTCCCCATTTGTACATCCAATCGAGAAAGTCAATCTGCATACTTTGGTCACCGTAATCAGAGGGGTATATTGCCATGCTTCTTTGGAGGTCGGGTCTGTCGCTTGCTCGCAAGCAGATCCAGTCCGTTACAGATCAACTGACGAGTCTCTCGTGGATAGATCACCTTGTCGATATATCCTAATCCTGCAGCAATGTAGGGATTGGCAAACTGCTCTTTGTACTCCTTCACAAGTTGTGCACGCTTCTTCTCCTTGTCCTTTGCCTTGGCAATCTCTTTCCGGAAGATTATGTTGATTGCTCCATCAGGACCCATCACAGCAATCTGAGAACCTGGCCAAGCGTAAACGAGGTCTGCGCCAATGTGCTTGGAACTCATAACGTCGTATGCGCCGCCATAACCCTTCCGAGTGATAATGGTGATGAGTGGCACGGTTGCCTCTGCAAATGCGTATAGAATCTTTGCACCGTGTCGGATAATACCGCCCCATTCCTGAGCAGTACCAGGAAGATAACCAGGGACATCCATGAAAGTGATGACAGGGATGTTGAACGCGTCACAGAACCGGACGAATCTAGCACACTTGTCAGATGCGTTGATGTCGATCGTGCCAGCCAAATGAGCTGGATTGTTACCCACTATACCTACTGACCGACCATCAAAGCGAGCAAATCCGACAGTCATGTTCTGCGCCCAATGTTCATGGACCTCGAAGAACTCACCATTGTCGACGAGTTTGGCAACAACATCTCGCATGTCATATGGAACGTTGGGATCTTCGGGAACAAGGTCGTCAATTGACTCGTCGAAGTCGTCGGGAGCATGTCCAGTGTCAACACGAGGTGGTTCTTCCAAGTTGTTACTGGGGATGTAACTGAGGAGCGTCTTGATCTGCATGATGCAGTCATCCTCATCCTCACTGGCAAATGATGCCACACCACTGGTCGTGTTGTGGGTCATTGCACCACCCAGTTCCTCAAAGGTGACCTCCTCACCAGTGACTGTCTTGATGACCTCAGGACCAGTGATGAACATGTGACTGGTTCCCTTCACCATGAGTGTGAAATCAGTGACTGCAGGACTGTAGACTGCTCCGCCGGCACATGGGCCCATTATGGCTGATATTTGGGGAATCACACCGCTTGCCAGGGTGTTCCTTCTGAAGATCCAGCAGTAAGACGCGAGGCTCTTGACACCCTCCTGGATACGAGCACCACCAGAGTCATTGAGACCTATGACAGGAGCACCGGTCTCCATGGCCATGTCCATGACC
>WOR8_10008093_pt1 | contig 10016 bp, 9 predicted proteins | sample DeeMarSeWOR38_10_FD_19890 | JGI IMG/M metagenome (IMG submission 19890) | reverse complement strand
TATTATCTTTAGTGAAGAGAGTTTCAGGGATTATATTATTGTGCTTAATTAATAATTTAGGAGAAGTATAATATTCGAAATTATTACCCTTTAAGATGTTGGCATTAAGTTCTTCAAGATTAACTGATTTGTTTGAATTAATATAATAATAATTAAAATCATTACGAGCATTAAGGAAGAAACAAGAACCATTGGTATCGTGTCTTAATTTTTCCTTTATTAATTTTAATCCTTTATCCTCTTCACCCCTAATTAGTTTTGGAAAAGTAATAGGATTAAGATAGTTTAGATCTCCCCTTGTTTCAATCTTCCTTATCAGTTGATAGAATGAAGGTTTTACTTTAATTCTTATACGATTTAATTCGATTGTCTCTGAATCACAATAGGGACAATTTTTTCTAAATGTATAGACGTATAATTTTTTAGATTTTACATTCATAGGACAATTGGAGTTGTAACATATTTTTAATGAATCTACCTCTTGATTCTTGTAATTATTTATCTTAATGTTAGGAAAATCGAATATTTGTAGATCTTCGTTATAATTTTTATTTTTATTTTCATAGAGAATAATTTGAACTTCATTTGTGGCGTTATTAAATAGTTTTGATCCGATATCAATGATTTTTATGATATTAGCTTTTGATAATAGTTGATTTCTAAATTTAACATATCCTTGTCTTAGAAGAAAACTTTTTGGTACTAAAAAGCCAATGATATTGTTAGCCCAATCTAGAGCTTTTAGCAAAAAAGTACAATAAATATCATTATAATAGATGTTTTCTCCTTTTAATATTCCCTTTTCATAGTTATTTAATATATTTCCATAAGGTGGATTTCCAACTATTATATCATATTTGTTCAAACTTGATTTTATAAGGCTGTTTTCTGATTTTATATTTTTTTCTAAGTGAGAAAACACATCTTTAACATCTATAATCCCCTCTTCACAGTACCATTGAATTAATTTTACGATCGACAAATCAACAGCATATTCATTAATATCATAACCATATAGATTCTTTAACAAAATTTTCTTGATTTCAATATTATTGGACTTTGAGTTTAATTTTTTGACAATGTTAAAGACTATATTGGCTGAACTTAATAAAAATGCTCCAGATCCACATGCTGGATCACAAAATGTAGTATTTAATAAAGTTTCAGTAATTTTTTGTTGAAGATATGAATTGAAATTAAAAATTTCCTCAATATTTTGAATTTTAATAAAATTTATATTTTCATTTTCAAAATTTCTGTTGAGACAAAGAAGCAATGCTTCAATGACTATAAAATCTGAAATTTTCTGTTCAGTATGATAAACTCCTTCTTTCTTGCGTCTATAATAATTATTTAAAAAAATTTCTTCATATTTTTCAATTGAAGAACTGAGATTGGATATTAGTTGGGAATCTTTTGATTTTATAGCTTCATTAAATAATTCTATGAACTCATTATGATTTATTTTTTGTTCCATTATATAACTTAAACATTGAAAGATTTAATTTTTAAAAGTGTTTGATTGGGTGAATTTAAAATATTTGTTCATTCAATAATTTTAAAATCCTATTATATAACTCCTTTATTTTTCAGTTTAAAATATTTTATTGTTGAGTTAGTTTTATCTTTAGATTTTTATAGTTAATATTACTTTATATTATAGAGAGTATGACTGATAACGAAGAAGAACAGGATTATCACGGAGTTGCCCCAATTAGGTCCGTTGTAAAAAAGATGAAAAAAGAGTATGATAGAGATCCAAAGGATTGGAGAGTTTTAGGCTCAAAAGATAAAGATGGCAACTTAGACACGATAATTTCAAAGAAACCTAATTATTTTTGGTTAAAGTCAAAACAATTAAGTCCTTTTTCCGCATTGTCAATGGGCACGATTGTAAGAAATCTTGACAAAGATATTGATGAGAAGATAGGAAAAAAGATGTCCCCAAATGATATGCTTAGATTCTTTGGGATGGTTGTTCCAATAAAAGAAAATAAAAGTGTTATCGCATCTGGAATAGAAAAATATTCACAAGAAAAAGGAGACTACATAAAGAAAATAATTAATGAGAGGGATGCAAATCTGGGTTATCAGCTTCGTCGTAGGGTTGATGAAGCTTTTACTAAAAAGCACCCTCAAAGAAAGAATTTATATATTTAGTTTATTATATCTCTCATACTGACTAAAACAAAAGAATAAGTGTTCCAATTAATAACTAAACTTTTTCCTTTAAGATATTGAGTTGATCTTTACTCTTAATAATAGGTAGATTCGCTGAATATTTATCTGAATTATTAATTAATTCTGTGATAATTCCCTGCATTTTTTCAGGTCCATCTTTTCCATCAAGAGTAGTTGCGAATTCTTTCAGTAATGGAATTTTTAAATCTTCTACATAGAAAGATACTCCCTTTTCAACCTCTTCAAGAAGAAATTGAAATGAGAGGTCTGCATTTCTTTCAGTTTTGAAAAGAGGCTCATCAGGATCCTCAAAAGTATAGGAAACCTCAATCCAACGATCATTATCAGTAGGAATCATCCCAAAAATGTAATCACTTGTATAAAGCCAAAATGGAGTTCCTTTATCATAAGATGAATCTACAATTGCTTTAAATTCTTCACTCATACCACATCATTCCTCTATGATTATATTAAACTTTGATTGATTAAGAAGATTTTTCTATTTTTATAATTTTAAAATTTGTATTTTAATCTTAGCTTTTAGAATAATTATATTAAAAGAATTTTAAATAAAAGAATAATTGAAAAATAATATGCGGGAATTAGATTATGAAAGGACAATTTCAGAAATTCAAGAATGGATACGTGTTTATTGTAAGTCTGCTAATGCTAATGGTATAGTTGTTGGGATAAGTGGAGGAATTGATAGCGCTGTAACTTCAACTTTGTGTGCTAATGCGCTAGGAAAAGATTTCGTAACAGGTTTGAGTTTACCTTGTTTATCAAATCCTCAAGATTTGAGTGACGCTAAATTATTAGCAACTCAGCTAGGGATAGAATTTATAATCTTGGATTTGTCATCAGTTTATGAAGAATTTATGAAAATAACTTCAAATACTATTGAAACAAATAAAATTGCATCAGCAAATTTAAAAGCTCGATTAAGGATGGCGACATGCTATTTCACAGCACAATCCAAAGGAATTTATTTGATTGGAGGTACAGGAAATAGAACCGAATTAGCTATCGGATATTTTACAAAATATGGAGATGGAGGGGTTGATATCGAACCATTGGGAGGTCTTTATAAATGCGAAGTAAGAGAAATCGCAAAGAAATTGAATATCCCAGAAAATATTATCATTAAACCACCTTCAGCAGGATTGTGGGAGGGTCAGACAGATGAGGGCGAAATTGGCATGAAATACGATTTATTAGATGAGATAATATATAGGATTGATTACAATCTCGATTTAAATGATCTCAATAAAAACGATGTAGAAAGAGTTAAAGACATGATGAGAGCATCAGAGCATAAATTAAAAATGCCACCAAGCTATAAACTCAGATAATAATAAGATATTTAGATAAATTCTATATACTTGCTATTACTCTTCTTATCCTGTTAATTCGAGAAGTAATATCTTCGAGTTTTTTCTTTAAATCCTCCCCTTGAGTTTTATAGTCAAAATCATCCATAGTACCCATATTGTAGCTCTTTTCTATCTCCTTAAAGGTCTTTTCCAAGGAGTATCTCCTCCCTTCAAGAGCTATTAATTCTTGATACAAGGTATCCTTATCTCTAGGTAATTCTTCTGAACTAATTGAATTAGATTTTTCTTGGATCCCTATTTCTGGTTCATCAGAACCGAAATCAACGAATGACATAGCATCATTATTTTTCTTTTTCTTTTTAATATCTTTTTTCTTTTTTTCTGTTGCTTGTTCTAAACTATGTAATTCTACAGATGTTGAGGTTTTCTCAATTTGTTTACTTCCAACTGAAGAAAAAACGTTAAATAATTCTTTTCCACTAGACTTAATTTCTTCATTTTCAATTTCATCTATAGTTACCGCGTCAACTTTTGGTTTTTTAGGAATAAATGGTGTTGATGCTTGTTGTTCTTTGGTTTCTTCTTCAACAAGAGAAACTTTAGTAATAATAGGAGGTTTTTTTGATCTTCCAGTAACATCTTTAACGGTACTTGGGGCAGTTTCTTGTTCATCAAGTATATCTAATATTGACGTAGATTCTTTTTGAAAACCAAAGGTGTTTTCAATTGGATTATAACTTGGAGAAGGCTCTAATTCTTCAAGAAAATTCAAAACTGATTTTGCTTCATCCTGCATTTCTTCATATATTTTTGGTTTTTTCTCAATGGGAGGAGGAGGGCTTAATTTTTCTATTTCTTTCTCTAATTTTGCCTGAACTTCTTCCATTGATTTTACTCCTATTTTTTCTTTAGGTTTTTCAGCCTCTACTTTGTTTGGTACCTTAATTTGAGGTATCACATTGGGTTTTTTAATGACAGGTATTTTTATTTTCGGTGGAGGTAATTTTACATCTTTTTTTGGTGTGATTTTCCTTACTACTCGTTGTGGTGATGCTTGTTTCAGAGTTTCATCCTTAACATCTAATTCATGCTTTAAATATTCTATTTTTTGTTTAAGGTCTTCTATTTCACCTTTAAACTTATCAGAGACTTGGTCAACTATCTCGTTTATATCAATATTTACTGATTCTAAATCAGTTTGTGCTTGTTTCCTGAAAACCTCTTTTATCTCCTCTTTTTCTTCAACTTCCGGCAATTTTTCTGTGATATTTATAATTTTTTTAATTTCACCAGGCAATTCGGATTCTGTAAACCATAATTCAAGTGTATCCCAATTTTCCAATTTTTTAAGAGTATCTTCAAATAAGGGCATTTTTGCTTCGAATGGAAATGCATCAATTTCCTTTAAATTTTGAATTTTTTCAATTAACTCTGTTCGGGCTTCAATTTCATCATCTGGAGATGGCTCACCTTGGGTTAAAGACAAATAAATCTCTTTAATTTCTTGAATAATTATGCTAAACTTTTCTTCTTCGCTCATAAAAGACTACTTGATTTATTTATTTTAATTTTCAGCTAAATATTTCTCTTTAAATATTTAAAAACTTTTCGCCAATATATTTTTTTGCGATAATCAAATAATATCATTCATTACAATTACTCTAAATATTTCTTTAAAATATTCTATAATCCCAAAAATGTCATCAAATTAAAATATTAATTTGATTTTTTAAAATAATAACTCTTTTTTTCAATATTGAATTAAAGCAAATAAGCTATGATCGTAAAACAAAAATTTGGTAATACAGGGCACTTGAGTACACGTGTTATTTTTGGAGGTGCAGCATTGGGTAATGTAACTCAAGCTGAAGCAGATCAGACTCTTGATGTACTTCTGAAATATGGAATCAACCATATTGACACAGCTGCAGGTTATGGAGAATCAGAATTACGAATCGGCCCTTGGATGGAAAAACATCGCGATAAATTCTTTCTTGCCACAAAAGTATTTAGACGTCGCTACAAGGATGCGGTTGAACAGATAGAACAATCACTTGAACGTCTGGGAGTTTCTACAATAGATTTAATACAAATACATAATTTAACAGATCCAAAAAGTTGGGAAAGAGTAATGGGGGAAAATGGTGCTTTAAAGGCTCTCGTTGAAGCACGTGAACAAGGAATGGTAAAATATATAGGAGTGACAGGTCATGGCTATGGTGTTGCTGAAATGCATTTACGTAGCCTTGAGCGTTTTGAATTTGATTCAGTTTTATTACCATATAACTATATAATGATGCAAAATCCGAACTATGCTACGGATTTTGAAAATCTTTATACAATTTGCATGGATAAGAATATAGCTTTCCAAACGATAAAATCCCTAGCACGACGTCCTTGGGGTAAAAAAGAAAGAAAATGGAATACGTGGTATGAACCATTTGAAGAACAATCCGATATTGAACGTGCAGTTCATTGGGTTTTAAAAAGAGAAGGGATTTTTCTTAATTCAAGCTCTGATATTCATCTTTTACCTAAAATACTTGATGCTGCTAGCCGTTTCGAAATCAAACCTACTGATGAAGAAATGCCGGAAAAAGCAAACCAATTAGGGATGAAACCTATATTTGATGGAAGATCCCTTCTGCTCGAATAAAAAAATCTTAAATCTTTAATTAAAATTGTTTAATGAGTTTTAAAGAGAAAATTTATTACGTTTCTTTATCTTTTAATTCTAAAACTGGCATATAATTAAATAATCTTCATTATTGTAAAAAAGTCTTAATGATTTAGATGAGTAGAGATCTCAAAATTCTTAGACAAGACGTAGAAAGATTAATTAATATCTACGAATTAGAGGAAATGCAAAAAAACTTAATTATTCAAGAATTCAATAAATTTCAACCCCAAACATCCATTAGAAGATTCATCAAAGAAGCTTCTAAAAAAACTGAGCTTCCTGAAGAAACACTTCAAGATTTTTTTTGGTTCTCTTATGATTCTTATGTTGGTTTCCAAGAAAGCGATGAACCCTTTAATGAATGTTTTAATAATAACATTAAATCTCCAATTGAAAAAGATTTTCCAGACTTAGCAAAAAAAATTATTGATTTTGAAGATTTAAGAAATTTTTTCTCAAGACTGCTTAAATTAATAGATTTCGAATATTATAAAATTTTTTCCTTAGAGGGTATTAATCAGATTAAGATTGGTTTCTCAAATATTGTTAGCTTATATCTTTTTACAGTAAACGATAAAATTGTACTAATTGACGCGGGGTATTCGTTGAAATATTGGCAAAATGCATTTCATAAAGCTCTAAAAGAATTACAGATAAATCTTGAAGATATTGATTACTGTATTATCACCCATGAACATCCTGATCATACAGGTCTTGTACCTGAATTAAAAAGAGCAAATCCAGATGTAAAAATATGTATACACAGAATCGCTCACGAATTAGCTAAATTACGCAAAAATTTGAGTAAAAATGCTAATTTGGAAGAAATAGTAAAGGAAAGAAAACAATTGTTTTTCAGTTATGGGCTTAAAAAGAAAGATGTTGATTTAATGATGCAGAGGTTTGGTAGTGGAGGGATGGAATTTGAATATATTGAACCAAATATATTACTTAATAATGATGATAGAATTGTAGATGGTGAATTACAGATAATACATTCACCAGGGCATTCAGTTGGGCATATATGCATATATTATCCTAAAAAAGGGATTCTATTCTCTGGAGATCACATATTAAGTAATATTACTCCACACTTGGGAACTCTGGCGATTCCTGGTGCTGAAGAATTTAATAAAAAGAACAATTATGAAAATATCTTAGAACATTATCTTAGATCATTGGATCGAATTGATGAGCTGAATTCAAGGATAATTTTACCCGGACACGAACAAATTATCTATGATCCTCATGAACGAATAACAGCAATTAAAAATCATCATCAGAATCGTCTTTTTGAGATATCTAAAATCATACAAAATAATCCAAAACCCCCCCTTCAGATAGCCCTTGAACATTGGGGGGATGATTTAGACCAAATGAATCAAATTCTTGCAATCAGTGAAACATTAGTTCATTTGGATTATCTAGAATTCCAGAATAAAGTATATAAAACAAAGAAAAATGGACTTCTACTTTATTGGACTGAGGAACAATGGGAGAAAATACAGTATTAATTTTGGTAATTGAAGAAAATCTCCATAATCAGAAATTTAAAAAATTAATAACATTTAGTTATTCTAAAGAATAACAAGCTCTTTAAAAGATATTTTGTTTAAAATATAAAGCAACTAAAAATCATGTCAGCAACAGCAAATTTTATGGATGTAAACGATCCAGGTGTGGCAGTAATCACTGGTGCGAGTTCAGGAATTGGGGAATCATTCGCACGAATTTTAAGTTCTCAAGGTTTTGATTTAGTTATTACTGCTCGAAGAGAAAATAGGTTAGAGTCTCTTGCTTCAGAATTAGAAGAAAAATATAGTATCAATGTAAAAATAGTTCCAGGAGATCTTTCCCAAACTGAATTCATGGAAGAGTTTGCTTCCTTTATTGAATCAATCGAAAATTTAGATGTACTAGTTAATAACGCTGGATTTGGCACTCTGGAAAATTTTATTGGTAAAAATTCTAAAGCTAGTGCTTTTATGAAAATGATAAATCTTCATTGTGGGGCAACAGCGCGTTTAATGCATGCAGCGCTAAAACCAATGCAAAAAAATGACAGGGGTGTAATTTTCAATATTTCCTCAATCGCTTCACTTTTATTGCATGGGTCAAGAGAACCAATGTATCATTCAACAAAAGCATTTATTTCAGCGTTCACAGAAATGGTACAACTAAAATTAAACTTTATTAAATCGAAGGTCAAACTTAAAGCTATTTGTCCAGGTAATACACACACGGAAATCTTTGGTCCTGCAAAAATTGCTACTCCTGGAAAGTTTGGTGGTCCTATGACTCCTGGAGAAGTTGTACATATTTCTTTAGATTCATATAAAAACAATGATATCATAGTAATCACAGGAGATCATAATATTGAAGAAGTTGTGGAGTGGAAGGAGATAAATTATAAAAAACATGGCAGATATTTTTCTAAAAACTTCACAAAATCAGGTTTATACAAAAAGCTATAATTTTATTATTCCAGTTTAAAAGCAGAAAAGAACTCCAGAATGATTACTTATGCCTGTTGAGCCAAAAATAGCAGCGACTGTTGTTTTATTACGAGAAAAAATAGCTGAAGGTGATGATGATTGCGAATTTGAGGTTCTTATGGCTAAGAGGCATAAGAACTTAAAATTTATGGCCGAGCATCACGTGTTTCCTGGAGGAGCTATTGATAAACAAGACCTAACTCACGAATCAAGAGCAAGGTTAGTTGGAATAGATGAAGATGCCATTAAAAATTTAATTGAAATATGTGATGATCCCGCAAATCTTTGGATAATTGCAATCCGTGAATTATTTGAAGAAACCGGAATCTTAATTGCTACTTCAAACACCGATGACTTTGGTGAACTAATTGAAAAAAAACCCAAGAAGTCTAAAAAATATCAGAAGAGTCTTCAGAAAAAGCGGAAAACCATGACAGATGTTTTGACTAAAGAAAATCTTTATTACGCTGCAGACAATTTAAAATATTTCGGGAGATTGATAACTCCTAAATTATCTCCCATTAGGTTTGATACTCAATTCTTTATATGCGAGTTTCCTCGAAATCAGGATATTAATTTATTTACTGATGAATTAACTGAGTATTTATGGGGGACTCCAAAACAAATATTAGAAGAATTTAAAAATAAGCAAATCAAATTAATATTTCCACAATATTCTACGCTTCAAAGGCTTAGTAAGTTTAAAACTATCCAAGAAGTATTTGAGAATTCGAAAAATGTATCAAGTCGGAATCGATTGAATGATTTCTAGTAAATATTTCATTATTAAATATTTCATTATTCAATCACAATAGTTAAAGGATAGTTTTTATTTAGTTTGCGATTAAAATATTATTAAGGTGATTAATTTTGACATTAAAAACAAATATAACCGAAATGTTTGGGATAAAATATCCAATTGCAAGCGCTGCAATGGGTCCTTTTAGAACAACCGAATTAGCTGTAGCGGTTGCAGATGCAGGTGGACTTGGCATGATTTCTCATACAAACGTATCTATGGATGGATATGAAAAAAATTATATTGAAGCAATGAAGAAAAATCTTGATTATGTAGTTGAACATACTAACGGGATTTTTGGTTTCAACGTAAGGACATCCAGACTTGAAATGGTTGATGATTTGATTTCAGTAATTTCAAAGCATATTATGGCAAATCCTAAGTTAAGAGAACAATGCCTATACGCACTCACCAGTGCAGGTTCAGCAAGAAGAATGCCTCAGAATAAGGATTTTCAAAAATTAAGAGAAAGTACAGAGATTAAACATTTCCATGTTGCTCCTGCGCTCTGGTTGGCAGATAAATGT
>WOR8_10008086_pt1 | contig 10020 bp, 12 predicted proteins | sample DeeMarSeWOR38_10_FD_19890 | JGI IMG/M metagenome (IMG submission 19890) | reverse complement strand
AACACCGGATTCAGGTGTATCAGGGTAAGGCTCGCCTATATCCATTTTAATTCCAGCAATAACCTGTGTGTTACCAATTTTAACACGTGCTGAACCTTCTGCTTTTGAGACTACACCTGTCTCAATCTCTATGCTTCTAAATTCATCGAATCCTCGACCATCTGCTCTTTTCCCATTTTCTGCTAGTTTTGATAGATACTCTCGTTTGATTGATGCAGTAATTGTCATTTTATTTCCCCTCCGAGACAGATTGATATTTCTGCAAGATTGCTTTTTTCTGTAGATCTGAAACTACATGACAACCTTTAATTGCCAAATCAAGTGCTTTGTCAAATTCCTCTAATGTTAGGTGTCCATCCATCTGAAGAAGTAAAATATCGCCAGTACGAGGCGATATCGCTACAGGTAAATCTGCAGCACCGTAATTGTCTTCCTCTTTTCCCAGATCTAGAACAACTTGATTCTCAATTTTTCCAGCTGCACATGCCACTGGTATATCTTTCATCGGTATTCCTGCATCGGCAAGTGCTACAGCTGCTGCAGTAAGGCCAGCACATCTTGTTCCGGCCTCTGCGTCTAAAACTTCGATATTGACATCAATTGATGCTCTTGGAAATTTCTCTACTAAAATTACACCTTCCAGAGCCTCTGATATTACTTTAGAGATTTCTCTGCTTCGTCTATCTGGCCCAGGGCGCTTTCTGTCATCAACACTAAAAGCAGCCATGTTATATCTAGCATTCACAATAGCCCTAAGTGGATTTTGTGTGTGTCTTGGAACTGCTTCCCTTGGGCCATATACAGCAGCAATAACTTTATTGCTACCCCACTCTAAATAACATGAGCCTTCTGCTCTATGGAGCACACCTGCTTCAATTTTTATCTTTCTCAGCTCATCAGGTTTTCTGCCATCTAGCCGTTTTCCGTTTTCAAATAATTTAACTTCTGCATTCATTTAATGCACGTCCTTCGCGTCTTTCTTTAATAATTCTTCTATTTTATTTGTAAGTCCAAACGATAGAGCTTCATCTTCTATCATCTTTATTGTCTCTATTACTTTTTTTACACCTTCATCGTCGCCATCTACCCATATTCTTCCGTTCTGGCCGACGAATATACGGCATTTTGTGTATTTTTTTAATAGTGATATCATAGAGCCCTTTTTACCAATGATTCTTGGTACCTTAGAAGGTTCTACATCTATGATTTGTCCGCCTTTGATTTTATACAAGTTACGATCCTTAAGTGTAATCTGTAGTTTTTTCTCTTGATCGACCTGTAGAACTTTTGCCATTATGGAATCACCGTAGTTTAAATATCTTTCGGTCTCACCAAAATCTACATCCCACGGTACTTCGTTTACATGTAAAAGTGCAGGGTATGCGGCGTTGATATCAACAAGCCAACTTGATGACATTGCCTCTTCAACAATACCTATGACAAAATCTTTTTCTATAGGGTCATAACGTCCCTTTAGCGGAGTCACATTGATATAATCAGAATTTTTGTTTAGTATGCCTAGTACTTCTGCATATATTTTGCCGTTTTCGACAAATGTCCCTCTACCAGCTTTTTTGTTTTTAATGTCGCCTAAAAGCTGGCTTGGGATAACTATTTCACGTTTTTCTTGTGCCATAAAACTATAACTCCTATCAGAATCACTTTAAAATCTTTGTGGATATGTTTCCTTTAGTAACATCGTTTAATTTGTCATAAAAATCAGTTTGCATTCCTGCAGGAAGTTTAATGATCCCAATCCAAGAACCATCCGATTGCCAATCCTCTCTTTCAAGAGTGCCATAGCTGCGTATAGTTCCATAGGCCTTACCTATATGCTCTGCAGAAATTTTTACCGAAATTCTAACGTTTTCCATAGAAATCGGAATAATAGGCCTTAAAAGTTCGATGATTGTTTTAACCTGCTCGCTAACTGGTTTAAAAGGATCAATATGTACTCCAGCCTGATCCATTGCTAATTCAATTCTTTGCCTAGGATGTGGCGATTTTGTTTTTGGGTCCATAGCGTTTTTTACAATTGTTTCAACAATTCTATTTCTCTTGTTTTTCTGCATTTTATGTCGCTGTTCTGTAGTTAGCTGTATATCTCCCTTTAAAATAATTTTTTTAGTTATTTCTGCTATATTATTGGTACCAAAGCTTTTTTGAAGCGCCTCATCGGATGCATGTTTACCTTTTTTCGAATCTTTAAAAATCGCATCTATAGCGAGACTTTGAACTATGTCAATATCTTTGCCATCAATAAGGTCAGCCGCTGCATATGGGTCAACTAACACTTCAAAGTGTTCTTCTCCTTTTTTTAATCGCGCAATAACAGCGTCATCTAGACTTACCAACTCTAACTTCCTCCAACTGCCTTATTTACATATTCTTTTGTTTTTTCCGGAGGTAAAATATGGAAATCTAAATCTTTATCGACAATACCAATCTCCGTGGCATCAGGATTAAGTTTTCCCTCAGTTCCTTTATGGAGCGCCTTTATAGCCATTTCGATAGCATCTTCCTTAGAAAGACCGTCTCTATAGTTGCTTTCAAAAAAGCTCATAGCTCCAGCCCTTCCTGATCCTTCGCTACTAGCTTTGTACTCCATCAATGCACCAGATGGATCAGTGGAAAACAACCTTGGTCCTGTGTCATCAACACCCGCTATTAATAATGCGGTGCCAAATGGTCTTACTCCACCATATTGAGTGTATGTTTGTTTAAAATCGCAAATGCGCTTTACAAGAGTTTTTACTTGTATTTTTTCGTTATACGTTATTTCGTTTATCTGTGCGTCTAATCGAGCTCTGTCGATTAATGCTCGTGCATCTGCTACAAGGCCAGATGTTGCACAACCAATGTGACCATCAATTTCAAATATCTTTTCAATTGAACCGGGTTCCACTAACCTTGAAGTAACACGTTTGTCGACGATTAAAACCACTCCAGTTTTATATTTCAAACCTACTGTGGTTGTTCCTCTTTTGACTGCTTCTCGAGCATATTCTACTTGGAATAGTCTCCCATCTGGAGAAAAGACGGTAATTGCTCTATCATATGCCATATTTGCAGGTTGCATTTTATTATTTCACCTCTATTTTTATCCTATAATTATTCCTATAAATAATTGAATTTTTTTAACTCAGAATACACTTATTGTGTATATACTTTGTGTTAGTACATTATAAATGTTATATTAAACTCCTCTAGTGTCTCCCCATATAATTTTATGGAGTTGTAAACCTAATTTCACATCTAAACCATCTTTAGTTATCCAACTGGCTAATTGATTGATATTTGTTCCCCAGACTGGTTGGAAAAAAACTGTGCAAGCTGGTTTATATTTTTCAACAGTTTTCTTTGCATAGTTGTAATCCTCTTTGTCTTTGATTATAAATTTTAATTGGTCGTCTTTTCTTAGAAGTTTTATGTTTTTAAAATCGTTATTTTCTTGCATATTTGATGACGGGCATTTGATATCTAATGATATTAACAGCGATTTAAATTTAATTAAATCTTTAATACTTTTGCTACCGTTTGTCTCAATGCAAACATTATATCCTTTTTCTGAAAGATTGTTTATCAGATTTAAGATGTCTTCTTGCAATAACGGCTCTCCACCGGTTATACAGGCATATTTGCAAGGATATTTGCTAATTTGATTCAATATTTCGTCTATTTCAATTTCGTTTCCATCTGTATATGCATACTTGGTATCACAAAAAGAACATCTGAGGTTACAACCTGTGGTTCTTATGAATATGTTGGGGAGACCTGACCACTTGCCTTCCCCTTGTATGGAGTAAAATATTTCATTTATTTTCATTTTCTAGTATATCAAAAATAATTCAACTTAAAATATTTGTTGTTTTTATCGAATGAAGTTTAACTAATTTTTAAAAACATATGTATCTGCATATGCACATGTATATTCAGATATAGTGGGCCCGCTGAGATTTGAACTCAAGTCTATAACTCCCGAAGCTACAAGGATACCAAGCTACCCCACGGGCCCGTTTTTCATAAAACAAAAATAGAAATTGTATAAAAGACGTTTTTGGTTAAAAAAGATTATCGATTTTATTTTAGATTTTTGAGAAGTTTACCAAATTCTACATATTTTTTTTCAAGGATTTTTGCAGACTCTGTTATAGCCACTTTTGCACTAAATGACCCATCTGTTTCGAAACTAAATATTACGTTTTTAGGGTCTCGTTTAATTGTGATATAGTCTACTCCTTCTTGATCTATGTAAGATTCTAATACTGGTAAATTTTTAATATCTTTTAGTAATAACCTATTACCTTTGATTTCTACAAGATCTTTCGGAAGTTTATTTACAAATTCTTTAATATCGTCTGCTCTTTTTTTATCAAATTCAATAGTAGCATCCATTTTGTATGTTGGTGATTGAACAGCTTGCCATTTTGCGTGATCTCTCCCACGTCCAAGGGTAGCTTCAACTTCTAGAATTAAGCGTTGATCTCCATATAATTTTACAATTGGTATTTTGTCTTCAGTTATTGCCCAGCTTTTTTCAGCAGGTTGTAGGTCACCAGAATAAACAGTCCCTTCTCCTTCTTTGCTTAGGGTGTACCTTACCGTGCAGTTCGGGCATCCCTTGCCTTTGCAAACACATTCATCTTTGAATGTTAATAGACTTAGATCTGTTGGGATTGGTACCATGCCTAAACGATGTGCAATAATCTCATCAAAAAGTGCGCTTGTATTATCATATATTACTGCATTTTCAACAGCGAGTTTTGGTAATTCAGAGAGCATAACTCTCCTTAGAGCATTAACAAAATAAGGTTTTGTATCTTCAATTTTTAAAACAGCCTTTTTAGGTTTTAATTCTTTAATTTCAACTTTCATGTTTATTTCACCTAAATTCGTCTACCTCTTTTACCACCTTTCTTTCTACAACCGTCATGTGGTATAGGAGTCACATCCTCGATTTTACCGATTTTAAGGCCGCTTCTAACTAGAGAACGAATTGCTGCTTGAGCGCCACGTCCAGGTGTTCCCCCTTTGTTTCCACCTTGACCTCTTATTCTAACGTTGACTTTGTCAATTCCTTTTTCACGTACAATATCTGCAACTGTCTGTGCAACTTTCATAGCAGTATAAGGTGCTCCCTCATCTTTTGCTGATTTTGTCACCATGCCTCCAGAGCATCGTGCAATTGTTTCAGCACCGGTTAAGTCTGTAACTGTAATAATAATATTGTTAAAAGATGCAAAAATATGTGCTACTCCCCATCTTCCCATTTTTAATTCCCTCCTTCTTTTGATTTTTCTTCAGTTTCTTTATTCCCATCCTCAGGTGATTTTTCTTCTTTTGGGGATTCTGGTGGTGTCTCTTCAGATGGTTCAGGTTCAGCAGATGGTTGTTCTTCAGTAGGTTCTTCTTTTTGCTCAGGTTCTTTTGGTGGTTCCTCTACAGGTTTCTCTTCAGTTGGTGTTTCTTCTTTTGTTTCAGGGGCGGGTTCTGCTGGTTTTTCTTCCGCTTTTTTCTCTTTTGCTTCTTCTTTAGGTTTAGTATCCTTCTTGGCAGGTGGTGCTTTATAATCGCCACGAGGTCTTGCAGGATGCATCAAATCATTTAATGCAGAGTCAGAAGTATAACTAATCTCGCCCTCTTCGCTCTTAGTAACCATATAACCTGGTACCGTAACTCTCCTATCGCCAATTGCAATGTGTCCATGTGTTATTAGTTGCCTGGCTTGGTCTGGTGTACTTGCAAGTCCTTTAATATATGTAAGAGTTTGTAATCTTCTGGATAAAATGGATTCAATATTAAGCGCTAATACATCATCAAGCGTAGAATTTGGTGGTAAAATATTCATTCTGCTAAGGTGCATAAGCAACTGATCACTCTCTTTTTTACTCTGAGGCTCTCCACCACGTACTTTTGCCAGCAATTCCCTAGATTGTCCACGGTAATTCCTTAAATGTGTTTGTGCTTTCCAGATTTCTCTTTTGTTTTTTAGACCATATTTTTTAATAAGTTCATTTTCGGCTTTGATACGATCCTCTTGCCATGGGTGACTCGGGGTCTCATATTTTTTTCTTGAAAACTTTGGCTTTCCCATAAAAATCACTCAGTAGTAGTTGCAGCAGTCGTTGGTTCTCTCTTCTTAGATACACCAAGTGCTAGTCCTTTTCTGTTGTTCGCTCTTGTGCGTTGCCCCCTAACAGGTAGTCCTCGTTCGTGTCTTATGCCTCTATATGATCTAATTTTCTTCATAATGTTAATCTCATCTCTTAATTGCATATCGATATCTGAACCAATTAAATGAATGTCCTCACCGGTTTCATAATTTTTACGATGGTTAAGCATCCAACCCGGAGCATTTTTACTTACGTTATCAATTGTCTCCTGTAATTTTTCAATTTGAGGATCTTTTAAATCTCCAATTTTCATGTTTCTATCAATGCCTGTTTCATCAGCAATAAGTGTAGCCATTTGTACCCCAATTCCTTTAACGCTGGTTAAACCATAGACAACGCTTTTTTCACCATCAACATCTGTATTGGACAGTCTAACAATATATTTGAAATCAGGGCCTCTGTCTACCTTTGGTTTTTCTTTCTTTACTTCTGCCTTTGCCTGTTTTTTACCTTTCTCTTGCTTCTTTTCTGCTTTAGCTGGCTCTTCTGCAATATCCACTTTTTCTTCAGATTCCTTAGATGATTCGCCTGTTTCTTCAGCAGTTTCTTCGACCTTTTCCTGAACGTCAGGTTCTTCCGTAGATTCATCTTGTGGTTCTTCAGATTTGGCCTCGGGTTGCGGTTCGTCTATTTGTTCCTCTTCTTCACCCTCTGAGGGTTCTTCAGGCATTTCTTCTTTTGGTTTAGATGTATCTTCCAAGCTTATAACCTCTACTATTTTATATTAAGACTATTACTCCTTATATTTAAAAGGAAGTATTTGCCTTAAATAAGAGAAGTCATATTTAAGCGTTTAGGGGGAGATATTTCAATACTTTTTTTATATATCACCGTAATTCATATATGCTAAGATTGTATCCTGGCAATGAGTGGTTCAACGATGTCAAAAACCATTTGGACTAAAATCAATGATATATTGCAAGGTAAGAAAACAAATAAGACGGTTAATATTCGCGGTTGGATATTCAGAACCCGTAGTAGTGGTAACATTGTTTTTGCAGTGATTAGAGATTCCACTGGCATATTACAAGCCACTGTAAAGAAAGGTAATCTTCCTGACAAGGAATTCGAAGATGCAAAAAAAGCATTAATCGAGTCCTCTTTAGAGTTGAGGGGAGTTGTAAAAGAAGATAAACGTGCGCCTGGAGGATATGAACTTCAAGTCACTGGAGTGAACATTATCAATTTTGCTGAACCTTTTCCAATTGTAAAGGATCAAAGCCCTGAATTTTTATTAGATCAAAGACATCTTTGGATTAGATCTCAAAATCTATCTTCGATTCTTAAAATAAGATCAACTATTGTTGGTGCAATTCATAAATTTTTCAGAGATAGTGGATATTATGAATTTGATGCTCCTGTTCTCCAACCAAATCAATGTGAGGGCGGTTCTACACTATTTGAGGTCAAATATTATAATGATAAAACTTATCTTTCTCAGTCATGGCAGCTATACGCAGAAGCTGCGGTTTTTTCACTTGAAAAAATCTATAATATGGGCCCGACTTTCAGGGCTGAAAAATCCAAAACCTCACGTCATCTGTCTGAGTTTTGGATGGCTGAAATGGAAGCTGCATGGATGGACCTACATGACGTGACTGAGGTTGCAAAAGAAGAAGTTAAGTTTATTTTAAAAGAAGTTCTAAAAAATAATAAGAAAGAACTTGAAATCTTAGGTCAGGATATCAAAAAGCTAGAAAAAATTTCAAAATCAAAGTTTCCGACAATTACCTATACAGAGGCTATAAAGATTTTGAATGACAAAGAAAAAATGAATATTAAATGGGGTAAAGATCTTCGAACTGTAGAAGAAGATAAACTTATGAAACATTTTGAGACACCAGTTGTTGTTACGAATTATCCACTTGAAATAATGGCTTTTTATAAACCAAGTGATCCAAAAGATCCGAAAACAGCACTTTGTTTTGATATGATTGCGCCTGGTGGATATGGTGAGGTAGTTGGAGGCTCTCAGAGAAGTCTTAACATCAAAGAAATGACAAAAAGACTTAAAGACATGGGTGAGAAAGTTGATAACTATAAGTGGTACTTTGATTTAAGACGTTATGGTTCTGTTCCTCACGCAGGATATGGATTGGGAGTTGAGCGAGTTGTTGCATGGATATGTGGGATTGATAACATTAAAGACTCGATTCCATTCCCAAGAACACTTTTGCGTTTTAAACCATAGGTGAAATAATTTATGAATTCCTGTGTTCATGTGATTATATCTGGTAGAGTCCAGGGTGTATGGTTCAGAGCTTCTACAAAACAAAAAGCTGAACAACTAGGTTTATATGGTTGGGTTAAAAACACTTCTGAGGGAAACGTAGAAGCTGTTTTTGAAGGTGATGAAAATCTAGTTAAGGAGATGATTGAGTGGTGTCACCGGGGCCCACCGCTTGCAAAAGTAGTAAATGTTGAAGTTAAAAATCAAGAACCAACAAATGGTTTTGATAGCTTTTCTGTAAGATATTGAACACAATTTTTTGTTTGGCTTTTTCCGAACATTTTCTAACCTTTTATATATGCATGGCGTCAATAATATTGCTTGATGACCTATGAAATCAGATAAAAAAATCATGCTATATGGATTGACGACTGCAATAATTGTTTTAGCGGCCACAGTGATGAGTGGTTGTATAGACTCAGAAAAACAACCATTAATTTTACATGGATTTGAAGTACATGAATGGGGAGTATTCTGCCAGGAATATAATTCTAACATTGTTAATGTAGTTACTGAACCCCTTACAGAACCAGCGTTTGTAAAGAAACCGGTTATTTATTTTCATTATGATGAGAATATAACAGATTTAGTTGTTAAAGTTGATTTTAACGGTGATATTGTTGTGACAATACCCGATGCAATAAACACAAGCGGTGGAATAGGCTGGACTATTGATGTTGTTAATAATTCAGTTGTCGCGCCTGATGGTACAGTTTATGAATATTTGTTTTATGAATGTCAAATAAATGTAACACAAGCTGTTGTTGCATATATAATAGATGATGGAACTAATGTTACGTTTTATGTGGAAAACATCGCCGATTACACTATTTCAGATATTTACTTTATATATGGTTGTCCAAAGTATGGATCCATGTTTCAAACTCTTATTACCTATATCCATATAGACTCCTTGGAAAGCGGTGAACAAACTTCCATTACAGTTCCGCTAAACAATGATTCATCTTATGATATTAGTGAAATCTTATTATCATTAATGGGTCAGGGTTTAACTGAAAAAGAAGCGCAAGATTTAGTTGATTATTGGGAAAGGATATGGTTTTATCCAACAAATTTTGGGAGTTATGCACAGATGATTTATGCTATACCTCAAGAAATTTACGATGAACTTTTACCGATAAATATTGCTCCAATGCCTGAGATAATGAAAAGGGTTGGATTGTTCTTTATTACAGATATCCCAATAAATCAACCGATATTAGCTAAATTTATAATCGATGAGAACTGCACTGCTGATCCTTGGGATGAATCAGAGCTTGGAATAAAAGAAGTTAGATGGATAAACGATACAAAAGGGCGTGATACATTATTTGTTTCAGCAAATGTAGATATTAATTGTGCTTTTGATATTGGAAACGGGAACGTAAAGTTAGAAAACGACACCCTAAAATTGGAATATGAAGTTATTCAATATGGGAATCTAGTTGCAGATTGTATTTGTGCAAAAGAAATAAACTATTTTATTTCAAACCTAGGCCGAGAATATGAAATAGAATTAGTTCCAATATATGTCCAGCGTTAAACTCTTTATATCACAGATATTTCCTAAAAGCCTCTGTCATATCATCATTTCTATCTAACAATATGATTTTTTCA
>WOR8_10009817_pt1 | contig 10022 bp, 9 predicted proteins | sample DeeMarSeWOR38_10_FD_19890 | JGI IMG/M metagenome (IMG submission 19890) | reverse complement strand
AAGAGAGACAATTTCCGGATAGACACCAGCTGGTGCTACCATATCAAGATTGCAAGGATCACTTGACCTAGAGCAAGACCGGTCTTATGCTGTGTTTAGCAGAGCAAACTCAACAAAGGGACATTTATCCTATGATCATGTTGACCCTTGTGAAGGTAATGATCTTCGCAGTGCTACTCTTTTCCGTCATACTGCACGAAATAGCTCATGGCTATACTGCGCTCCGCCTAGGCGATTCTACAGCCCGAGACGCCGGCCGCCTCACGCTAAACCCGATCAAACATATCGATCCATTTGGAACGGTGCTCTTACCTTTGCTTCTTTACTTCGCTCAATCTCCCATACTGTTTGGTTGGGCCAAACCGGTTCCGGTAAACCCATTCCTTCTCCGGAACCCTAACAAAGACATGATGCTGGTGGCGGCCTCTGGACCTCTCACCAATATCACCCTTGCTGTGTTTTTCGCTCTGGGGCTTCGCTATCTACCCGCCCATTCGCCGCCACTATTCGTAGACCTTCTAGTATACTCTTGCTACATAAATATTATCCTTGCCTTTTTCAACTTATTGCCCATACCGCCTCTCGATGGCTCCAAGCTCTTGGCCGGCTTTCTTCCCGCCAAATTGAAACAATCATACCTGTTGCTTGGACGCTACAGTCTATTTATAGTCCTGCCGCTCTTATATCTAGCCTTAAAATACGGAGTACTGACAACAATTGTCGAACGCATCTTCTACTTTCTCGTCAAGGCATGAGTAGGACAGGCCTCCGTGCCTGTCAAAGATCTTGATTTAAAGGGGGCACCATGTCAAAAGAGAAATCTCAAAAATCTTCAGTGGAGGAGGCCTCTGTTCTCGTCATATCAGAGGAAAACAAAGATTCGGTGGGACAGGCCTCCGTGCCTGTCACACATTCAGAAGAAGTCTCTATCTACCGAAGAAAACTTCCACATTGGAGACAAGCAGAAGCAGTATATTTTGTCACCTGGCGTCTTCATCCAGAACAACCTGAACTCTCGCCAGATGAACGAACTATCGTGGTAGATGCTCTTGAGCATTTCAGAAAACAACGCTACGAATTGTTTGCATACGTGGTCATGAATGATCACATCCATGGCCTGGTAAAACCTATAGATGAGCATTCCCTTCAATCTATTCTGCATTCTTGGAAATCATTTACTGCCTACCGACTCCAAAGGCAGTTCGGACGGCAAGGCGCAGTATGGCAAGATGAATACTTTGATCGAATAGTAAGGGACGAAGCAGATTTTTTTGAAAAGACTGAATACATACTTAACAACCCAAGAAAAAGATGGCATGAAATTGAGGATTATAAGTGGGTTAGATTTTTTTATGATACTAGTAGTAAGTAACTATTTTGTTGGCGGGCAGAGACGCCCGCACTACCTGACCTGTACCAATAAATGAAAAGAATCTCGGTAGGACAGGCCTCCGTGCCTGCCAACAAAAATACCTTCAAACGCTTAACCCTAACGCTCTGCGCTCTGCGCTATGCGAATTAAGCCTAATGTTGCAGACCTGCGCTATGCGAATTAAGCCTAATGTTGCAGACCCATTCCGAGGAAAAACGCGCGAGAGTGCGCCACATGTGGCTGCGCACAGGCTCGGATAGGTCGAGGCGTACTTGACCGTACGTGGAGCCCTGTCCGAGCCGAGCACAGCTGCAGATGGTGTGCTATTGCGCGAGCGAAGCGGTTTTGGCCGGTCTGGGTTTGCAATATTAGGGTTTACATCGAAGCTGCTTGAGCAGATACTTGGGGGAGCTTGACGATCTCAGCCAACTCGGTGGGTTTTTCGGGAGTTTCCTCGATGGCCTGAAGAAGGATTCGATAATAAGTCTTAATACGGTTTACATATCTCACTGGTTCGGTTCCTCTCGCATACCCGTGAGGCAGGCTTCGATAGTATTTCTTCTGCCGTAGCAAAGGTAAAGTAGTACTCACATCCTGCCAGTTGTCCGGATCCTTATCTAACCTTTTGGCCAAGGCTCTGGCGTCCTCTAGGTGCCCCCAGCCCACATTGTAAGCGGCCAGTGCCATGTAAGTCCGGTCTGGTTCGGCCACACTATCGCCCACCCTCTCGTGCATCAGAGCTAAGTAGCGAGCACCACCTTCAATAGATTGACGGGGGTCGAGCCTGCTTTCTACCCCCAGACTTGCAGCGGTATCCTGCGTGAGCATCATTATTCCTCTGACTCCAGTAAAGCTTACCGCTTGGGGGTCCCAATGAGATTCCTGATAAGATTGAGCTGCTACCAGCTTCCAATCCAAGCCATGTTTTCCTGCAGCAGTCTTAAAGTAATCTTCGTACCTGGGCAGACGATGCCTCATCCTGCGATGATACTTGACCAGGTCGACATAATCAAAGACTTTGAGGTGCCCATAATAATGTTGCTTCAATTTCTGGAGCAAAGCAGAGGTTGATGGTTGAGCAAACCAATGCTCAACGGCCGCCAAGAGGTGATTATGCTGGGGATGCACGGCCCAGGCAAGTTGTTCACCCTCCTGGATTGCAAAGTGAATTCTGAGTTGCGGGTAATAACGCCGATTCACCGCCACAATGTTTGAATCGGCTATGGTAAGTGGAATTATGCCCCGCCAAACCATCTCCAGGATTTCCTCGGTCTCATACCCTGAAACCGGAAGCCAAGATAGCCCGGGATATTGAGATTTAAGCTCCTTTAGCCTCTCTTCATAGGAGGTGCCTGCATTAACCCATAATGGTTGGCCAATGAGATCTCCTATATCGTCAGGTGATGGGCCGCCCCGTCGGCCCACCACTTGTTGCTGAACCTCCATATAGGGAGGCCCAAATGCTACTCTTTGCATGCGGTTTTCTGTAACGGTAAAGCCTGCGGCAATTAGGTCTGCATCACCCCGAAGAAGTGCAGGAATCATCTCATTGAAACTGTCGGTGACAACGCATTTCACCTTCACACCCAGATGATCAGCAAAGCTTTTCACCAGATCGTATTCAAAGCCAGCAAATCCCTGGGGTCCCTCAAAGTAACAGGTGGCATTGTTTCGAATAAGCACTCGAAGCACACCCCTGTTTTTTATGGTCTCCAACTCATCTCTGGGAGTGAACTGGTTACAGCCGGTGCTAGCTAAAAGAATTAGACAAAGGATGAACGAGCTCAGCAGTTTGGTCCAGGTGAGAGTAAATCTATTTTGGCCAGATCCAGTCATTATATGATCTTGTGAATCCCCTCTGATAAATGGGCCCCACCCCGACACTAAAGCCAACTTCAGGCAGGATTGGTCAAAGCCAATTACCATACTTGGTTGTCTTCCCAATGGAGCAAAATTCGTTCCTTTTCGATTAATTAGGTCCGTCTCAAATACCTTCCGTCCTATTTTTTCAACGGCCACTTGCTTCTGCAAATTAAGAAAAAATCAAATAAGTCTTCTTTTGAACTTGTCAAGACCTCAGCCGAAGTTAGTGGCCTGTTATGATCTCCTTTCGCAACGCTTACATAAATACAATAATATTAGTTACCTATGCCTGAAAACAAGGGGAGTACCCCTATTTTTGTCAAGTCTACAAGAGTATACCATTAACTACTCTAGGATAACAAACCGCAGCTCACTTGCCCAGCTTTCAGCCGGAAACCAAAGATTTCCGGCTGGAGTTGTCAGCGTTCAGCAGTCAGCATTCAGCTTTAATTATTGGATTTATTAAGATTTAGCTGAAAGCTGACTGCTGATGGCTAATGGCGCTCATCCGAGAACCCTTGTTTTCGGATGAGCATTAACCAGCATCACTCGAAGATCCATTACGTTGGTATTGGTGGGCCCCGTTATCAGTAGGTCGTCTAGGTGTTGAAAAAAGTGATATGAATCGTTTTCTGCAAGGAACTCTCTGGGATCGAGACCCTTCGCCAAGGCCCTAGCTACGGTATCACCATCCACCACTGCACCAGCAGCATCAGTAGGCCCGTCTGTGCCGTCGGTGCCACCGCTGAGCAGACAGACAGCCGTAAATCCTGCAAGGGCCAAAGCAGCCGCCAGGGAAAATTCCAGGTTTCGTCCACCCTTACCCTTGCCTCTTACCACTACGGTTGTCTCCCCTCCTGAAATCAAACAGGCAGGTGGACCCACGGGATGACTGCTCCGAACAATTTCCCTAATCAAAGCGGTATGAAAACCTGCCGCCTCCGTGGTGTCACCCTCGATCATTGAAGAAAGAATAAGGGTTTTGTAACCCAGCATCTGCGCTTCTTCGCCGGCAGCCTTTAGGGCCTGCAAATTGTTTCCCACCAGAGTAGTATAAGTATTTGAAAATACAGTATCATCTGGTTTAGGTGTTTCTGCGACTTGTCCCTTAATTCCAGCTTCCAGGTATGATCTCACTGATGGGGGCACCTTTTCTCTCAGGGAATAACGGTCTAACACAGCCTGGCAATCCTGGAATGTGCTTGGATCGCCCACGGTGGGCCCGGAAGCAATTACATCGAGGGGATCGCCTACAACATCGGAAAGAATAAGGGAAATCAGGGTTGCCGGATGAGCCAGGCTCGCCAGCTGCCCTCCTTTTATTTGTGAGAGGTGTTTTCTAATGGTGTTCATTTCCTGAATGGAGGCACCGGAGTTCAAGAGGAGACGGGTGGTGGCCATTTTTTCTTCAAGGGTGATGGACTCAACCGGCATGGGAAGTAAGGCCGAGCCGCCACCGGAGAGTAGGAAGAGCACCAGGTCTTTTCGACCCATCTTTGCCACCATATCTGCCAGTTTCTGGGTGGCTCGCCAGCCATTTTCGTCCGGGGTTGGGTGACCTGCCTCCTCGAGGCGGATTTTCTGCAGAGGTGCTAAATAGTCGTACTTCACGATAACTAGACCCCCACTCACCAGGTCCCCGAGGATTTCTTCCACTGCCTGAGCCATGGCGGCTGAGGCTTTTCCCGCACCTATGGCCCAGACGTGGTCGAATTCACCTAGATCTAGTTCCTGTTTTCCGATTCGGAGAATACTTCCCTCTAAAGCCAGGAACCTCTTCACCGCCTCTTTCGCATCGACGGCTTTCAATCCAGCTTCAAAGATTTGTCGAGCCTCGGCTTTGAGATCTCTTCTCATCACAAGCTCCTTAACAGCCTAACTGAACTATATTTCTATAAAAATCATCTTTTTCTTATGGCCTCTTCTTTCTCTATACTATATTGGCTTGCCCTCGCTGCTCCGCCAATGGCGAATCCGTTTTCAGTTGTATCAGCTCACTTCGTTCGCTACTAGGCTCAAGGCTGAAGGCGCACGGCATAAGCATGCCTCTTCGCTATGCGCTCTGCGCTCTGGTATTTACAACTGACATTCAATAATTGACAGTCCTCGCTTCTGGCAAGTAGAATCACTCATCGGTGCATTCATTTATTCTTTTGGAAAGAGGTTTTGGAGGTATTTAAATATGGAGAACTGCATCTTTTGTAAGATCGTTCGCGGGGAGATCCCTTCAGCAAAAGTACTTGAGAACGAAAAGGTATTAGCATTTTTGGACATCAATCCGGTTAGCAAGGGGCACACCCTGGTAATTCCTAAGATTCATTATGGTGCCTATCCGGAAATGCCTCTTGATATGCTCGCTGCATTGGGCGAGGCCTTGCAAAAAATCGGCATGGCTGTGAAATCCCAACTCGATTTCGCCGGTTTTAACATTCTGCTCAATAATGACCGGGCGGCTGGCCAGCTCATCGATCACTCTCATTTCCACCTGATTCCAAGAAATGTTGGGGATGGCGTCATGGACTGGCCTCCGGTAAGATCCTACGCAGAAGGCGAAATGGAAACCATCCGCGCTGTGCTGTCTAATGCAGTTAAATAGAAGGCTCAGGGCACAAGGCCCACGGCCCACGGCACCAAAATTTCGAAATTCGAATTTCGAAATTCGAAATCATCAGAGTTGGCTCCTGGATTCTGTCTCCTTTAACTTATGCCTGTATATCTCAGGCAACGCCAGGTACCTTTCGCTTTCCCGGACTCTGCCCCTTTTGAGACAGCCCTGCCCGTAAATCTCACACTTCCGGCGGAGTTCCCTCCAAGTCCACTCATACTTTTGGCTCGAGAGTCTGCCGCTTTTTAAAAGTTTCTCCAAAGCCTTGATCCTGTATCGATCTATCCCACTTCTGGCAGACAACTGATCTGAATGGCCACCCCGCTTGATCACTAGTGGAAAAGGAAGCAAAATCACTGGATAATCCACTGAAACTCTCAACCACAGGTCATAGTCCTCAGCAGCAGGCAAATCCTCGTCAAAATAGCCCACCTTTTCCAGAAGAGAACCCGTCACCATTACCGCTGAGGGACTGACCAGGCAGAGATCGAGGCTTCGCTGAAAAATGTCCCCTGATGGCTTCCGATGATGTTTTTTAGGATTCACCCGCCGGCCATTTCTCCACCAGATCTCTTCTGTCTGACAAATGTGAATCTCCGGGTTTTCTCTCATGTATCTATGTTGAACTTGCAGTTTGTCTGGGAGCCACAGGTCATCAGAATCCAAAAAAGCAACCAGTGGGGCGCTGGAAAACTCGAGTCCACGATTCCGCGCAGCGCTTACTCCTGCATTTTCCTGCTGGTAATATTTGAGACGGGAGCCATAGGTAGAGAGTCTTTCCTCGGTTTCATCGGTGGAGCCGTCGTCAATGACAATGAGCTCAAAATCCGTCATCTCCTGGGCCAGAACTGATTCCACCGCTTCAGCCACCATGGCGGCCCGATTATAAGTAGTTATTATCACGGATACTTGAGGTGACATCAGATAAGTGTCTAAAGTGAGCTAAAGTGCCTAAAATGTCTAAAATATAAGGAATAGCTACTGAGACTATTTTCAGCCCATGAGCTGATACAAAACTGCCAGCCCACCAGCAAGATAGAAGCTATTTTCCACCAAGGTTTCGAAGCGAAGGCTACCCGGCCGCAATAACTCCTTCTGGTGTACTAAGAGGTAAAAGCCTGCATAGCAGCAAGTAATAAGCATTACATAGCCAAAATTTGTGGCTAAGCCGAGGAGGGGGGCCAACACTAAAGAGAGTGCCAGACCGAAAACCAAATAGACCAAGAGCCGTTTGGTCCGTTTCTCGCCTATGACAATCGGCAAAGTCTCCTCCCCAACAAGTCGATCCCCTTGGATATCTACAATGTCAAAGACAGCCGAGCGCACAAAAACCAGAATAAAAACTACGATCAATGCAAAAAGAGTTTTAAACCCTAAGGTCTGATCTTCCCGCAGGCTTGGTAGCAGAGTGGCCACAACACTCCAACCGGCGGCGACAAAAATTGTCTTGGATGCAGGAATATCTTTGAGTTTGGACACCTTCACAACTCGCAACCAACTCTCCGGAAAGATACGCACACTATAAAGTAGTCCTAATCCGGTCATAGCCATAAGGGCGAAGAAAAGTGCCCTGCTCTGAGCATTGGCAATGATTAGAGCTACAATTACACCACTTAGACTGGTAAGAAAAAAGCCGAACTTATAATGCTCGTAAAGGGCAGCTCGGGAAGGATAGTTAAAGCGCGACGCCTTGTCCGTGTAACGGTTGAGCACATGCATGGCAAATACATAGAAAAAAGTTATAAAAAAATCCGCAAGTCTCGGCTGGATACCTTGAAGCACAGCTGCCGCATAGCTCAAACATCCTGCACCTCCTGCCACATACAGATTGCTTTGCAGAAAAAAGCGTAAGTAGTGGTCAAAGACCTTTACCAGTGGCCGAACCCCTCTGGGCTGTATGCTCTCCAACTTGTGCACAACCCGCCTGAGTAGCCAGTGAGGAGTCGAAGCACCTGCGGTAACACCAACAATAGTTAGGTCCTGAAATTGTTTTCGATCCAGTTCCTCTTCTGTCTCAACATGAAAGGTTGGGATACCGGTCGCCCCGGCTATCTCTGCCAATCTTTTTGTATTTCCGCTGTGACGCCCGCCCACTACCACCATAGCTTCCACTTCTCTGCAAAGAGCGCGCACTTCCTCCTGGCGATTGTGGGTGGAGTCACAGATGGTATTGTAAATCTCGGCACCGGCGTAGCGCTCCTCTATAAGAGTAGCTATTGTCTTAAATGCGCGCTCATCCTGGGTGGTCTGCGCCACCACCAGGACCTTGCCCATTGATGGCAGTTTGTCAACTTCTTCGGGTGTATTCAATACGTGAGCGCGCCCATTGGCGAACCCTTTTAACCCTATTACCTCGGCGTGGTTGTCATCACCGACAATAACTACCTCGTACCCTCTCAGGGCGTGTTTTTTAATGATTCCCTGCACCTTTGCCACCCTAGGGCAGGTGGCGTTGATGATCTTGAAACCCTTCTGCCTAATTGCCTTTCGTTCCTGAGGAGGAATCCCGTGGGCTCTTATGGCGATGCGGCCCTGTTCTGCCTCTTCCATGTCCTGCAGACAACGAATTCCTCTCTTCTCCAAAATCTCCAGGACCTGATTATTGTGGATTAGAGGTCCATAGGTGTGAATAATCTCATCAGGTTGTAGGTCCCTGGCCGCGTTGAGCACAAGGTCCAGAGCCCGCCGCACTCCCATGCAGAAACCGGCATTTTTCGCTACTTTTACCTTCACCAAATCTCCTATCTCTCGCCCGAGCCCTGCGGGCTCTAGAGCCCACAGAGAGCTCAGAGAGAGACAAAAATTTTACTCCTCCAGTGTTGCAAAGAAATCCTCGCAAATTTTGATCATATTTTCTGAATCTCGGCAACCACCCAGGGCAGCACGTAACCTTGCGCTTCCCCGCAAGCCTTTACTATACCACATGAGCCGAGAGCGAATACCGGTGAGACTCTGACGCCCTGCAAGAGATTCCTTGTACAAATCCAGGTGACGCCCCATAATCTCCAATCGCTCTTGCACCGATGGGATGGATACTGCCTCTCCCTGGGCAAGTTGTTTGGCCTGTTTGAAGAGCCAGGGGTTACCCATTGCTCCTCGGCCAATCATTACTCCATTGCACCCGGTCAATTGTTTCATCTCATGAACCTGCTCGGGACGGGTAACGTCTCCGTTGCCAATGACCGGCATGGTCACTGCTTGTTTCACCTCGGCAATTAGATACCAATCCGCCTTCCCGGAAAACCCTTGCTTGGCTGTTCGTGGATGGATGGTGATAGCGTCCGCGCCGCCATCCTCAGCAGCTCGGGCCACCTCTAATATATTTATTTGGGATTTGCTCCAGCCGGATCTGGTTTTCACCGTAACTGGAATACGCACAACTCTCCGCACAGCTTCGACAATCTGCTTTATTTTTTTTGGCTGCCGAATGAGTTGAGCACCCGCTCCTTGACGAAGTACTTTCGGCACCGGACACCCCATGTTGAGATCAATGAGGTCAGCTCCTTCATCCGCGACAATGCGGGCAGCTTCGCTGATAACTGAGGGATCTGACCCGAAAAGCTGGATAGCCAGCGGCTTTTCCTCCGGGTGGCTATTTATTAGGAACCTTGTACTGGCCCTATTGCGCACAAGTCCCTCGGCGCTAACCATCTCGGAGGTCACCAAGTCCGCGCCGAAGCTCTTGGCAATTCTCCGAAAACTCAGGTCGGTGATACCCGCCATGGGAGCAAGGATCAATCCCTCACCGAGTTCAAGTCCACCGATTTTGAGTTTTGCCTTCCGACCCATTTCGCCAATAGTTTCTAAAACTTCCGATGCCAATATATGGGTTATATGAATTCAATTCCTTTACCGATGAGCAAATCATAGATGAGGATGTCAGAATAGGCAACTGTCCTAGGTGTAACTGTGGGAGCGGCTTTCCAGCCGCGACACGGTAAGTCCATAGAATCCACAAGCCATCAAGTAGATTAGTTGCTTTTGCATTCCGTCTTCTGCCCTCTGGTTTTTCCCCAATCCGCAATTCGCAATCCGAAATCCGCAATCTCTAATGCCCCATGCTCCATGCCAAAACCCTCGACAGAGGGTGGCAATTCTGTTATAAATCGGGCCGGAAGTGCCAAGCTCACTGGTGGGGCTCCCGGACTTCAAATCCGGTGTGGGGCAGTGAGGGCTGTCCCA
>WOR8_10008080_pt1 | contig 10022 bp, 12 predicted proteins | sample DeeMarSeWOR38_10_FD_19890 | JGI IMG/M metagenome (IMG submission 19890) | reverse complement strand
ACTTTCTTAAACATAACAATCCGAACAATAGGCGCTCATCAGCGGGCGCTGCAGGCTGAGCGCCCCTTGCGTCATCGCGATTGCGCTGCACTCCCGGCACAATCCGCCCGGCGTCAATGGAACGGTTCGCGTCCTGTCGGTGATACGGCAGCCCCTGCCGCCGTTCCCTGCGCGCATTCCTCTGTGCGCCGGGTTGTTTTCACGAATCCCACACCAGCACCTCGACTGGCGTTGGATTATACGCGTTACAGGGATTATTCAGTTGCGGGCAGTTGGAAATCAGCACAATGACATCCATCTCTGCGCGCAGCTCGACATAACGGCCGGCTTCGGAGATGCCGTCCTCGAAGGTCAGCCCACCCTCCGGCGTCACCGGCACATTCATGAAGAAATTGATGTTGCTGGAAAGGTCGCGCTTGCTCAGACCGTTGTCCCACTCGGCCAATGCCATCAAGAAGCTGTCTCGGCAGCTGTGCATATGACGCTTCTCGAGCGCATAGCGTACAGTATTGCTTTCCGCCGAACAGGCGCCACCCAGGGTGTCATGGCGGCCACAGGTGTCGGCGATGATGGTCAGCATCGGGTTGCCTTCGTTGGAGCGCAGGATCGTACCGCTGGTCAGATAGATATTGCCCTGCTCACGAATGGTGTTGTTGGCGTCATAGCGCTCCTCCGGATCCCGCGCACTGTAGAACAGCGTGTCGACCGCCTGGTTGCCCTCGAGGTCGAGTATCCGCACTGTCTGGCCTTTGGTGATTTCCTTCATGAACGGCTCGCCGGCCGGCACCACTTCGCGAAAAGCGGCATCGCCGACGGACAGCGTGCTTTCGGTCAGTCCTGATGTCATGGTGAATCCTCCCGGCTGTCGGCTATCAGGCGAACAGGCGTTCCGTGTTGATGAAGGCGCGCTGATTTTCGGCGCAGGCGTTACGGCACGGATCGTCCGCTGGCGCTGTGCCTGACCGCCAGGCGGTGAGATCGATACTCCTGGGCTTGTATTCCGACGCCGTGTCCAGTGGATGCTGGCAGGTGGACAGCACCACCAGGGTAGGCATTTCGAAACGCAGATCGATGAAATCACCCGCCTTGGAGTTACCCTCGTTGAATTTCATATTGCCGTCATCGTCGACGCTGACCTTGCTGAACAGATTCAGATTGGCGACCAGATCGCGCTTGCCCAGGCCGTATTTACCCAGTTCGTTCACCAGACTGTCGAAGCCATTGCGAAAATACTCGTTGTGGTGCTCCTGGTAGCGCGCCTCCCCGTACTTGCGCCGCACCATCTTGGCATTGGAGACCCCGCCGATGGTATCGTGCCAGCCACAGCTATCTGCCGTTATCGAGCACAGCACCCTTCCCATATCCGAATAGCAGACGTGGCCCTTGGTCAGGTAGGCGGTGTGCTGGCCCTTGAGCGTGTCCGCCATGTTGTAGCGCTCCAGCTTATCCTCGTAGTTGTACAAGAGCATCGACACATTGGCCCCGCCCTCGCTGTCAGTGACGCGCAGTGTATTGCCTCGCCGCAACACACCTGACCAGTGTGCGCCCGCGGGCACCCGCTCCTCCCAGAGCACTCGCGACGGGTCGAAGGCTCCAGCAGCGCTATCGCTCATGTTTGCATCTCCAAAGTTTTGACAAGCCGTTCCGGCAGTGGATGAACCGGCGGCAGAATCGTCGCCGACAGTTGCAGCTTGCCGGTGCTGACACCGCGGCAGGTCACCATTTCATCGGCGATCTGCTGCAGCCGGGACGCCGGGCCCTGCACCAGGATGACTTCCATGGTGTGCGCATCAACCAGCTGCACGTGCAGCGAACTGATCACCTCATCGACATAGCGGTGTTGCAGATCGGTCAGTTGTTTCTGCAAGCCTGGCCTGGAGTGATCATAGACCAGAGTGATGACACCGGCCATGACTTCGTCGCCCAACTGGGTCTTGTACTCTGCCAGCCGCTCGTTGATCATCTCGGCAATAGCCCGCGAGCGGCTGTCGAAACCGCGCTGGCTGACCATGTCGTCCAGTTGCTTCAGCAAAGGCGTTGGCAGGGAAACACTGATCCTGCTGACGTTGTTTCTCACCGGTTCACCCCAGCACTAATCCGCCCCTCAGAAGACACTTTCCACATCGTCGTTGACGGAGACCATGCGAACCATGTTCAGATGATCACCGTTTGCCTCGTCCGGCTGCGGGGGATGAATCAATTCTTCCAGCCGTTTCTTGGTGGCCAGAAATTCCGGCGACAGAAACTGCTCAGGCGATCTCGGCTGTGGCACCGGCACCTCGATGAGCTCCTGCACCTCACCGGGGTGCGCTTTGAGCACCAGGATGCGATCCGCCAGGTAGACGGCCTCGTCCAGATCGTGGGTAATGAACAGAATGGTGATATCGATGTTTTTCCAGATCTCCATCAGGTAGGCCTGCATTTTCGCCCGCGTCTGCGCATCGAGTGCACCGAAAGGCTCGTCCATCAGCAGGATGCGTGGCTGATTGGCGAGCGCACGGGCGATGGCAACGCGCTGCTTCATACCACCGGAAAGCTGATGCGGATAGCTGTCGGCAAACTTGGTCAAGCCGACCAGCTCGATCCACTGCATCGCTTCCTCTTCGGCGGGCATGCGGCCACGCCCGCCCATTTCCAGGCCGAACATGACATTTCTTTTCACTGTGCGCCAGGGGAACAGGGTGTACCCCTGAAACACCATGCCACGATCGGGCCCGGGACCCCGCACCACCTGTCCGTCCAGAAACACATCGCCGCGGGTCGGTGTTTCCAGGCCTGCCAAGAGACGAATCAACGTTGATTTGCCGCAACCCGATGCCCCGATGACACAAACGAATTCGCGCTTATGGGTCTTGAAACTGATGTCCTTGAGCGCGGTGACAGTGCCGTGAGGCGTCTCGAACTCCTTGCTCAGCCCCTTGACTTCCAGGCGTACCGGCCGCTGCTTGAGGCGATCAAAGCGCTCCCTCACCTCCGGGGATTGCTCGAGATAGCTGGGCAGTTCGATGGCGTGCATGGTCAGGCCCGGGCGCCAGCACGTTGCCAGGGGAAAAGGTTTCGTCCGAGCCGGGCGAGCAGCATGTCGATGGTCAGGCCGATGATGCCGATCATCATGATCGCCGCGAAGACATTATCGAAGTTCTTGTATCGCGCCTGCTGGGTGATAAACCAGGTGATACCCGAGCTGGTACCGATCAGCTCGGCAACAATCAGATAGGTCCACGCCCAACCCAGCAGGATACGCATGTCCTTGTACAGGTCGGGTAGAATGCCGGGAACCACGACCCTGAACAGCAGCGCATGGTTTTTCGCACCCAGTGTCTGCGCGGCTTCCAACAGCGAAGGATCCAGTTTTCGGGTGGTATTGGCGATGATCAATACCTGCTGGAAGAAAGTCCCGATGAAGATAATGGCGATTTTCGGTGCCTGATAGATACCGAGTATGGCGACAGCCAGCGCCCCGAAAGCCGGCGCCGGCAGATAGCGGAAGAACTCCACGAAGGGTTCGGTCAGACGTGAGAAAAAGTCGTAGGTGCCGGCAAGGATACCCAGCGGCACACCGAACACCGAGGAGATCAGAAAACCCCAGAATATAACCTGGATACTGCTCCACAGGCTCTCGTGCAACCATTTCTCGTTGCGCCGCTTCGGTTCCGTGGTGAATGCCGTATAGAAGGCCGTGACCACCTCGTGCGGTGCGGGCAGATAGATCGGGTTGGCCGGCCGTCCCTCGGGCATGGCGCCCCCCGCTTCACTGACTCTTGCTGCCTCGTTGACAAAGACATCCTTGTCCACCAGCAGGCCGTCCTTGAAATACGAGACATCCCCGGGCTCGGTGATCTCAACCTTCGGGTGCCACAGCCAGGGCACGTAACTGACCAGGGACCAGGTCAGTATCGGCAACACAAAGCTCATGATCGCCAGAATCAGACGTGGCCTGGAGCTGAGTTGCTTGCGCGCCGCAAACCACTGCATGTCAGTAGCTGTCCCCGATGCCCGATGACAAATAAGCAACCATCGTGCGGCTTCACATTTCCTTCATCAACGAGAGGTCTATGTAGGCATCTATATCCTGTGGTTTGTCATAGACCTTGTTGGCGACGTTGAAGTCATCGGATATTTTCGAAGAACCGTACAGAGAGCCGTAGCCCTCGGCCTTACCCATCAATGCCTTGGCCTCGTCGAGTGTCAGTATCTTGGTGCCACTGATGAAGGTCTTGTATTCCTCGGCAGGCACGCCCACGCGGGATGCCATGATCTTGACCGCGTCGTCGAAAGTTTTTGGATCCTTCATATAGTCCACGATCCGGTACCAGACCTTCATGACCTTCAACCACTCGCCGCGGCGGTTGGCCAGACTTTCCGGTGTCACAGCCAGCACGTCGTATATCAGACCGGGCTGATCAGCACTGGTAAAGACCGCCTTGGAACCCGGCACCAGATTCAAGGCTGCGCCGGAATTCGGCTGCCAGGCGACAATCGCATCGACCTGCCCGGACGCCAGCACCTGCGGGGTCTCGTTGGTCGGCACGTTGACCAGTTCAACATCCGCCTCGCTCATGCCGTTCTGCTTCAACGCCTCGAGCAGCAACAGGTGGCTGACAAAGCCGATTTCGACGCCTATCTTCTTGCCCTTCAGCTCCTTCACCGAGCCGATGCCGGGCTTGGCGATCACCATGTCATTACCGTTACTGTAATCGTTGATCAGGAACATCACGCCCTTGCCACCGGTCGCTCCCGTCACCAGCGTATCGCCATTGGTCATCGCCACGGCATCCAGCTTGCCGGCGGCGAAGGCATCCATGGACGCCACATAGTCAAACCACTCGAACTGCACATCCACGCCGGCTTCCTCGAACCAGCCTTTCTCGATACCCACCTCCCAGGCAACCCAGCCCGGCCAGTCGCTGTAGCCGATCTTCAACGGTTCGGCATGGCTGACCGCACTCAGGGCGCTCAGCAGCACGCCAAGCAAGGGGGAAAACAAACGACGAATGAAAACGCTCATGGACGGACTCTCCTGGTATTACGTTTTTAGTAAACAGTATTACCGTGTCAGCAAGCCACGTGCCAGGCGTCAAGGCAGCAGTAACCCGTTGTTTCAATTGCTGATATATTTCTTCTCGCAGATCCAGGCGGGGCGCTCACTGCACCATCGGTGCCCGAACGCCCCAAATCAGTGCGGAAACCGTCAGCGCCGGCCGGGGCATGCAGAACATGCCCGACGCGCTACAGGCCGGTCACAGTTTTTTGACCCTCTTCAATGAGGTAGCACTAGCCTTTGTGCCGTCTCAACCTTTATCATGCCGTCTCCACAGACTGCGCCCGTAGCTCAGCTGGATAGAGTGTCGCCCTCCGAAGGCGAAGGTCACAGGTTCGAATCCTGTCGGGCGCGCCACATATACCAGAGCCACCCTTGCGGTGGCCTTGTTATACATGATGTGCTCGGCGACCGAGGAGAACCTGTTCGTTCGACAAAGCGCGCCAGCGTTTTGGGCGTCGTAGCAAGGCCTCCAGAACGAAATCCATTACCCACCAAGTGTCCTCGTCGAACGCACCTCGACGCGACATCCCCACCTGGACCGCCGATAAGCTGGACATGACCCTGTCCCAGTTCATCGACGATGACACATGGGCAGCCCAGAAAGCCTACGGTTCCAAGCCACCCGGCCTACAAGATTCTGAAGGATGCGAAAGCACCTCAAGGGTTGAAGGCGCTGGCCACTGGAGAATCAGGGAAAACGATGCACTGTCCCCGGCGTGCGCACGCGCCGGTTGTTAGACCGGCGTTAGATAAATGGTTTGGTAATCGCAAAACTAACTGCCCCTGTGATTCCCGCCGCAACTATGAGGAGAAAGGCAGCGCCGGCCGAGATTGTTGCTAAACGCCGGTTCTCGAAACCCAGCCAACGGAAGAGTACCTTGTTTAAAGGTAACAAGATTGCCGCGAATATGGCGGCAGCAAAACCAACCACGAACAGTCTTTTAGCGCCTTCAATCCACCAATCGATTTCAGTGGCCCGGATCGCAAAACTGTCTGTTTCTATCCAGACGGTCAAGAGAAACGCCATGAACATGGCGTAGCCCACCACCAAAAGTTCGACAAACATGGCCACAACACTAGCCGCTCGTTTCATTTGATGCAGGTCTAACGTTTGAATTGAACGGCGCCGAATTCTCGCGTCGGTTCGAATGATTGGTCATGCCGCAGATTCTTGATCGACATCCCAGCCCGGAAACACGAGAACTGCCGGATGGCACTTGAGCGCCCTTGCGAGAATCTTAGCTCTCTCTACCCCCAGGTTAACGCGATCATTTTCAATGGCAGAGATGGTAGATTGAGGAATACCCGTTACCTCCGAGAGCTCGTTCTGACTCATTTCCTGCAATCCCCGATGAATCCGAACAGATTCCCCGACAGAAACATCGACCAACTTCTTAGCTTTTCGGTAATTTTTCATCTAACTTTCCCCGATAATCATGCGGAGTCACGTTAACCACATGCACTAAAACAAAGTCCTTCTCGATTTTGTAGATGACGCGATACTAAATATTTAGACGAGATGAACGATGCCCTTTCCATTCACCACGAAGAGCTTCGTTGCTAAAGCCTCTAATTTGCTTCAGCCCATGAGGGCCACTTATCGAGACGATATCTTTCCATTTCTCATATCTTATAAGCACATCAAGTGGCAGCGACTCGAGCTGCTTTACAGCCTTCCTATGCTCATATACCTCCCACATACCATAATTAGTATATATATTATATGGTGTGTCCACATTGCGGCATAAGAGCCTGATTAACGAAACCCCGGGGTCCCGTTACTCATTTTTAGCTGATAGCCCTAGCATCAAGCTATGACCCCGAACAAATGACCAACTCCTGCGGTTAATGCCATTGCCAAGGCTCCCCAGAAAGTGACTCTAATAGAAGCTTGCGGGATCGGTGCACCACCCGCTCGTGCAGCAATACCGCCCAATACGGCCAGGAATACCAAAGAGAATGACGCAACGAGAATAATCAGATGAGATAATGGAGCCAGCCAGGCCACTAATAACGGCAGCAACGCACCCGTTGTAAAGGTGGCGGCGGATGAAAGTGCGGCCTGGACGGGACGTGCTTTACCACCTTCTGTTATACCAATCTCGTCTCGTGCATGCGAGCCTAGAGCATCATGTGCCATGAGCTGATCTGCTACCTGATTCGCGAGTTCTGAAGTCAGTCCACGCGCGATGTAGATTTGAGCTAATTCGTCTTTCTCAAACTCGACATTTTCCTCTAAAGATTTTCGTTCAATTTCCAGATCGGCCTTTTCGGTATCGGATTGTGAACTTACAGATACATACTCCCCTGCTGCCATTGACATTGCACCGGCAATCAAACCAGCCAAACCAGCAAGAATAATACCGCTCTGTGCAGTGTTTGCAGCCGCAACACCAATAATAAGGCTACTGGTTGAAACAATGCCGTCATTTGCTCCCAATACAGACGCGCGTAGCCAACCTACACGATGTGATCGATGTACTTCATGATGTGTCACATGCTTACCTCATACTATATTCAGCTAACAGTTTGATTAACGAGACCCGAGGGTCCCGTTATTCATTTACACACAGACCTCGTTGTAGCATTGAAAATAATCAAGACTTAATGAGAGAGACGATTTTCGTCCCGTTTCCCTTCCCAGATTATCGTGACACGGCCAGCATACTTGGTTTGGCGGAAAATCATGGGGTCAGCATCACCAACCACAAAAACCGCGCCTCTTGGAGCAGGCCCGGATCGCGTGCCGCCGGAAGCACTTCAGCCCGAAAACCGAACAATCCTACGTCTTCTGGATCCGCCAATACTTTACCCGCTTTCCCAGCGAATCCATCGTTATTGAATTGCCCACCGGCGAACACATCGCCGTCACCGTCGTGCGCATCTAGGGCGATGAGGTACCCCCAAGCACCGATGCGCCAAAGCACATGCCCATGGTTTGGGAAGAACTGCCGGCATGGCTGAAGTATGTCGTTTAGAATCATTTTATCCCGCAGATCGATCGCTTGCTGGATTTCAACGATCTGCGCGACTTACTGAAACATATCGATGCCGCTCGAGCTGGCGACGCGGATGTTTGTTCTTCGTATTCATGGTTGCTCGCCATTTTTAATCCGATTGCCCTTGTGTCATTGTTCGCGGTGTGGCGCGGACGTGCGGGTTCGTGCTCGACACATACCGGGAGGAGCTTGTGAAAAGACGCGTCTTCGTTATGTTATTTCTGGTGTTTTATACGCTGTCGGCATCGGCGCAGACCCTGCGCGTCGGTGTCAAGGCGGTACCGCCGTTTGCCATGGAGGATGGGGAAGGCGGATGGACGGGTATATCCGTCGAACTGTGGCAGCGTGTCGCCGGCCAGCTGGCCTGGCAGACCGAATGGTTGGTGATGGACAGTGCCCGTGCCCAGGTCGAGGGCCTTGCCGCGGGGCGTATCGATGTGGCGGTGGGGGCGCTTTCCCTGACGCCGGAGCGCGAAGCGGTGATGGATTTCAGTCACGCGTTTTATTCCACCGGCCTGGCAATCGCTACGCCCGCGCAACGGCTCGGCTGGATCGGTGTGGCAAAACAATTGTTGTCGCCGGCCTTCCTGAAGGCGGTTGGCATACTGGCCCTGTTACTGTTGGTGGTGGGCGCCTTGTTGTGGCTGGTGGAACACAAACGCAATGCCGCGCAGTTCGGCGGATCGGTGACCGAAGGCATCGGCAATGGTTTCTGGTGGTCGGCAGTAACCATGACCACGGTTGGCTACGGCGACAAGGCGCCGGTTACGCGCCTGGGCCGCGTGCTGGCCACCATCTGGATGTTTGTCAGCGTGATTACCATTTCCAGTTTTACCGCGGCGATCGCGTCATCCATTACTCTGAGCCACTTCAGCACCCTGGTGCGGGGTGTCGATGACCTGGCGCGGGTGCGCAGCCTTGCCGTGGAGGGTTCGACCGGTGAACAGTTTCTGAGCAAGAAGGGTATCGGAACCCTGCTGGTCGCGACGCCCGACGAGGGCCTGTCGGTGTTGCGCAAGGGCGGTGCCGAGGCGTTGATCTACGACGAGCCGTTGCTGCGCTGGCTGCTCAAGGATGCCACGCCGGGGATCGAGATACTGCCGCAGACTATCGAGCGCCAGGACTACGCGTTCGGTCTGAAACCGGGATTCGCGCAGCGCGAGGCGCTGAACCGTGCGCTGCTGGCGCAGATCCGCGGCACCGAATGGCAGGAGACTCTCAACCGCTACCTGGGCCAGCGCTAGGCGTTCGATAGGCTTTGTCCAGAGAGAACTGAAACGACCCAGCTATAATTGGAGGCAATCAGACATCAGTCCGCGAGTAACCATCCCATGGTAAAGAGTATCAGGGGTATTCTGATCTACACCGGCATCGTTTTGTTCGCTTCGATCCTGTATTTCCTCTATGCCTACAACCTGTATCCCCCGATACCCGAGCGCGAGACCTATCTCAGCGAGATTGGCGAAGGTTTTGGTGAAATCGGATTGTGGGCCTTGCTGTTCGTTTACGCTCGCACCGTGCTGAAACTGGTGATGGGCAAGGGTGCGCTCGCCAAGCGCATCCTGCCGGAATATTCACCGCCGGCCGCCACATCGAGCCTGCGACAACTGCTCGCTTTTCTGGACAGAACCCATGTCTATGTCGGTATCGCCACCGTTGCGGTCATCCTGCTGCACATCGCCTTCATGGGGCTGCCGATGGAGATCCTGTTCTTCCCGGCGGTATTGCTGCTGGTTGTATGGCAGGGACTTTTCGGCCTGTTTCTCACCTGGCGCTATTCGCCGAAAGAGTTAAAGAAGTTTGCCTATCTGGTCCATGCTCAGTTTCTCACCGGGATCATGATCGGCATATTCGCCTACTTCGGACATCTTTTGATCGAAGACTGACAACCCCCGCCTCTGCGGATGGAAGATGGACGACTTTCAAGTCATGGCTGCGCTGTGCCGATAGCATGGGGAGGTTTTGCCTGACCTACCCGT
>WOR8_10009667_pt1 | contig 10024 bp, 13 predicted proteins | sample DeeMarSeWOR38_10_FD_19890 | JGI IMG/M metagenome (IMG submission 19890) | reverse complement strand
ATCGAAGAATTGGAAAAAAAATATAGGCAACTGCATAACTATATACTGAAAACGCTTTAAATTTTTCCAACTTAATACAATTCTTCTAGGGCAACTCAAATGCTTCTGGAAGAATTTATTGGTTCCATTCTACCCATTTTCTTAGAACCACTTTTGTCGGCAAGAAGGTTAATCTTGAACAGGCAAATTTTGCTAGATTAACTCTACGGCCCTGTGCTAAAATTGATTGGTAATTCATAAAATCTAATAAAGCAAGTGTTCAAAGGTAAAAAACATGTGCATCTTGCCAAATTTTGAACCATCGGACCTGAAAATGCTCGAGAAGAAAGCGAAAAAAGGAACAAAGAAAGCTGAAGCAGAAACATTGGAAATTATAGTCCCTGAGCAGCCATTAGAGAACTCGATTTAGCGGCGGATTTTCTCAGCAAACTAAACAAGCTTGATGCCTCAGGCTTGATTTGTACAACAGTTTGTCCAAGAGAACGCCAAGTTTTTAAGCTACGTATATGAAACTGCACGACATAGCTACACTAACCCGCTCCGTTTTCTTTGTCTATCCGTTTAGCTGCTTCGTGTAGCTTTCTTAGTTTTTGTGAATTTGCAGAATCCACAAACTCGTATATGTCTCTTTTTTCTCTAATTTCTTGCAGTTTTTTCTTTCTGCTCTTTGGCACAGTGTAGATCGGGTAGATGCGCCAGTACATTCTAAACATCAATGCTTTGGGGTCAATGGTTTTTTGGACAAGACCTTCATTTACAAGTTCCTTTAGGTAATTGGAGAGTTTCTGTCTTGAGATGTGTTTTTCTGAACCGTTTTCAACGAATTTCTTAAGAAGGTGACGCCATCTTGTTTTTCCGTTTTCCTCGATGAACAAGGCAACGTCGTATTTTGTGAAATGTAATTGTCTCAATTTTGGATTAAATCCCAATAGAGACTATATCTGAAAAGTAGACTTATATTTTTCGGTTTCAGCTTTGACTCTAAATCCAATTCCTTCTGATCAGGAACTTTGCCATTGGATAAGTCTCAAGTAGGCTTTCAGTACACTGATAATCAATGTCCAGTCCTGAAGAGACAAACAAAGATAAGAAAAGAGGTTTAAGGCTTATTTTCCTTTTCTTGCTGCTTATTTTTGTTACATCATGGGGTTGGGCTTTTGTAGTTCTTGTTCTTCCAGATATTCATTACGCGAAAAGTTAGGAGAGTGATGTCGGCTTTCTAGCGCATCTGAACGTATAGCAGGCTAAGGAGATTTCTTTCATTATTTGGAGCACTGTTTTTATACGCGCCTAGGCTTTGCATTAAGAAAAAAGGAACACGTAACCCATATGACGCTTATTGTTGATGATGCAGGTAGCGGCGATTTGCTTTTTGGCGTGGTTATAGGTATATATCGCGAGGAAACCGGCGACTTCAAGTATGACCTGGTCGACGTCAAGTTCTACCAAGAGCTTTTCTGCGAGAAAGAGTATTTGCAGGAAGCTTCGCGTATTACGTCTCGGCTGGTTGAAAATTTTAGGGTGAAGCAAGATGAGGAAATTCACGTTTGTCAGGGCAATATTTTCGATGTTGCTGTGGTTGACTTACAGAAGATTTACGGTGAAGCGCGGGTTTCCCGCTTGAGGGTGATTGGTGAGGCGCAAAGGCTAGTAGAGATCGCATATCTGGACGAGATCAGGAATCTGGGTTACGAGCCACTACCAGAGCGGGATGAGAAGCGGGCGAAGAGTTTCTTCCACATGATGAGGTGGCTGAAAGCGCATCCCTCGATGCTCAGGTACGCGAAGACTGGGTGGCCACGGCTGAAGCGATATCGACTGTTTAAGGCTGCGGAGCAAGCTGAAGTTTTTGAGGCGGTGTGCAGTCATTGTGGCGGTCCCTGTGAGGTGCCCTTTAAGCCTGAGCCGAATAGACCTATTTTCTGTCATGCGTGCTGGAAGAAGCGTAAGCCTCGGGTAAAGAAGAGCCGTAAACGAAAGGCGACGCGTTAAAGAACCCTTTTGCAGTTGCACAGGCTATTCCAACAGCGAAAATGTTTTAAGTGTATGTGGCGCATGGTGCGATAAGAGTTGGTTGGGTATGGGTCAGGTTGATGAGCCGAAGAAATTGGGCAAGAGCGAGCTCTATAAGTGTCCGTTTCCGCATGTGCACCCTCGACATAAGCAGGCTTTTTTCAAGGATTTTGACTCCCATTTCCGTATTTTCGGCAACAGAGATGATCATTTTGAGGTTGCGCAGGTGCATGAGCAGCTTGCATGGGAGGCAAGGCGGGCGGCGTCTGAAAAGGGCAGCCTTAGCGAGGAGGACTTGCGGAACATTTCGCTTGCAGCTTGGCTGAATGCTATAAAAGAGTGCGCTGGCAAGCCGATTCAAGTGATTAAAAAGTAAAAAGCAGAAAGTAAGGAAAAAAGCTTTGCGTATGGTTTATTGAACTGCTTCGACGCTTTGGATTTCTGGGACTTGCGATTTTATAATGCGTTCGACGCTTGCTTTCAGTGTTAGTGCGGACATAGGACAGCCTGAGCATGCGCCTCGCAAGCGGACTTTCACTACCTTGCCTTCGATTGCTACAAGGTCTATGTCTCCGCCGTCAGCTTGAATCTGCGGCCTAATCTCAGCAAGAGCAGCTTGCACACGTTTCTGAACTGATTCACTCATACCTTTTTTTCACCACACTCAAATTTTTTAAGCCTAAACCATAACACACGAATAATCATAAAAGCGTTACCGTTAATCAGGTGGTTTGTTTTCATCTTCTTATCTTAGCAGTTTGCTCAATGTCAAGCTTTCTTTTCTGGTGCGTTGTGACTGTTTAACGCTTGTATTATAGTCTTTGAAGTTATTATCTCAGAGAGAGTTTTGTCGAGTTTTGTTGTATTTGGAAATTGGACAGAGCAAGGCATCAAGAAAGTCAGCGATGCACCTGCAAGAATCAAGGAAACTAGGGGCATGATTGAGAAGGCTGGAGGAAAAATACAGCTCTTCTACACTGCTGGAAAATACGATTTTGTCATGATTGTAGATATTCCTAAAGAGACGATGATTTAGTGGCCATCCTACTATGCATAGGCAGCATGGGAAACATGCGCACCACGACGATGAAAACGTGGACTGAAGCTGATGGTGCTGAGATATTAACAACCCCCCATCCATGAATCGTAAACATAAAGGCTGTTTGCACAGCTTTACCTTTTTTCTAGTTCAGATAGCTCCAGCTCCTCTCCAATTCAGTAGCAGACTCTAACTCTGATACAGTATACTCGATTAAGGCTGCAAAAAGAAGAATTCATTATTATGGCTTTTAGCTGGTTTGTTGAGCCTTTGCCTCAAATAGTAAGAGTTAATGGTAAAAACCTGCAGATTGAACGCTGCTAGCTCGATTAAAACGCTTTAGCGGTTGAGGTCACGGCGTAGAAGGTTATTTGTTCTAACAGCAACATCATCGCTTTTTCCAGTCAATACAGCATGCAAAGTTTTTTTATCACCTATCCTCAATGAAGTTATCAGGAAGAGACAATTACTAGAAATGAATTTGAGAACTTGGGTAGGACATACCATAATCAAAATTGGGTTTTGGACGTTTTTCTGGGGAGCCTTCGAGCTGGCGTATCAGTCTCCAAGCGACCCAATATGGTCAGGCACTTTCGGATTTCTCATTCCACATCACTACATAATCGGCGCCATAATGGCTTACGTCGGCTACATACTCATAACATTAACCAAAACCGTGAGAGAAAGAATCAAAAGAATCATAGTACCCGTCCAAGCCACAATTAACGAGCTGATTTAAAAGGTCAGGCGTAAATAATACAACTTGTGATTAGCACTTGACACGCGAGTTCATACTCTTTTCGCGCTTGGGAAAAACCAACACCGCCTTCCGCAGCCTACACGACGCAGGACGCTTAGATATCGTTCACGAGTGCATAGTCGCAAGCTTCTTCCTCTCACACGGCTTACGCAGAAACGTTGTTTTTCACGCCATTCTAAACGGTCCACCCAATCCGCCTCTGCATATCGAAATAGAAGGCGCGAAGCTTTATAACGTGCGAACAGATGTGGACACCTGGCAACGCATCCTCAAAAAGGTAATTTCTGGCAAACATCATCCAGGCATAACAACACGCAAGACAAGTTTCGAAGCGCTCTTGAAATCTAAGGCGGAAACAACCAGCGTATATGTACTTGAGGAAGGCGGAAAAGACATAGCAAACACCGAATTGCCTGAGAACTGCGTGTTCGTGCTAGGCGACCACGTAGGCTTACCAAAAAAAACAGAAGCGTTAATACTTCGCTACGGAGAAAAAATCAGCTTAGGCAAGCAACCTTACCTCGCAGCCTCATGCATCAACATACTGAACTACATTTTGGACCGCAAAGTCAAATCTTGCTCTTGAAGTGCTCCCAACCCCGGGCTTCAACAGGACATTTTTTTCCATCAACATTCAGTAGAACCTGCCTGTCCCGTTTGACCTTACCAATGGGCAAAAGACGCCCACCTGCTCCTTCAACAGCCGTTTCTGCATCAGTCCAACGTTTAGGCTTCACAGTCACCACAAGCTCGTACTCCTCGCCGCCGTAAAGCGCAAGTTCCAACGGGTCAAGTCCATTAAACTCGGCAAACCTGAGAACTTCATTCGCAATTGGCACACTATTAACTATAAATCCCACACCACTCATCCGCGCCAGCTCATGTAAACTCCAAGCTAATCCGTCGCTTGAATCAATCGACGCTGAAACCGCGCCTGAATTGCGAAGTGCTAAGCCCTCACTTAGCCTAGCCTTAGGCATGCAAACCGAACGCAAAAGCACCTTATGCAACTCCATAGACGCTGCGCATCCATCCAAAAGCAACCTCAAACCCGCTGCCGTCTTGCCGAAGAAGCCCGTAACCGCTACTATGTCCCCTGCCTTGGCACCTCTGCGCAGCATAAGCGCTTTACGCTTAGCGGTTCCAAAAAGTGAAATCGCAACAACCATGTCCGAAGCTTCGGTTGTGTCCCCGCCGACGACGTAAGCGCCGTACTCCAATGCTGCAGCATTCAATCCGCGTGCGATCTCCTCCACGTCCTTTCGAATGAAATCTCTCGGCAACCCTAGCGAAACAAGCAACGCCGTAGGCTCCACGCCTTTAGCTGCGAAATCGCTGATATTCATCACAACTGCTTTACGGGCTGCTTGCCAAAGGCTCATGCCGCGCGGCACATCAGTCTTGCCCATGAGCATATCAGCCTTCAGAACGGCAACTCGTCCACCGCCGATGTTAACAGCGGAAACATCGTCCCCAAAAGGCACAGGCAAACCTGGCATAACGCTCAAGTGGCTCTGTATGAGCGTAATTAGCTTTCGTTCACCCAAATCTCCGCTTGTTTTGCCCTTAGTGCCCTTGTGTGCTCTCGTTTTACTCAAACAAGCAAGCCTCCCCCGAAAAAATCATTCCGGATTTCGCGTACAATTTTAGTTTAGAATTTTAGCCTTTTAAAATTGACGCTTGCTTTAAAGTGCTTTCCTAACATTTAAAAATGCGCGTACATCACTGATTTAGAGGTTTGCAGGTGCCTCGGTAGCTCAGCCCGGTAGAGCGGCTGCCTCGTAAGCAGCAGGCCGCGGGATCAAAGCCCGCCCGAGGCTTTTTACGTCATGGTGTAGTTGTGTTGTTCCTACGATCAGAAATGTTTATAAAATATTAATAATACCGATACTAGTTAGGCGCGCAAATAGGTAGGTGACATATGCCTCTTTTCCACTCGCACCCCCATAACGAAAAACTCAGATGCCCCTACAAGGGGTGCGAAAAACCATTCCAAAAACCTACAGTCCTAACCGACTCATCCAGCATACCGAGGCAGTCATACTACGCTTGCCCACACTGCATGTCTAAACTCGACATAACTTTAGAAAACATGAAAATCACAGGTGTAAAACCAGTCGAATATCCCAAAGTATTCGAGTCACCAGCAAAATGTGCACACTTCTCCAGCCTACTAAGCACGCAACCATACGTAACACCGCTGCCGGAAGAATGCCTTCTCTGCCCCAAAGTACTCCAGTGTAGCATCCGAAAAAAATAAACTCGACTACTGCTCAGAAACGATTACCCACCTCTAATTTTAAGGCAGAAGTGCCGTTTGACTTTTATCAAAGAACCAGTCTCGCCGTTCAAAGGGTTTCTAGCTTGGCTAAGGTTTTTATGGTGCATACGAAATTATCTTTCTCTGCCACCCAATTTCAGGATAAATGGCAAAACATGGGGGCTGTCGGCTAGTTTGGTCTAGGCTTGTAGACTTGGGCTCTATAGACCCCGGTTCAAATCCGGGCAGCCCCACCACGGTTTTGGAAGTGCTAGGACAGCAATGTTTTTATAAAGATGGGCATCATTGCCATAAAACTAGTTGGTGATCAAGAAATGCCAAAGAGTAAGAAAGACAAGATTGCAGGTCTGGAAAAGCATAAACAACTTCAAAGAGAGAAGGAAATGAAAAGGAAACAGAAAAAGAAGGTTTCGCTTCCTGCAAAGCACGCTAAGAAGAAATAGGTTTCCCGCCTCTCAATTTTCAAGTTCCTCTTTTAAAAATTCACTCTGTTTTTTCCCGCTTCAAGCATGTAGTTTATAAGCATCACCTCAAACATTAGATGGATCGTGTAAGAAGCGATTTTTGCACGCACACAGTAAACAGGAGTTGAATAATTAATGTCCGGTAAAGAGATGCACAAGGCAGTTTGCGCTGAATGCAACCAAGAATGTCAAGTTCCATTCAAACCCGACGGAACCAGACCAGTATACTGCCGAGAATGTTACTCAAAAAGACGACCCCCTAGACGCTACTAAATAGGCCATCGATAATTAACCCTCAACGTTTTTCCTATGAATTTTTTCAGTTACAAGTGATTTTTTTCCTTTTACTGCATTGGAGCTTTTTTGATCCCGTTCGTTTATAAGTGTGGTTGCGAAGTTCAATTTGAAGAGTTGCTTTTATCCCATAGGCTCAACTTATTGAATTATGAACAGCAGAAAAGAGGGGAAACGAGAACATAGTAAACATAGGTGACTACGTCAAATGTCCAGAATGCACTAGAATGGTTCGCATTGCTTGGGTTTGCAAGGACGGAAAAATTGCGGGAATTCAATGCCCTGCGTCCCATCGTCAAATGAGCCCCCCCCAACTCGAAATTAAGCTCCGCAGCGCGGCCCCTGTCCAAAACCAATAGAAACATGATTTTTAGTGAAATAATTAAATGAGCAGAATCCATCATTACTTTTCAGAATTAGGTGAGGAAAGCGGAAAAGACCTATTCATTATTGTTCTGCATTACACGCTTATGCTCTTCCATTGCCTTGTCTATCTGATCCAAGACATCTGAGAAGTCAGCTTTACTCGGTTTCAGCCCTCGCTTGGAAACATTCAATATATTGCTATAGCCCTTAGATACAAGTTCCTTCTCCAAGATTTTCAGGGTTCCGCCCTGTCTTATAGCGTAAGTGCAGAACAGAATCGTTTTCTTTTCCCTGCTTTCTGGCAAACGTTTAACGAACGCCTGCACTTCAGGCGCAGGTCTCATACCCATAACGGGTGTGCCTATGACTAGCAGATCGAAGCCTTGGGTAACTGAAGGCTCCGGCGCAGTGGATATGTCAAAAACTGGCGCCTTCAGCGATTCAGATATGGCTTCGGCTAAACGTTTCGTATTGCCCGTGCGTGAGATATAAACAATGCAAGCCTTCATGGCTTCATATAGCAAACGTGCATCTTATAATCTTTGTTTCATGCCGCTTCCCAGTTTTCTGAACCTGCTAAGTCGCAGTTAATGCGATAGTGAGAAGATATGCTATTGTAAGTACGTTGAAGACAAACAGAGAGGCAACATTCAGTCCGCTGAAGCGGTTTATGCGCTTTCTCCTAAAAACACCGGCGACTCCAACAAAGGCTGCTGTCAATGGTGCAATTGAAAAAAGAGCTAAAACTCCGATGTTTAAAACTGCGAAAGTAGCCAGCCAGCTGTAAATAAAAAAGGTTATTGTGGCTGATGCTGTTAGCGCGAGAATAAGTAGGAAAACGTTGCGAGTTCCTTTTCGAACAACAAGAGTTCTCTTTCCACCTTTTCGATCAATTTCGGCATCAGGAGCTTCAAGACTGAGGCTAAGCATGTACCCGTACATCACAAAAGGCACAGCGAGGTAAACAAATAGGGGGTCAAACTGGCCTCTTATCGCCAAGTATCCGATTGCTGGAATCGCGAAGCCTGTTACATAAGCTACAGCTGCCTCGCCGAAACCTCTTGAGATTAAACGAGTCGGAGGCGCCGAGTAAAACCAGCCAATGAGGCTCGCCCCCAAGATAATTATGAAGATTTCTATTGGAGCCCCAAAAAATAGAAAAATTGCGACGGCTAAAACATTCGCGCACGCCAACATTGAGACCGAAATTGATCTTGACGCTGACTTGAGATTCGGATGGTTAACAAGGATGCTACTACCTGCGAAGAATTTTTTCTTTTCGATGTGCTTGTCGACTTCAACGTCGAAGTAGTCGTTGCTATAGTGTGATGAGAGGTCCCCCAAGAGCACCACGAAATAAGCTGAAACAAGCAGTGCAGGGTTAAAGCTTCCACCGTTGGCAAGTGCCAAGAGTGCTCCAAGCGAGAACGCGAGAAAGCCACCTGCTACAATGTGAATCCGGATTATTTTCAGAAGTTTTTTGGCATTACACCTGCTCATGAGCGTCCTCTTCTTTTCTCATTAATTATGCGAATACCTTTATCTATTAAAAACATCCTATGAAATCTGAAATATCAGAGGCAGGTTAAATGAAAGAGAACTTCAAAGCTTACATGGATCTTACGCGTTTGCACTTCTTTTTTGTCTGGCCAATACTTTTCTGCGCTGGGCTTTTCCTTGCCTTTGAATACCATGGCAGTTTTTCTTGGTTGCTTGTGGTCAAAGTGGCGTTGATTGGCTTCCTCGGGTTCGAGGCAGGTCTTGTCTTAAACGACGTTGTAGACGCTGACATTGATAAGAAAGATGTGGAGTTTGATAAGCTCACGAAGTACTGGCGGGTTTTCGGGAAAAGACCTGTTTCGCAAGGTTTAATCACTCGGCAAAACGCTTTCTTGCTCTTTGGTATACTTGTGGCAGTTACGTCCTTTTTGATTTTTACTCTTCCGTTTCCGCAGGCGCTTTATGTTTTCGGTATAATGGCAGTGTGCTATTGCCTCGAGGTTTTCTATCAATTTAAAAAGCGGAAACAGAATTTCCCGTTTGCCCAGCTAATTGGGAGGATAGACTTCACTCTTTTTCCCCTCGCAGGTTATCTTTGCCTTGGCAGTCCAAGCGTAAACATACTTCTTTTCGGCTTTTTCTTCTATCCGCTGGCGCTGGCGCATTTGGGAGTCAACGACATCAGCGACGTTGCAAACGACCAAGTTAAAGAAATGAAAACAATACCCCTGTTATACGGGCTGAAAGGAACAGCATATTGGATACTCTTATTCAGTGCAATCCATCTTGTGACGACAATACTCTTTCTAAACGTGCTTGGAACAGTAGCTGTTGTCGGCTTTGCATTAGGATTGTCGCTAATAGCCATTGGGAACTACATCATACTAAAAGGAAAAAACGCTGAATCCGGAATGAAGGCACTGCCCCTTTTTCATGTAGCTATGCTCATCTACGCAATCACTATTATACTGGAGTATTTAATATAGAACCTGTCTTCTCAGTTTTTCGCATATTAATGCAACCTCGGATTTCTTTAACTGGAGAAAAGTAAAAAAAGAAGAGAGGAGGTTATTTTCCACGTTTTGAGTTTGCGTACAAGCCGACACTTAGGGCTATTATAACAACGACTACGACGCCAGCAAAGATGTACTCTATTGGTATGCCATTGTTCGTTGTTGTTCCTGAGTTACCATCTGTTTCTGTTGACTCTGAAATTTCAGCGACTGTCCATGTTGAGAAGTGGTCTGTGTTGCATACTAGGTACCCGTTTTGGTCCATGTGGCTTTCAACTGGTTCCCACTCGGCTC
>WOR8_10008540_pt1 | contig 10024 bp, 7 predicted proteins | sample DeeMarSeWOR38_10_FD_19890 | JGI IMG/M metagenome (IMG submission 19890) | reverse complement strand
GTAATCCTCAAACTTAGGACGCTGCGTTGTATGAAGGATATCTTCAAGAATCAGTGGATGCAGGTTGTAGTGCTTGCCGATTTTCTCAATAATATCGACATCGTGAATGCCGTCGATATTTATCCATGTAACGGTCGGAGTATCTTTGAAGGGAAAGCATTCTTCAATGTTTTTAACCTGCTTTTCCTGAAAGCTCTGCTCGTCATAATCAATGTAGGTAATTCTTACAGTTTCAGCTTTCTTTTCTCCAATATGCACAAGCGTTCCGGGAGGAGATCCGGCCTTTTTTCTGGAATGTCTTTTTACCGGCTTAGGTTTTTCTGAATTCGACTTCATGATTTGCTCCTTTGATACTTGCTGCTCCGTGGATTAATCTGGATTTATTAGTTTCTATCCTTATACTTCCAAAGTCAAGAAGTCTGCTTGCGTGGTTTTCTTCGAAAGTAGCTCATCGTAATCAAGCCCACTATAAATCCCGCGATAAAGGTCGATATTAAAAGTAGAAATCGCGGCATAGCTATCTTCGCAAACAGCAATCTGGTCTCTACGATTTCTGTGTTCTGGAAAAACACAATAACTGCAATCAAAGAAACAATCAAAACGATTATCATCTTAGCTTTCTTCATAGTTCTATATCCTTTCTTTTTTATCTCCGGAGACATTCTTTGTTTTCATTTTTACTGATATGTTCCTGACCACCGAGAATGGAAAACTAACCATTTGTCTCAAACCCTCGACGGACGACAGTATTTTAACCTGGCTTCGAACCTCTGCCATAAGTTCCTGCGCCACTATTTTTTCCTCGACTTCCCCCGCTTCTTTAATCATCGAGAGTCGATGCAGCGAGTATAATCCGATTAGAAAGGCAAGGGCGAAAAAGAAGTCCCACTGCTGCAGATTCAGTGTTGATAGCGATAGCTTGCCGCCGGGGCCGGTGTATTCCAGCGTCCAGGCCAGCTCGCGACCGCTGAAGAAGTCGGCAAACTTGCCGCCTAATATCGGTGCGATGCCTGCCGCGACGGAATTCACTATTGTATTAGTTGCAAGATAAGCCGTCGCCCGGCCTTCCGGCGCCAGCTTCATGCTGATATTGCCTGATGCGAGGGAGACTCCCGCAGACGATAGTCCCATTATGACATGAATCACAATCAGAAGCGGTATTGTAAGAAAGTATTTTTCGGGCATCGTTGTGAAAGTCCAGGCCAGGATGGCAATGATAAACAGAGGCCCGCAAACCGCCAGGACGGACTTGTTGCTGAAGCGGTCGGTATACCTGCCCCAGATTTTCAAGAACAAAAAGTTCATCACCTGACTGACGATTGAAAGAGCAATAATGAAGGACATGCTCAGATTCAGTCTCTTGAGCATATAAACCATAAAGAACGGCCCGGCAAGATTCACCGCAAAGTTCCACGAGCACATAAAGGCAATCAGCTTGCGAAAATTCTCATCTTTAAATGGTGAGCTGAGCAGTCGAAATATTTTCACCTTCTCAACCGGCGGCAGCATCCTCTTTTCAGGTGTTTTTGCCAAAAAGTATAGACCTGCAGTACCTGCCAGAAAACCGGCGAAGAATAATATAGAGTAACCATGTATTTCATTGCCCGGCAGAAATTTCTTCCAGGAATCGAGAAATACTGCTGCTACGATACTCAGCGCAATACCTACTGCCGTTGCTATTCGCATTCTTTTTGAGAAAAAAGAACCCAGGACTTTTTGGGGGATGATATCCCGCATCCACGAATTCCAGCTGCAGCCGCCAATCGCCCCCAGAGCACCGGCTAAAACCATTGCAAACAGCAGAAATGCCAATCCTGCCTTTGCGCTGAAGAGAAAGGGTATAAGGGCGACAAGAAGCCAGCATAATCTGCTGAGCGCCGCCGAGAAGACCGTAATTGCCCGCCGGTTGCGCAGCTTTTCAACCAGGAAAATAGCCGGCAGTTGCAGCAACTGCGATAGCGGCCCGATTGCAGCCAGCAGGCCAATTACCAGATTCGATGCTTCCAGCTTGACCGCGAAAGCCACCAAAAATGCCCCGCCGGTCAGAATGCCCATCGCTTGAGATGCTATGCCATCCTTGATAATGTAAGCCAGGCCTGACTGGACCTGGCTTTCAGTAAGACTCTCATCTGCCTTGAGCCACATTCCAAACAGCACCTTTCCTTATAATTGAGAGGACTCGCTCTTGGATATTTGTTTGTCCTGACTATCGACAAGTCGGATCGGTAAAGGGCCGGTTGCCGAGCCGGTGTAAAGAGTTCGATGGGGAAATGGTATCTCTATCCCTTCGGCATCGAATCGCTCTTTTATTTCCAGCATCATTTCCGTACTGAGCTTAAGGTAGTCGCTTTTTACACACCATACTGCGAACAGAAATTCCAGAGCAGAATCGCCAAAATTCACAAAACGAAACAGCGGCTCCGGCTCATCCAGACAGTTGGAATTTTTGTCTGCGATATCTAAAAGCACGTCCCGTACCTTTTTAGGATCTTCCTTATAGGCGACGCCGATATTCAGATCGACCCTTCGGATAGGAAAACGTGTTATGTTCGTTACTTTCTCTTTAATTAATGTTTCATTCGGCATCCTGACAAACTGGTTATCGAATGTTCGCAGCTTCACTGAAAGCAGGTCTATAGACAGTATGGTTCCCTTGGTTTCGCCGACCTTAATTATGTCGCCTACCTGGAACGGCTTTTCAGAAATGAGAAATATACCTGAGATGATGTTTGACAGACTGGTCTGGGAAGCGAATCCGATAGCGATGCCCGCGATGCCTGCAGCCCCGATAAGGGCGGTGAGCTTGTATCCGGTCTGCTGAAAAACCGCCACGAAAATGACTATGATGCCGAAATAGAGAACGGCCTTTCTGGCCAGCATCGCGCTCTGTGCGCTGAGTCTTTTCGCTGTTGCTCTGCCGACAAGTGCAGCAGTAATAATAACAGCAGGAAGCCCGATTCCGAGCAGCAACGCTACTCTAAGGGCTGGGATGATCATGTCTCTGGTTATAAGGCTTTGCCAGTCAATTACGGCTAATGTTGTCATTCTCCTTCACCTCCGAAGAGTCTGAAGGTGCTGAAACTCCTTTGCAGCAACGTCTTCTTCTGGGGGGCCCTCGGATTACTCAAAAGCCGGTCGATATGCTCGTATTCGGGGGCTGATTCCACGTACTTCACCTGGCTGGTTTCATTCTCTCCTCTAAAGCTGATTCGTACTTCATTAGTCCAGAGCCGGCTCTGGCCGGCATAAACTGTAAGGTTCTGGATATGCACGCAGAAGCGCTCGACGTCGAGCTGCTCGGTTGTCGTGTTGCGTATCAGCACCGGACACAGGACGCGATGAGGGCGAACCGGTGAGTCGGAGACCTTACGCCTCGCCCGCGTCCGCATCGAATAGCACAACTCACCGGTCATCGGATCCCCGAACCACGTATCAGACAATACAACCGATGGAGCCTGTAATAGTGTCACTTTTGCCGGGCCGAAGACCGAAATATCCACCCAGATCGGGACCGCCACGAAGAACAGAGCTTCATTGCCGGTCGGTATGCTCACCGGTGTTGCTGGGCGTACTACTACAGGTCTGTCCGGCATTACCGGCAGCAACTGCATGGTGTCAAAATTCTGCCCCACCACCCAGCGAGACCACGACAGACACGCATCCGGCGTGTCTTTTACGGGCTCGGGGTGGCTTGTCTCGATAACATTTTCGGAGTGGGCATTGCGTTTGACCGCAACATGGAATTCATCTCCTGTATGCCTGATCCACAACTCAAGGGGGCCGATCTGAGCGCTGAGATATTGTTCGGGCTCGACCTTTTGTTGGTTATAGAGTTCAGGATGCATTATTTTTGCCCTTGTTCAGGGAATAACCCCTGGGTCGGATGGCAAATTGATTACGGGTTGCCTTCCATGTCCTAATCGATATTGTCCATAGCTTTGATATATTTGCAAGAGATAAAAAATATTTCTCATGTCACGAGTTGCCCTCTACCTCAGAATTCCCTTAGTGATTCCTGAATGCCCTTGTGCATTTCGTACCAGAAGCTCAGAGCAGCTTCGGTTTTATCTGTCTCAAACATTTCTATCCACTTAATTAATTCCTTGTCGTTGCAACCATCTACTGTGTGCTTTCTTTTCAGGAAAGAGTACACGAAATCAAAGTTTCTTGTGGACTCCCAGAATACCGATGCGTTGCGACTGTTTATTCGGCTTGCGGTAATCCTCAGCTTCTCAAAGAATTCATCTTTTAGATTATACAGTGAGCCTATGATCTCCGGAATCATTTCCTCGGCCCAAGAACGGTGGAACCGGCAGAATCCTAGTGTGTCCATCACCAGTTCGGAACTCAACCGTTCGGCATTGATTCTTCCCAGTTTGCGAGGTGGAATAAAATCCTGTCCGTAATACATGTAGTACTTGCCCATGATAGCCATAGGCGAGAGTACGCCTGGTGTCCAATACTGATTAGGAACCATCCAGCCCTTTCTCGCATAGGCTGAATAAACAAATCTGTTGAGAATTTCGTTGTCTTTGGCCCTTGCCAGACGGCGAGCGAATTTACGAGCACCTTCCGAGAGGTCCAAAATTCCTCTTCGCTCAATAATTGCATCCAACAGCGCCACACCCAGATCTGCATTATGCATTGATGTTGAGACAACATCAATGTCCGTGTGTGTGAAAGACGGTAACGTCTTTACACCCAGATCCTTGGGCATTAACAATTTTTCCGAAAGGCATTCCATTAACCAGGCCAGCACCCCTCCGATAGAAATAGCATCAAATCCGTACATATCGGCATGGTGAGTCAGCTTTTCAGCCGCACGCTGGTCGAAGATCCCACATAACGGGCCCATTGTTTGATAAGGTTCGTAATCCTTTTTGTATTTGCCTCGTAGTTTCTTGCAGACCGCGGCACAGGGTTCACCACAGTTCTTCTGTTGCTTAGGCTCAATTGTTTCTTCGTTGAACTGGGCCAGATAATGTTTGACCACAAACTTATCATGGATGGCAAGGCGTTCATCTTCAGAGAGGTAAATGCTTCTGTAATTAAATGAAAGCATGCTTCCCTTCAATGTCGCATAGTTAACTCCGAAAGTGCCTCCAGTCTGAAATTTTGGGTCGAACCTATATTTGGTTGTTGCTTCAAGGTCCTTAGCGGCCAGCTTCTTTTCGTATTTGTCCAAAAACCACTGGTCTGCTACCTTGCGATCCCTGAAGTCCTGGTCGATGAAGGTACCCCCATAAATCACGGCGGTAATACCATGTTGCTGCAGGAGTTTGGAACCCAAGCCTCCCCGTCCTGCCCAAGTGTCAACATACGTGATCTTACCCTTGGCAATTGGGGCCGAACATATCGCTCCTACGTCCGTTGCTTCGGCCGCCGGGCCGACAGCGAGAATCCTCGGATCGTTCTCGTAGCGGTCAGCAAAGTGCTCGATTGTGTAGTCCATCAATCCATATACCCCGCCACGACCCTGTGCCCAAACACGCTTAACATCAACCGGACTGACCTCAACCTGGATTTCCTCGCCGTGTATTCTGTTAAGATAAAGAATCGAGGATGAGGGTGCTTTGCCGACAATAGACAACATATTGATTCCCAGATTATCGAACACCAGACCGGCGCCTCCCATGGATGATATGAAGAAACCTCCCCAACAAGGGCTGAAACCGGTAAAAATCAAACGGTTTGAGCCGGGAAATATGGAGCCGGCGAGGAGACCGGCGCCGATATTAAGGCTATTATGCCTACCTGCGAGGAAAAGCCCTAAATCGACCGGCCCAAAGAATTCGCCGACGTGGTAGTGGTTGATTCGATAGAATGAGCTGGTCACATCGACCATAAGAACACGCAGGTATGCTTCCATTTATTTACCTCCTTTTACAACTGTCAGGCGAACAGAGATAATTCTATAGAGCACCAATAAAACGAACAGCAAAACGAGCAATCCTGCAGCGCGTAAGACAAAATGGTTCAACATATTGCTGTAACGGCGGGATTCTAATAAATCTTCTACTTCCGACAACAGTGCCTTGATATCGTTTGCCGCCTGGGACGTCTGTTCGGCTGCTACTTGGTAATCCTTTATGTCAAAAGACTCAGTTTTTCCTGATGGCCCCTTCATCTTGTTAAGCTCTTGTATTACGTCGCCTGTTGTTTTGGCCGCCGTTTCCCATGCCTGAGTTGTCTGTGTTATATCCTTAACGACAATTCCCAGCGAACCTGATGTCTTGTCCAGTTGCTGAAGCGCATTGGTAACTGCAAGCGTTGTTTTCTCGGCCTGTTCGAGTGTTTTGCGGAGATTTTCCTGCTTTTCGTCGGTTTCTTCAGCGAACTGCGATAGCTGCTCTCGAAGTTGTTTCGGTAACTCTTCGACCGATTTTGACAAACGACTGCTGCTTTCAGAAAATTGTGCTATGCTTGCAAGGAATGACTTTGTCATATCTGCTTCTTCCAGATCATAGAGCAATAGCTGCAGTTGCCAGCGTGAGGATTCCGGCAGCTCACCGACAATGTCGGAGAAGCGTTCGGCGGTGTCCGTAAACCGGTTCACTGCCGAGGCTGTCCGGTCCACCCCTTCGATGGCCCGAAAAGGTGTCATCGGTATTTTAATAACACTCATGAACGGATTGGTCTGGCCTTTTTGTGCCTCCGTTGCAAATACCGTAACGCCCGAAAAAGCACCCTTTATAGGATTGACGTTGGCAAACTCGTTTATGTTCTTCAGCGCCGTCTCGAATACGTCGTCCTTGAGAAAAACACGTCCGACTTGTTCTATCTCGGCTTCGATTTGCCTGGCGTAACCGACGGCGATCTTCTGACCGTCGCCGTACAAGCTGGCGCCTTGGCCCTCTTCGAGGTACGCCCTGAATCGCGAACATAAAGCCCATGTCTCTATGAATGCGATTATAGGATCTTCCTGGTCCAGCATTACGTTCAGGCCCTGGACCATCCTTGCTCTCATTTGTAGCGTAGTTTTTTCCGTTCGCTTGCTTGGCACCTTATCATAAAGGTCGCTGGACATCTGTCTCAGCCTTGCTTTGAAGTATTCCGCGAATTTATCGAGTTGCTCGCGAAGGTCTTCTTTGGATATCTGCCCATCCGCCGGCGTCAAACCGCTGCCGATTGTGCGAACGTCCTTCGGGCCGCAGCCGGTCAATAAGACGGCCGAAAGAGTAACGAGAATTACAGTGGCAATTATGTCGAATCGTACTGTAAATTGATTTTGTACCATGTCTAACACCTCAACATTACTATTTTAGTCTTTCCATTCACTCCCTGGGCAGGCAAATTATTTACCTGTCGATGTGAAGTACTGTGTTTTACGGATAAATGTTCTACCGAAAAACTTATTTAAAAGAAGCTTAATTCTAAGCCCTGCAACTGTCAATTTTAAACCTGTCTTGGGGAAAGAATTGGACGTGATACATTTCTACTGATTGGCCTGCCCTTATAAGATAAAAGTCGCGGAGTTTTTTTCAGATTTAACTTGATATTTAACTCTAAATATGATATAATATACAGTTAACATACGAGTTTTAAGTTAAAAGTGTAAAGTTAAAAAGTTAATAGTTCGTGGCTTGTTGTTCGTAGTGAAAATTGAGTTGATTAGTGAATTGAGCGAATTAGAGAATTGGGAGCGGATAACTTAGTCATTTATGATTTACGATTTCTTTTAATCGGCGCTAATCTGCGTCCATCCGCGGTTAACTCAGTTGAAAAAACAAAGCCAATTTTCAAATGGGCAGAATTAGCTTAAACATCTATATGAGAGGAGTTTACAGCAATTACCGACCGACATGACCGAAAAAAACAAAGCCAGACAAACCCAATTTTATTTAGCCCCCAGATTTACTCCGGGAGTTTAAAAAAACAATTTGAAAAAACAAAGCCAATTTTCGAAGGGATAGAATTAGCTGAAATGTCTATATAAAAGGAGTTTACGGCAATTAACCGGCTGGCCAGGCCGGGGAAAACAAAGCCAATTTTTATCGCCTTAGCGGCAAATGAGAAAGGCAGGTGATTCCGAAGAAAACCAAAAAGGGGCCTACACCGATCATTTGTATAGGCCCCGAAAAAAACTGAATATTCATTAAATTGCAGCCAAAACAGCGCTTACTCCTGAGCAGCCTCCCGCGGCAGGTACAGCCGAATATCGTCGAAGTACATCTTGCCTGAACCGCCGGGTATTGTCGTATTGCCTTTAGTACCAAAGCCGATAGCGATTTTGTCAACATCGGTCAGATCAATGCCCTGATCGGCAAAAGCCTGCAGCGGGATGACCCATTCGGTCCAGGTATCGATTTGTGCCGCGTTCGCATCGTCGTGGACCACTACGGCAGGCTCTTCGGTCCCGATACCATCGGGATTCGAAACCGCCACATAAAGCGGCTCGGCATCGTTGCTTTCTATTCCGACATCCTGGTTCATCCACTGCGAACCAACCGTGCCGGTAGTTGTAACGTTTGTGAATACGGCCTGACATGTAGCTGAGGCATTGTGAGCAGTTACAGCCAGACCGATATAGACGTTCGAAGCCATCTGGATGGGTTCAGAGATACCCAGTTTCTGCCACGTGGAACCGTCGGCGGAACTGTACGCTGAAAAGTTGCCGGCCAGGTCACGCTCGATTTTCACCCAGTACGGTGCGCTGATTTCGGCGGTCGTATCATCGACGCTTGTTGCGCCTGTGCCGGGCCTTCGCTGGAAGGAAATGCCCGAACCGGGTGTCACGACCATCATTGCGTGGGCCGAATCCGGATCAAGTGTCTCGCGAATCATCACGCCGGCCTTGGCCCAGATGTGGGTTTCGCTGATGCTTTCGACTTTTGCTTCTATCGAGCCGGTGCCGGTCAGCGTCTTGAAGGTGTAGTGGAACGTTCCAGATATCTGCGCCCGAGCCTGTCATCGTATAGGTTCCGGCGGGGCCTTCTACGAAGCTGCCGACGGACGCCGGGTAGCCCCTGAACCACAGTGACAATTCCGCAACGCCTTGCTCGGTCCAGTCACGCTGGTCTGTCAGTGTATGCTCCACTTGCGAATAATTGGCGTAGCCCTGCTTGCCGTTGTCGAATGCAATCGGCATAGACTGGTTTCCGCCGTGGACGATTGTCTGTTCGGTATATGAAGCAGTGGTTTCATCTCCGACCGCCGAGCCTGTCCCGTTGCCGGGCAGGTAATCAGGTGCATCGGGCGAGCCAGCGCCAAGCCCATCGTGCCAGGAATACCATATCTGCTATCGGGATTGACGTCGTTGACTTCATCAATCCGCCAGAAATATGTCGTATTCATCGTAAGCATGCCGGGATCATAGCTTTCCTCGCCGAGGGCTTTTGGCCCCTTGTATTCGGGCGAGTCTTTCGTCGCATTGGCCACTGAGTCGGCATCCGTGCCTAAGTACACCTCGTGCGAGGCGGCAACGGCCCCTGCGACCCAGCCAAGAATCACCGAAGCTTCCACATCCACGGCGCCATCGGCAGGATTCGGGCCGCTGACAGCACCCTCGGTAGTAAAACTCCAGACCTGGCCTTTATACGTCTCGACGCCGTCGGACTCATCAACACGCCAGTAGTAAGTCTTGGCCAGTTTAAGCGGGCCGGGATTGAAACTCGCAGTGCTGAGAACACCCGAATCAGCATCATTCACCTCGTCGAAATCTTCGCCGAAGACAACATAGTGCATTTTTGAACCGTAACCTGGCGTCCATGTAAGCCGGATATTAAGATCTACAAACTCAGCACCGTCTGCCGGATTGGGGAAATAAGCTGTCTTGGGCGGAACCATGAAGCTCCAAACCTCGCCCTTCCAAGGACTGTTCGGCTCGGTATCATTGACTTCGTCAATCCGCCAGTAGTAAGTCGTGCCGGGAACAAGACCCTCCGGAAAGACATACCCGGGAAAGCCGGCTAAGTAAAACACTGTATCCAGGGGCAGATTACCCCGGAACGTATCACCGGTGCCATCATTTACATCGTCGAAATTATCGCCCATGTAAACATCGTGAGAGGCTGCTAAGTCTCCC
>WOR8_10009267_pt1 | contig 10025 bp, 8 predicted proteins | sample DeeMarSeWOR38_10_FD_19890 | JGI IMG/M metagenome (IMG submission 19890) | reverse complement strand
TTGGGCTCGCGGGTATCACGGACGAGACAGTGAATTCTTCCGTGTCCATCGTCCTAAGTTCCTTGACTTGCTCGCCTGTATAAGTCCAGGAAACCCATTTGAAAACCAGAAAATTGCGACGGAGTTGCGGTCGACCTGGCCATTTGTGTCACTGTTGTAAGCTCTTCGGGCGACTTCTGCACACAAATCGGTAGATCGCCGGCGCGCTCTTGACCGGGCTCAGCGTCGTGCTTCGATGCGGTGCTCGATGCAAGCGCAAGCCCCCCGGCACCAATTTTGGATCGACCGTGGCGGCACTTTCACGGACTGCATCTATCGCGACCGGCAAAGCGGTGCCCTCCGGGTAACCAAGGTTCTCTCGTCGGATCTCGCTCCGATTCTGGGAATTCGCCTCCTCCTCGAGCTTCAGCCTGGCGATCCGATACCTCCTGCCGAGGTTCGCATGGGCACGACCCTCGCGACCAACGCGCTCCTCGAGCGGGGGGGCTGCCCCTCGGTGCTCGTCGCCAACGAGGGTCTCGGAGACCTCACCCGGATCGGAGATCAAACCCGGCCCGATCTCTTCGCTCTGTCGATCGCGAAGCCCGCCCCGCTTCCGGCCTCGGTCGTGGAGGTCAGCGCCCGCGCGACGGCAGATGGGTCGCTGCTTCGGCCGCTCGACACAGACGCACTGCGCACGGCGCTCAGGAGGGCTCGCGACGCTGGCGCGCTGGCCGTCGCGGTTTCACTAATTCACGCCTACCGCGATGGCACCCTCGAGAAGGCGGTCGGCGACATCGCCGCAGAGCTGGGCTTCGCGCACATTTCCTTGTCACACGAGGTTTCGAACGAGCTCGGCCTGCTCGGACGCACCGATACGACCGCGGCCAACGCCTACCTCACACCTTTACTGACCCACTACATGCAGCGGCTGGAGAACGACCTCGGCGCCGGTCGCCTTCGAATGATGCAGAGCAACGGGGGCTTGGTCGACGCGCGAGGCTTCATCGGTCGAAACGCGGTGCTCTCCGGCCCCGCAGCTGGCGTCGTAGCGGCGGGGGCCGTCGCGGACGAGCTCGGCCTGACCGAAGTCGTCGGCTTCGACATGGGAGGTACCTCGACCGACGTTTCACGCTACGCGGGCGAGCTGCACCGCGTATTCGAAAGCGAGATTGCGGGGATCCGAATCCGTGCCCCCATGATCGAGCTCCACACCGTGGCTGCGGGGGGTGGATCCATCTGCGCGCTCGAAGGCAAGCGCATGGTAGTGGGTCCACGAAGCGCTGGCGCGGACCCCGGTCCCATCTGTTACGGAAACCCGGAGGCGTCAGAGCTCGCGCTGACCGACGTCTCTCTGTTTCTGGGCCGCATCGCGGCAGACCGTTTCCCGTTTGCCCTCCACGCATCGGCCGTCGAGCGGGAGCTCGAGCGCATCGTGCGTTCACTTCGCGACATTGGCGTCGAACGCACTCCGACGGAAGTTGCGGATGGGTTTCTACGCGTGGCCGTCGAGAACATGGCGACGGCGATTCAGAAGGTCTCCGTGGGCCGCGGACATGACGTGCGAACCCATGCGATGATCGTCTTCGGTGGCGCCGGTGGGCAGTACGCGTGCCTGGTGGCACGCCGTCTCGGAATACGACAGCTCGTGTTCCACCCGTATGCAGGCGCGCTCTCGGCATTCGGCATGGGCGTCGCCAACTTCGAATGGCATGGAGAGCAGGACGCCGGACGCATCGCGCTCGCGCAACGGCACCCCGGAGGTTGGGAGCGAGCATTCGTCGACCTCGAAGAGGCCGGCCGACGGGCGCTGGCAGGAGACGCCGGCGAGGACGCCTCGTGGCGGGTCCTCCGACGCGTGGCGCTCCGGTATCGCGGTACCGAAACGGCGCTCGAGGTCGATTTCGGCGAACCCCAAGCGATGCGCGCAGCGTTCGAGGACCTACACCGGCGAGAGTTCGGATACGTGCGCCCGTCGCACCTGATCGAAGCCGCGACGCTCCGAGTGGTCGTCGAGCTCCGAAGCGCCAAGCCCGAGCTCCCGACCGTGGAGCCTGGCAGCGGCGAGCCCGAGCGCACGACGGTCCTCTGGTCGGCCGGCGCGCTCACCGAGGCACCCGTGTACTTCCGAGAAAACCTGCCTCTCGAAACCGAGCTCGCAGGGCCAGCGTTGATTTTGGACGCGACGGGCGCAGTCGTCGTGGACACCGGCTTCACGGCCGTTCGCGATTCTCGCGACTATCTGATCGTGCGCGATGCGGCTGGCGCCGGTCGAGCCGCCGACGAAGGCACGGAGGTGGATCCCGTCTTGCTCGAGGTGTTCAACAATCAGTTCCAGTCGATCGCCGAGCAGATGGGAATCGTTCTGCAACGCACCGCGATGAGCACGAACATACGCGACCGCCTCGATTTCTCCTGTGCGATCTTCGACTCCGATGGGGGGCTCGTCGCCAATGCGCCTCATATCCCCGTCCATCTCGGTGCGATGGGCGAGTCGGTTCGTGCCGTCCTGACCGTCCACCGTCGCGCAAAGCCAGGCGATGTATTCGTCACCAACGATCCGGCCGCAGGTGGCTCGCATCTTCCGGACATCACGGTCGTGACGCCGGTGCACGACGACAGGGGAACCCTGCGTTTCGTGGTTGCGTCGCGGGGTCACCATGCCGACGTCGGCGGGGTGACGCCTGGCTCGATGCCTCCGTTCTCCCGTCGCCTCGAAGAGGAGGGCGTCGTGCTGCGCAACTTACGGATCGTCAGCGAGGGTCGCTTCGAGGAGACGACCCTTCGCGCCGCCCTCAGCGACTCACCGTACCCCGCTCGCAACCCCGACGAGAACATCGCCGACATTCAGGCGCAGATCGCGGCCAACGAGAAGGGCATGCAGCTTCTCGAGGACCTGCTCGCGCGCTACGGTTTGGATGTCGTTGCTGCATACATGCAGCACATCCAAGACAACGCGGCAGACCTGACATCTTCTCCGGAACGGACGCGGCGGTCGACACCAATCTCAACGCCCCGCGAGCGGTCACGATGGCCGCGGTTCTTTACGTCCTCCGCGTGCTCGTCGGCAAACCGATCCCGCTGAACAGCGGCTGTCTCCGCCCGGTGACGGTTCGGATTCCGGACGACTCGCTCCTATCGCCCGAGCCACACCGCGCAGTCGCAGCGGGCAACGTCGAAACCTCGCAGCGCATCGTCGATGTGCTCCTCGGGGCGCTCCGTCTCGCCGCCGCGAGCCAGGGAACGATGAACAACATCACCTTCGGCGACGGCCAGATCGCATATTACGAGACACTCGGGGGTGGCGCGGGCGCGACGCCATCGCGACCCGGTGCGTCCGCGGTACACACGCACATGACTAACTCGAAGTGTACCGATCCCGAGGTTCTGGAGACGCGCTTTCCGATCCGGGTGCGGCGTTTCTCCCTCAGGCCCGATTCGGGAGGCAGGGGTTCCCAGCCGGGAGGCGACGGGCTGATCCGCGAGCTCGAATTCCTCGCGCCCATGCGTGTTTCGGTGGTTTCCGAGCGGCGCATCCACGCACCCTATGGTATGCGCGGCGGCGGCGACGGGGCGACGGGCATGAATCTATTGAACGGGAAGCCGCTGCAGAACCGCGTCACCGTCGAAGTGTCGCCGGGAGACGTTCTGCGCGTCGAAACACCGGGGGGTGGCGCATGGGGTGAACCGGCATGAACCTCCGCAACGTGTGGCGACGCCTGCAACAGATCGTCGTCCACAACATCCTTCATCTCGACGACACCCCGCACCGCATCGCGTGGGGAGTGTTCATCGGCGCCATCATCGCGTTCACCCCGACGCTCGGGCTCCAGATTCTGATCTACATCGCGGCCGCGACACTGCTTCAGGCGAACAAGGTCTCGGGTATTCCGATCCTCTTCATCAGCAACCCGTTTACCGCGGTTCCGCTCTATTACGTGACCTGGAAGGTCGGCGCGGCGGTGATGCAACCGGAGGTGGAAGTCACACCCGCAACCATCCGACAATGGCTCGGCGACACGGGTCGCGCCTTGAAGAATGATGGGTTTGGCAGCTTGCTGGAGGCTGAATTCTGGCAGCAGGCCGGCCGCCTCCTCGCCAACACCGGCGCCGAGCTATGGATCGGCGGTCTGCTGTGCGGAATCGTCGTCGCCCTCCCGACCTATTTTCTGACGCGATGGGGTATCAACGCCGTTCGGCATCTGCGGGAAGGACGACGGCTACCTCACGGCCCGATGGACCGGTGAGGGGCGAAGCCGACGGGTCGACGGAGCGCTGGTACTGGATGGCTGCCGCCAACCCGCCGGCTCGAGATCAGGCTTTCTTCGTCGCGCCTTCGATTCGCGCGGAAAGCTCTCCCATCGAATCGGCGAGTGCACTGATGACGTTGGACGTCGCAGTGAGGGTCTTGGCGGCCGCGTCCATCGCGGTACGCGATACCCCGACCCACAACGCGGTCACTTGCCGGCCGAGCGAAACGGCGGCGCCTGCAGCCTCGGTCACATGGTCGACCACGGCATTCACGTTCTCCTGCGCGTTGGTTCGAATTCGTTCTTGTTCAGTCATCGGCTTTCTCCTCGTTGGATGTCGATGTGTTGGGCAGGGCGTTCCTGCCCGTGATCAGCTTTCGACGGGGATCGTCGAACAAAATCATGAACGCCTCGGAGCCGGCCCGGAGCGGCTCCCCGGTCAACCCACACACCGCGTCGTGCACGAGCCTGATCGGCGTCGCGCCCACGGCGCCTGCAAGCGGATCCGCGAGCTCGTTCTTCGCTGCGGAAGGCGGCCCGCTGGGCTGGCCGGTTGATCTCTGGCGGATGCGTTGACGCTCCGACGCGAGCTTTTCGGCCACTTCGCGAAGCTCGTCCTCCGCCTTGGCCCCGACGACGTCCAGAGTATCGAGCGCATCTTCGAGCAACGCCCTGACGACATTCGACACCGGAACTCGCCACGCATTCGCGACCCGCTTCAACTCCTGCTCGAGCACCGCAGGCACTCGCGTATGCAGGACTCGCTCCTTCCGGCCGTCTCGGCGCTCCCTCTTGCCGTCCTCGTCAGCCATGCACGGAATGTAACACAACGTGACACGTTGCCTAGGGCCTTTGTGTCACATTTTTGTAAATGGTTGATTTGACCCGCCAAACCGAGCTGTTAGAGTCGGCGGCCGTGTCCGGAACCGCCCGCTCTCCCAAGGCCATCGTCCTCTGCCTCACCGCCACCGCGCTCCTTACCGCGATGGATCTCGGCACGAAGCATTGGGCCCTCGACCGCCTGTCACAGCCCTCGACGCAGGGCGCCGACCCGGTCTGTGAGCCGGACACCTACGGTCGCATCCTGCCGCAACGCGAGCAGCGCCCCCCGATCGTTTGGATCGAGGGCTATCTCGAGCTCCGCTACGCCGAGAACTGCGGGGCCGCCTTCGGCTTCATGCGCGACATGCCGAGCTTGGTGCGCAAAGGTGTGTTCTACGTCGCCGCCGGCGGCGCGATCGTGCTGCTCCTGTGGATGTTCGTCAGCGGCCGCGGCGGAACGCTGTTCGCCGTCAGCGTCCCGTTGATCGTCGCAGGCGCCATCGGCAACTTCGTCGATCGGGTCAAGCTCGGATACGTCGTCGACTTCGTCCGGTTCCATCTCCAAGACCGATGGGCGTATCCAACTTTCAACGTAGCGGACGCGTGGATCACGATTGGCGTGATCTTGATCTTGATCGAGGGGTTCATCGACGGGCGCCGCGAAAAGCAGGCAAAAACCGCGGACCTCAAGCCGGGCTGATCGCAAGCCCCAGCGCCGCACCGTCGATCTTCGTATCGTGGTCACTCGAAGCGGCGTCGGCCCGCGCGAACCCCGTCGCCAACGTCTCTCGCGCAATCCGATCTGCGTGCTCCTCGATCGCAGCCGCGAGATCGGCGTCCGCACTCCAGGTGACCTCGATCCTCGCCTCGTACGGCAAGTCCATCGCTTTGCGCGCACGTTGAATGCGGTTGATCACTTCGCGGGCAAGACCTTCTCGCCGCAGGCTGTCGTCGAGCCGCGTGTCGAGGACGACGACCTGCCCGCTCCCCGAAGCCGCGGCGAAATCCTCGCGCGCGCTCAGCCGTACCTCGACCTCATCTGCGGTGAGATCGACCGGACCGTTCGGAAGCTCGAGGACGATCTTCCCGTTGTCCTCCATTTCGATGTAGAGGGCTGAGCCATCTGCTTCCAAGAGCGCCTTCTTGCAGGCGGGAACTTGCTTGCCGAGCTTCGGCCCGAGGACACGGAAGTTTGGACGGAGCTCGAACTCGACGTACTTGTGGGGCTCCTGCGTGAAGCCCAGCTCGCGGACGTTGAGCTCTTCTCGAATCGCGCTCGAGAATCGATCGATGGCTTGCCGCTCGTCGTCGTTCGCGACCACGACGATGGCCTCCGCTAGCGGCTGACGCACCTTGAGCTTGTTCTCGTTGCGAACGCGCTGACCGAGGGTGACTACGTTTCGAACCCGTTCCATGGTCTGACGAAGCCCATCATCGACGCGCTCACGGGCAGGCTCGGGGAACGTCGCCAAGTGAACGGATTCGGCCGCCGTCACGTCGTGCTTACGCACGAGATTCTGAAACAGCGTCTCCGTCATGAATGGGATGAACGGCGCCGACATCTTCGTGAGATCCACCAAGACTTCGTACAGCGTGCTGAACGCGGCCCGCTTGTCGGCCGAGTCCTCCGACGCCCAGAAGCGCGAGCGGCTTCGGCGCACGTACCAATTCGACAGGCCGTCCACAAAGCCGAGAAGGTGGCGAACGGCCATGTGGCTCTTGTAGTCGTCCAGCTCTTGGCGCACTGCGCGCACCGTTGCGTCAAGCTCGGCGAGAATCCAGCGATCCATGTCGGGCCTCTGCTCGAGGGTCGGGCGCCGGCCGGCTGGATCCCAGCCGTCGATGTTCGCATACGTCACGAAGAAGCTGTAGACGTTCCAGATCTTCAGGAGGAACTCGCGAACCGCGTCCGTAGCGGCGTCATCGAAGAAGCGTGTGTTCTGCCCGGGCACGGTGCCCGCGTAGAGCGCCCATCGCACGGCGTCGGCGCCAACTCGGTCCATCAGCACCAGCGGGTCGGTGTAGTTCTTGTCGCGCTTGCTGAGCTTCTTTCCCTTTTCGTCGGTCATCAGCCCGAGCACGACGCAGTTCTTGAACGGATGCGGAAGCGGGCGTTCCGGGAACATCAGCGAGCTGATCGTCATGAGCGAGTAGAACCAGCCGCGCGTTTGGTCGACCGCTTCGGTGATGAAATCAGCCGGAAAGCTCCGCTCGAATCCAGCGGCATTGTCGTGCGGGAAACCCCACTGGGCGAACGGCATGCACCCGGAGTCGAACCAGCAATCGATCACCTCGGGTACGCGTCGGTATACGCCGGGCTCGCCCTCCTTGGTCCACGTCACGTGGTCGATCCACGGCTTGTGCACCATCAGATGGTCCTGGAGCGACGGGTCGGCAGCCTTCGCTTCGTCGAAGTGCGCGAAGGCGTCGGGGTTGCGTTCGAGGATCTCCGCGACCGAGCCGACTGACTCGACCTCTCCCGTTTCGTCGTTCTTCCAGATTGGGAGCGGCGTCCCCCAGAAACGTTCCCGCGACAACGCCCAGTCGACGTTCCCCTCGAGAAACTGACCCATGCGACCGTTCTTGATGTGATCGGGCTCCCAGTGAACGTCCTGGTTGTTCTCCTTGACGCGCTCGATTTCTCGAGTGGTCCGGATGAACCAGGAGCGGCGAGCGTACTGGACCAGCGGATCATCCATCGCTCGCCAGCAGAATGGATAGTCGTGTCGGTAGACCTCTTCCTTGAAGAGAACGCCGCGAGCGTTCAGGTTCCGGATGATGTCGCGATCGGCTTCCTTGCAAAAGCGGCCGGCGAAATCGCTCACCTCCTCGGGGAAGGTGCCGTCGGGCTTCAACAGCTGCAGGAAGCCCAGGCCCTTGTCCTTGCAAACCCTGAAGTCGTCCTCACCGAACGCCGGTGCCAGGTGAACGAGCCCCGAACCGCTATCGAGGGAGACGAAGTCCGCATCGACGACTTTCCACCCGGGACCGCCTTCGGGTTCGGCGTATCGGAAAGGGGGCTCGTACGACATCCCCACCAGGTCCGCCCCTTTGCGCGTCGATACGATGTTTGCTTCTTGGCCAATGACTTTGTCGACCAGCGCGGCCGCCAGTATCAGGCGCTCGCCATTGTCGAGCTCCGCCGTGGCGTAATCCACGTTCGCATCCACTGCGAGCGCGACGTTGGACGGCAGGGTCCACGGCGTCGTCGTCCAGGCGAGGAACGAGGTGTTCTCCTCGCCCTGGACGGGAAAGCGAATCATCACCGACGGATCGTCGATGGTCTTGTATCCCTGACCCACCTCGCCGGCCGATAGTGCCGTACCGCCTTGCGGCCACCACCACACGACCTTGTAGCCCTGGTAGAGCAGACCGCGCTTGAACATCTCGGATAGCGCCCACCAAACGCTCTCGACGTAGGACTTGTGGAACGTCACGTAGGCCGAATCGAAGTCTACCCAGAAGCCGATCCGCTCGGTCATCTTGCGCCACTCGCTGATGTACTTGAATACGGAATCGATGCATTTGCGGCTGAACGCCTCGATGCCGTAGTCCTGAATGGCCTCTCGACCGCTGATGCCGAGCTCTTTTTCGACTTCCACCTCGACCGGCAACCCATGCGTGTCCCAACCCGCTCGACGCGGAACGTAGTAGCCGCACATCGTACGGTAGCGGAGGAAGACGTCTTTCATGACGCGCGTGAGCACGTGGCCGGGATGCGGCATGCCGTTGGCCGTAGGCGGCCCCTCGTAGAAGATGAAGGGCTTCTTGTCCGCCGCATCCTCGAGCGTCTTCTCGAAGATGCGGGCATTCTCCCAAAAGGCGAGCTGGGTCGCGTCGAGCTCGGGGAGGGCCACCTGCGGGGAGACGGGGTCGAACATGGCCTCGCGGCATACCACGGCAGGCCGCGATTTCCACCGGGGCCTGCTGGTTTGAGAAGAGTGCGGGCTCCTGGTAGACCCCGCCCATGGCTGAGTTGATCGATGGCAAGGCCCTGGCCAAAGAGGTGAGGGCGGAGGTGAAGGCGCGTGCGGAGGCGTTCCGAGCGACGCACAACCGCGCGCCCGGCCTACACGTGGTGCTGGTCGGCGACGACCCGGCGTCTCAGGTGTACGTTCGAAACAAGGAACGCGCCGCGGAAAAGGTAGGGATCGCGGGGCGGGTCCATCGGCTTCCGGCCGAGACCTCGGAAGCGGACCTGCTCACGTTGATTTTCGAGCTGAACGGCGATGACGACATCGACGGGATCCTGGTTCAACTGCCGCTACCCGATCACCTCCACGATCAGACGATCGTGGACGCGATCGATCCCGCCAAAGACGTCGACGGCCTTCATCCGTTCAATGCCGGTCTTCTGGCGGTGGGCCGCAAAGGGCTTCGGCCCTGCACACCAAGCGGCTGCATGCGGATGCTCGCCCGCATCGGCTGCGACCCGAGGGGAAAGCGTGCACTGGTGCTCGGTCGCAGCACCTTGGTCGGCAAGCCGATCGCCATGATGCTCCTCGAGAAACACGCCACTGTGACCATCGCGCATTCGCGTACCGAGCACCTCGATGAGCGTGTGCGTGAGGCCGACATCGTCGTCGCCGCCGTCGGCCGTCCGAACCTGGTTCAGGGCGACTGGATCAAAGAGGGCGCCGTGGTGATCGACGTTGGAATCAACCGCCTCGAAGACGGCACCCTAACCGGGGACGTAGACTTCGCAGGCGCGAGCCAACGTGCCTCTTACATCACCCCGGTTCCCGGCGGCGTCGGCCCGATGACGATTGCGATGCTGCTGAGCAACACGGTCGACGCGGCAGAAGCCCGCATCATGTGAGATCCGGCTCTCCCCACCGCAGGAGCCAGCAGACCGCAAGCCCGCCTCTACGTGAGCTTCTCGATCAAGCGGTCCAGCTCGTCGAAGCTGGCATAGTTGATTCGGATCTGGCCGCGCTCCTTGCCCGACTCCTGGATCGTGGTGGTCGAGCCGAG
>WOR8_10008519_pt1 | contig 10027 bp, 16 predicted proteins | sample DeeMarSeWOR38_10_FD_19890 | JGI IMG/M metagenome (IMG submission 19890) | reverse complement strand
TGGCAATTTAAAAATTTTTCTGCAAAGTCCACACCTTTTTTAGTTGATAGGGATTCAACATTCATAACCAATATATGTAGGTCTTCACCTGTTTTAAATAATTTATTTAATTCTGTTTGTTGTTTTTTATTTATAGAAGACTTCCACAATATATTTATTGGGTCTATATGATTGACCATGTGATTTGGTATTTCACCTTCATGCCAATTTTTATATACACCTTTTGGTGCAATAATTAATGCACCATTAATTTTACCATTATCATAAAGCATAGATATATTATCTATTAATACTTTAGATTTACCGGTACCCATCTCCATGAAATAGGCAAAATATTTTTTATCCCAAGACATTTCTAAAGCCTTGAGTTGATGTTCATAAGGTTTAGTCTTAAATTTATACTTCATAATTATTTTCTTCTTTCTAGTTGACTTCTATATAATCGATGTTATATCTTTTGTCAATGTCAGAAAGAATAGTTTACGTAGTTCAAGAAGTACCGGGGACAAAAATCGGTAGTCCTAAAATAAATATTATGGGCGCAGCAAAATATGGCGAGCTTAAAATATTATTACCAGAACTATCACAAATAATTTTTTCACCTGGACCATTAATTTTTAAGTTGAGAAAATTATTAAAAAATTTTCAACCAGAAGATTATTTATTGTTAACAGGTGATCCTGCTATTATTGGTGTTGCGTGTTCTATTGTATCTGATATTACTAATGGTAGATACAACTTACTCAAATGGGATAGACAAGAAAGATCTTACTACCCTATTAAAATTAATTTATACGAGAAAGGAGAAATAAATGAGTGAAGTAATTAAAACATTTACTGGAAGTGGGTCAATAAACTTTGAAGAAGATCAAAGGGCAGATCTTACTGACAGTTCAGTTAATGATGCAAAATCATTATCAGATCAAGTAGTCAAATTAAAAAAATTAGAGGACGAACTTGAACAAAAAGAAAAAGAATTAAAAGAACTGAAGAGACATATTGATATAGTATCAGGTGATGTCATTCCAACTATGATGCAAGAGATGAACATCTCTACATTAAAGTTAGCAGATGGTTCTTCAGTTGAAGTTAAACCAGTTTATGGTGCTTCTATACCTATAGGTAAAAGGGAAGAAGCATTCTCATGGCTTCGAGAAAATAACCTCGGCGACCTTATCAAAAATGAGGTAACGGTTTCCTTCGGGGTTAACGAAGATAACAAGGCACAGTCTTATGCTGTCCTTGCAAAGGGTCAAGGGTTTGAACCTGTCCAGAAACTAAAGGTCGAACCAATGACTCTTAAAGCATTAGTCAGAGAGCGTCTTGAGTCTGGACAAGAGATGCCCTCTGATCTATTTAATGTGTTCTCAGGAAACAGAACCAAAGTAACAAGGAGTAAATAAACATGAACCAAGTAGCAGAGAAAAAGTCTGCAGGTCTTCCAGCAAATATGTTTGAAGATGATGCAGCAAAAGGTTTAGGTGCAATAGGTCAAGAAGATCTAGCCTTACCTTTTCTAAAAATCCTAGGACAACTTTCACCAGAAGTTAATAAACGTGATGGTAAGTATGTTGAAGGTGCAGAACCAGGAATGATTTACAATTCAGTTTCTGGTGAACTGTATGACGGTGTAAAAGGAATCGATGTCATTCCAGCGTTCTATAAGTTGGAGTACATTGAATGGAAAGATAGAGGAGAAGGTTTAGGTGCACCAGTTGCAATCTATGACTCATCTTCAGATATCTTGTCTAAGACTACACCAGATGCAAACTACAAAGATAGATTACCAAACGGTAACTATGTAGAAAAAACTGCATCACACTTTGTAATTGTAATGGGAGATAATCCATCAACAGCATTGATTTCAATGAAATCTACTCAATTAAAAATTAGTAGAAAATGGAACTCAATGATGTCTGGAATAAAGATGAAGGGTGCAAATGGAATGTTTACACCGGCATCTTTCAGCCACATTTACAGACTAAAGACCACTCAAATGTCAAACGATAAAGGCACTTGGTTTGGTTGGGAAGTTAGTAAAGTTGGTCCAGTAACTGACAAAGGTCTTTACGATCAAGCTAAGGCATTTAGTGAAAGCATTTCTAGAGGATCTGTTAAAGCTAAACACGGCGAAGATAAAGCTAAGGACGAAAGCATTATATAATTCCTTCGGGATATGTGCACAGTGTGGGCCTAAGCGAGAGTGGATGGCCCACATAAACAGTTATGGAAAAAAGATATATAGAATTTTTTACTGGATATAAGAATGCTTATGGTGTTGCTGATTTTAACCACCAGGATTCTTACGTAGATTCTGAAACAGGTAAAAAGAAACCTGTTTATAGATGGAACTATGAACCACTTACTGATGAAGTATATGAACAGCATTTAAAAGGTGAGTTATCAATTGGTATTCAACCTTGTACAGAAAACTCAGAAGTTAGATTTGGTGTTATAGATATAGATCCAAAAGATTATGAGGAATTTAATAAAAAAGATTACATAGATATTATACAACAGTATGATCTACCTTTATTGCCGGTCGAATCTAAAAGCGGCGGACTCCATTTATTTTTATTCATGGATAAATTTACCAATGCTTCAATTGTAAAATCATTTTTATCAAACTTATTATCATTGTTTGGATTAAAACCAGATTGTGAAATATTTCCTAAACAAACACAATTAACAAAAGATAGTGAGACAGGTAATTTAAAACCAGGACAATTTATTAACTTACCTTATTTTGGGGAGAAACGAAGAGGATTAAATATAGATGGCACATCATTTAGTCTAGAAGAATTTATGAAGGTTATCAGTGTAAATCTGGTGACAAAAGAAAGACTGAAAGAAATAACAGACGACATCGAAGTAAAAAGTATGGAAGGTGTTGATGATGAATTTATTGAAGGACCACCATGTCTAGCAGCAATATCTAAATTATCTAAAAACGAAAACTTTGATGGTAAAGATAGGTTTATGTACAACTATCATGTTATGGTTAAAATGAAATATGGTGATGATTGGGAACAAAGAGTTAAAAATGCACCAGTAAAATATTTTTCAGGACAACATGCAAATGCATGGAGTGATCAAAAATTAAAAGCAAAAGTTAAATCATGGAATAAAAGTACAAAAGGATATACTTGTACACAAAGTCCTTTAAGTGAATTCTGTAAGAAAGGTATTTGTGTAAAGAAAAAATTTGGAGTCTTATCGGGATCAAAAGGTTCTTACCCTATATTAACTAATCTTAGAAAAATAGATTTGGACCCAGAACCAGAATATGAATTTGATGTAACTAAACCAGATGGTATTGGTACAGCTACGGTACACTGTAAAACAATCGAACATTTAAATGATCAACGTAAAAGAAGAAATGCAATATCAAAAGCTGCAGGATTTTTACCACCACTAATTAAAGGGGACGTAGAACAAACTGTTATGGATGCTCTGTACGCAACACAAAAAACAGTACAGCCACCGGTAGGTACATCACCAAAAGAAAAACTACATGATGTATTACATGCAAAAATAAATGGAGCTAAGGCTACAAGTGATGCAGCATTTAAAACTGGATCTGTGTTAATTGAAGGAGACTATGCATACTTTAAGTTTGATAAATTTTACGACAAATTAAAAGCAAAGAACTGGAAGTACAACGAAGATAAGACAGGTCGTATGATGCAGGTAACTTATGAAAGTTGTGAGATAGAATTTTTAGAACAAAAAAGATTTCCTTCTAAAGAAAAAAATAAATACAATTCATCTGTAAAAAATGTCATTCAAATAAATAGAAAGTCTTTTGAAGAAGTACCTATTCACCACACATTAACAAAACATAAGACAGATATAATATGATAGATGGAAGATCCAGAATTAGTAGAAAATTATTTGGGCCTCCGGGAACAGGGAAAACTACAAAGCTTTTAAAATATGTAAAAACTTTTTTAAAGTTAGGTACACCAATAGATAAGATTGGTTATTTTGCATTTACAACTAAAGCAGCTAATGAGGCGGTGGACAGAATGCTAGATGCTTATCCTAAATATCAGAAAAAAGATTTAAAATATTTTAGAACTTTACACTCTTTAGCATTTAAACAATTGGGTATGAAAAAGTCTCAAGTAATGCAAGATGAACACTACGAAGATATTGGTAGGAGTCTAGGAATAGAAGTAACAGTGTATTCTAATGGAGAAGAATCCACAGGATTTTTGAATTCAAGTAGTGAATATTTTAATTTAATTAGTGCAGCTAGAATTAAAAACATATCTATCGAAGATGAATACAATACAGATATGTATTCAGAAAACATGGATAAAAGATTATTACCTATTATTTCAAAAGAATTAAATAACTACAAAGATTCATATAAATTAGTAGATTTTACAGACATGATTGATAAATTTATTGTGTCAGAATTGTGTCCTAAATTAGACGTATCATTTATAGACGAAGCTCAAGATTTGTCACCGGTACAGTGGAAAATGTTTAATATTATCAAGCAAAATAGCAAATATGTTATACTAGCAGGTGACGATGATCAAGCAATTTATGGCTGGGCAGGCGCAGATGTAAAAAAATTTCAGCAAGAAATTTCAAAGAAGAACATAATTTTGCCACAATCTTACAGGGTCCCAGGTCTTGTACAAAACATTGCAGATAAAATTTTAAATCAAATACCTGATGATAACCGAGTAAAAAAATCTTGGAAAGCAAGGGAAGAAGACGGAACCATAAACTATGTATTTAGTTTGGAAGACGTACCTTTGGAAAAAGGTAATTGGTTAGTTCTTGCAAGATACAATGACAAATTAAATAGACTCAGACCATTCTTAAAAGAACGTGGAATCTTTTTTGAATATAAAGATCGTAAAAGTTATAAAACTACATTGTTTAGAACTATTCTAAACTACACAAGATGGACCAAAGGTGATCAATTATCTTTAGCAGAAGTAAAAGATATATTTGAATACACAGACATAGATAAAGAATTAACCGATGAACGAATGTATGATTTGAAAGAATTTGGATTTGATCCGGAAGTACCTTGGTACGATGTATTTACATCTGATTATGAGGAATGTTTATATATTAGAGAAATGTTAAGTAATGGAGAAGAATTAAATAAAGCACCTAGAGTAAAATTATCTACAATACATTCAGCAAAAGGTGGTGAAGCTGAAAATGTGTTGTTAATTTTAGATAATACAAAAAAAATTCGAGACTCAATAGAAAAGAGTCAGGATAAACAAGATGAGGAGCATAGAGTTTGGTATGTTGGAGTTACACGTACAAAACAAAATCTCTACATTATGTCAGCAAAAAAGGAGGATCAAGGTTATGACATCGAAGGACTTATTTGAAAATACTTTTCCGCAAGAAAAGCAGATAGGGGGGAATCACTATAAGGAGTTTACCATTCAACCGTATGAATTTATTTCAAAAAATAATTTAAGTTTTTTTCAAGGGAACGTTGTGAAATATGTTTGTAGATATTTGAACAAGAATGGTATAGAAGATCTAGAAAAGATCAAGCATTATTGTGATTTAGAAATATTAAAGATGAAAGATTTAGATGGGAAGAAATATAATAAAAAGAAATATTAAAGTTGACGGCGTAGAATTTGATTTAGAAATTTATCTAAGATTAGAGACCAGTGGTTATTCTAATCGTCAAAATTTATGTTATGAAATTTTTCCAAAAGATTACAATGCAGCTCTATATGCTTTTAGTAATAAAGATAAATTAAATAAACTAATAGAAGATAAATATATCTTTGAACCGAGGACTAAATGAAGATACCTAAATTTGAAGCACAGACCGAATGGTTAAAGCCTACAGAATTTCCTGACTTACGTCATGTAGATGAGATAGCGATTGACTTAGAAACAAAAGACCCAGACTTACTTAAAAAAGGATCTGGTTCTGTTATTGGTAATGGTGATGTTATAGGTATTGCAGTTGCAACCAGTCATTACAAAGGTTATTTTCCAATTGCACATGAAGGTGGTGGTAATATGGATAGAAATAAAGTTTTGTTATGGCTTAAAGATGTACTTGAAGCACCTTCAACAAAAATTTTTCACAATGCAATTTATGATGTTTGTTGGTTAAGAGCATTAGGTTTTAAAATAAACGGTAACATAGCCTGCACAATGATAGCTGCAGCGTTAACTGATGAGAATAGATTTAGATATGATTTAAATAGTTTATCATGGCATTATCTTGGTTATGGTAAGAATGAAGCTGCACTTGCAGAAGCTGCAGCGGAATGGGGAATCAATCCCAAATCAGAAATGTATAAATTACCATCAATGCATGTTGGTGCATATGCTGAACGTGATGCTGAAGTTACATTAGGACTTTGGCAAGAGATGAAAAAAGAAATTATTAATCAGGACCTGGAAGATATATTTGATCTTGAATCTGATTTGTTTCCATGTCTTGTTGATATGAGATTTAAAGGTGTACGTGTTGATGTAGAACGTGCACATCAAATGAAAAAAGAATTTAAAAAAGCAGAACAAGATTTATTACATAAAATAAAAAAAGAAACGAATGTAGATACACAAATATGGGCAGCAAGATCTGTTGCAAATGTATTTGATATGTTGAAACTTGAATATCCGACAACGGATAAAACAGGTGCACCCTCTTTTACAAAAAACTTTTTACAAGAACATGAGCATCCTGTTGTTAATATGATTGCACAGGCAAGAGAGATTAACAAAGCACATACAACTTTTTTAGATTCTATTATAAGCTACGAGCATAATGGTAGAATACATGCAGAAATAAATCAGTTAAGAAATGCAGGTGGTGGTACGGTAACTGGTAGATTCAGTTATCAAAACCCTAACCTACAACAAATTCCAGCACGTAATAAAGATCTTGGACCTAAGATAAGGTCATTATTTATACCCGAGGAGGGCCATACATGGGGTTGTTTTGACTATTCTCAGCAGGAGCCTAGGTTGGTAGTACATTATGCTGCTTTATATAAATTACCGTCTGTATATGAGGTTTTAGATGCCTATAATAACGATTCTAGTGCAGACTTTCACCAGACTGTTGCAGATATGGCACAGATACCTAGATCTCAGGCTAAAACAATTAACTTAGGTCTATTTTATGGAATGGGTAAAACTAAATTACAAGCTGAATTAGGTGTTACTAAGGACAAAGCTGCAGAATTATTTAATACGTATCACTCACGTGTACCATTTGTAAAACAATTAATGGACAAAGCATCTAACAGAGCCCAAGAAAGAGGTCAGATAAGAACATTACTAGGTAGATTATGTAGGTTTCATTTGTGGGAGCCTAATAGTTTCGGTATGCATAAAGCCATGACTCATGAAGATGCGTTAAGGGAACATGGACCAGGGATAAGACGAGCTTATACATACAAAGCTTTGAATAAACTAATTCAAGGATCTGCTGCTGACATGACTAAAAAAGCAATGTTAGAATTGTATAAAGAAGGAATTATACCGCACATACAAATACATGATGAACTAGATGTATCGGTTGAAAACGAATCTCATGCTAAAAAAATCATTGAGATTATGGAAGATGCTGTTAAACTAGAAGTCCCAAATAAAGTTGATTATGAGTACGGCAATAACTGGGGTGAAATACATGGGTAAATATTATGGCATATTTGAACGCGAACATTCCTCCAATTTATTGCAAGATAAGGAAGGAGTATCTTTATGATCTTAAAGAACATCACGGTGAAAGTGAAGATTGCGTTATATTCGGTGTGGTATCTATATCGGGACGTGCGCTTTTATTTAATATCATGCTACCCAATGGTGCGTGCTTTTGGCGTTTGCCTATCTCAGCGTTTTTCCAAAAATCGTATGACCGAGCCAATGTGCCGGATATGTCGACGGACCAACTCCAACTGTGGAACTGTTTCAGTTATTGGCCTAGTGTTACTTGCTTTGATTGGTTGGCTGGTATAAGCGGCAAATATCTAGGAAAAGACAAGAAATTTTATCATGGAGAGTATCTTTTTACTATTGACTGGGCGCATCCAGAGACTAATATACTCAATACAGAACATTCTGAAATACCTCAAGAGCATAAGTGTGCGCACGTATTGGCTCTTGCTAACGGCAATTTTGCTGCTCAGCCTAACAATCGCATTTTGTGGCATGTTAATTCATACACTACTGATAACAGCTGGCCTGACTATAAAGTACAAAATACAGTTTGGGATTGCGAAGGTTCGGATTGGGTTACAGAAGATTCTGACAAAATGTTCTATGAAATAGAACCTAAGGAGGACAAATGAATTTATTGAGAGATTTAAAAAAAGAGTTTCAAGAAAAAAAGAAACAAGAATCTATGACTGCTCAACTTCGTAAAAGAAGTAAGGATTCTATTGCTAGACCAAAGGCAGAAAAGAATATTACATCTAACGATCCAAGACTACAGGGGATATAATTATGGAAAACTTAAGCGGATTTTGTGCAATTTGTAATCATAAACACAGAGGTGAAGATCAATGTCAATACTGTCATTGTACCTGGGCTAATGTACCTACAGGAGATAACAATATGATTAAATTCATCAAAAAATGGTGGAAGAAATATGTTGATTGGCTTTTTAAGTGGTAGTTGATGTCAACAAAAAAACCATTAACAATATCGGAAGAGGCATCAGTGCAGATGCCTATGAAAACGGTTGCCAGTTTGATCGGTCTTGTCGCAATCGGCACCTGGGCTTATTTTGGTTTAATTGAAACACAAAACCAACATCATACTCGATTACAATTAATGGAATCAGATGTTGAAGATAACACAGAGTTTAGAATTAAATGGCCAAGAGGTTTGATGGGTTGGTTTGATGGGTTCTTTGCCGGCTGATTCTGAACAGTTCATGCTTATCGAAGATCTATATAAACAAGTAGAAAAGATGCAACAAACACAAGAAATGAATATGACCAATAAAGTTAATATAGAATTCTTAATGAAGCAATTAGATAAGGCTCAAAAAGATATAGAAAAATTAAAAGACAAACAACGGGAATTTGCTAATGGAAACGGTTATTAGTAGTGTTGTTGCTCTTTGTATGTTTATTGCAGGTGAGTTAAAAGAACACAGAATAAAAGAATCTATGTCAGATTGTTTGAAGGGAAAACGCCTGGCGGAACGTGATGTAAATGTTAATATTCAGTACATGTGCGGGAATGTAGAGGCAGAATTAGAAAATAATATCGATGGCTCAAAATCAATCAAAAGAATTATCAAACCGAAATAATTTTGCTAAAGAATTAAAAGATAGAAAGTACCATCAACGTGTGGTAAGCTCTAAGAAAGATTATGTCAGAAAAAGTTTTCATAAAAATGTATACCGAAATAGTGAACGGGACTTGTCCGACGTGTGAAGAATATACAATGTTGGTAGGAGTTAGCCGTTCTTTTTATCGTTGCATTACTTGTGGAACTGATTTACAACAATGGATTAATGGATCAATTAGTTATTTACCAACACCCATAAGTGATAAAAAAGTAAAAAAATGGTTTGATAATTTAAAAAATGGCTAAACAAAAATTTACACACTACGTACCACGTCCAAAACCTAGAAAACGTCCAGGCCGTCACACAAAAAACCTTAATAAATCTAAGAAAAGAGACTATAAAAAATATAATCGACAAGGCCGTTGACAAGTTTGATATAATATCCTAGACTGTCAGTATGAAAGAAAAAAATATAACTATAAAAGTAAATGGAATGACTCAAAAACAATGGGGTATCTTATTGTTAGAGTTAAACTTAATGAAAAAAGCATGGAAACCTTTTAAGGTTGACATGAATATCTCTGCTCCAGGACTTAAAAAAGTTATTGAGTGGGGTACAAAACCTTATGCAGATTATAATAGGGAGAAAGATGGTAATAAAAGAGTATGGCAAATACTTCGGAAATAGATAGCATAGCTATCAAATACCATAAAACTAAAGATCCTTACTACAAAGATCTTTGGTATAAAAAAATAAAGGAGTTTGC
>WOR8_10008735_pt1 | contig 10028 bp, 10 predicted proteins | sample DeeMarSeWOR38_10_FD_19890 | JGI IMG/M metagenome (IMG submission 19890) | reverse complement strand
GCATAAAGGCCACCCGGGCCAGATAGCCCGAATCCTCCAGTATGGCAATGCCGAAAAACATAAACATGATGAGGGGCACAAAACCCAGGACGCCGCCGACACCATCGATGATTCCCGATACGATCAGCGATTTCAGCATGCCCTGCGGCAAGACGGCCGACAGGGATGACCCCAGCCAGCCAAAAAAGCTTTCCAGCCAGCCCACCGGCACTCCACTGTAAGTAAAGGTGAAATGATACAACCCGGCAATCACCGCCAGCATGATTAAGGGGCCCATAAAGCGATTGGTAAGCACTTTGTCGATTCGATCCGAGCTGTACAGACGGTGGCGGTCATATTTGTGGTGGATGACCCCCTGCTTTAGAATCGATTTGATATACCCATAACGCTGATCGGCAATCATGGCTTCCGGATAGGTATCCAGGGTATTTAGCAGGTGGTGAGAGACCTTGCGCACCCTTTCCTTGAGGCGACTGGAAAGGTCCGGATTGACCTTCTGTCCTTTGCTGATCCAGCGTGCCTGATAGGTGTCGGTTAGAAAATGGCTGTCGGCAATTTCTTTTTCCATTTCAGAAAGCACCGGGTCGATATCCGCCCCGTAGGATATTTTAAGCGGCGTCAATTGATGCGGTTTTCGGGCAATCTGAGAGGCGCTGTCCATGAGTTCCTTTTTGCCTTTTCCTGAGCGGGCAACGGTCGGGGTGACGGGTACTCCCAGCAGAGATGAAAGTTTTTGGGCATTGACTTTAATCCCCCGTTTTTGAGCCACATCGATCATGTTGAGGGCGATGCAAATCGGAAAACCCATTTCAAGGAACTGGACGGCCAGGTATAGATTGCGTTCCAGGTTGGAGGCATCAACGATGTTGATGACCACTTCCGGCTTCTGATCGACCAGAAAATCACGGGTCACCACTTCTTCCAAAGAATAGGCCGTGAGGGAATACGTGCCGGGAAGATCAACAATATGCAGCCTGTATCCGTCACGAACATAAGTGCCCTCTTTTTTTTCGACCGTTACGCCGGGATAATTGCCCACATGCTGCCGCGATCCGGTGAGCTCGTTAAAAAGGGTGGTTTTGCCGGAGTTGGGGTTTCCGGCTAACGCGACCGTTGGTGCCATAACCTATTCGACCTCCACTTCGATATAATCGGCTTCGTTGTTGCGCAGCGTCAGCGTCGCCCCCATGACTCTTAACGCCACAGGGTCATATAGCGGGGCGCGGCCCTGGATTTTAATTTCGGTTCCCGGCACAAGTCCCATGTCGCGGATTCGTCGTCCCAGTTCGCCCGCCACTTTGACGCTGGAAATGGTGCCCGCCTGATTGTCACGCATATTGCGCAGGTTAATTCGCATTTGAATTCAATCCTCCGTATATCGGTGGTGTTGTTAAAATAAAATCGAATAAGTTAGATATACCAAACTTTATACGGTGTCAAGAAAAAAATTCGTCATACAAAACTTATACCCTGAATTCTTGCAAAATTCAAATTATTTGGAAAGTAATAGGCTAAGGATGGGACGGGGGGGGACCGAATTCTCAACGGCTGAACATCAAAGTCATCGGCTCCGTGGCCTTTGAATGCTCTGATCCTGAATTATCGAACACGGCCAGCGCAAAACTGTACCTTTTCTTGGGATTAAATACCACATCGTCTTCATGACCGGTATTGAGTTTGCGGGAAAACATTACCATCCAGCCGCCATCCGCATAACGACTCGTTGCCTTAACATCATAGCGCGACCCGGATGGCCTCACAGGCAAACGATAAGGGATGATATCTCCGGTCTTAAAAATCGAATAATCCGTGATTTTAACGGCCTCTTCCACAAGTAAAAATCCGGGAGCGGAAGGCTTTAAGGTCGGATCCTGCATATATAGCGGTCTGTGTCCATTTTGCGTCTGATTCTTGATGTCTCCGCCGGCACCGACATCTTTTCTGCGCCCGGTTTCGCGATACGACCCGGTGGGATTCCCGGCGACTGTCAGCCAGGCATCGTCCGCGTAACCGTATGGAGCGGAACGGGCCGCTTTCCAGTGCCAGAGATCCCCTTTTTCATCATCGGTCTGGGTGGCGAGTTTCCAGTCTTTTCTGGGTACGTCCGCCGGACTGTGACAGGTGATCGCGCAGCCCCGGGTGGCGAATTTATTAATCCGGGTGATCTCAAACAATAAAGCCAGACGATCTTCGTTGCCCTCAAGGTGGTACCACTTTTGGCCATCAAACTCCCAGGATTGCTTGGTGATGCTTCGGGTGGGATCCTTCCATTTAAATAAAAAAAACAGACGGTCGTCGGTATAAAGTGCCCGGGTGGTCACGGTCCCGTTGGCACCGGCAACCGGTTCTCGGCCTTCGACGAGCAGCTGAACGGCCTGTGCCGTTTTCCAAATGGGGTCATCCAATCCCGTCGGAACGGCGTTGACATAACTGGCGGAAACAATCAAGGTGTGGGCCCTCACCGCCTCATCCGCTTTCAACAGCAACATCGATAATATTACGGCCAGGCCCACGATGACGCTGATGACTGTCCGGGCGCGCATGCAAAACCTCCGTTCTGGTATTTATGACTTAATTATGAATTAAATTTAAACAGCCCCAATGAAAGCCGCTGAATTGTTCTTCAGGAATGGGGTTCGTTAAAATGCTCAACATAGCCCATGAGAGACAAACCTGACAAAATAATCGCAATTATTACCGCGGTCAGTATTGCTTTTTTGCGACGGGCAGGATGGCGATCAGGCGAAGTATCCAAAAACGGTAAGGCCATCAGCAAAGCCGCCAGCCCGCCCGGAATAATGACGCTGCCGATCACCGTCAATGAACCCTTGAATACGGTTACGAGCTGATTTAAAAACAAAACCCACCACTCCGGCCGGGGTACGAAAGTCGAGTCGGTCGGGTCTGCAGGATCGCCCAGCGGGGCCGGCCAATACCAGGAGACAAAGCCTAACGCCACTGTGACCACAAAAAACAAGAGCAACCAGCGATTCACCAGTTGCGGGAAAAAGGAAATGGTCTGCCGATTCGAATGATTATCATCCCATGAGCCGGATAGGCCCCGCTGTTTCAGAAAATGAAAATGGATAACAACCAAAAAGACAAGCAATCCGGGCAAAAAGAAAATGTGAAGTACGTAAAAACGTGTCAGGGCGACAATGCCGGTTAAGGGCCCGCCTTGAATCAGACGCACAATAAAATCACCGACAACCGGAACCGAAGCAATGATACTGATACGAACCTGGGTCGTCCAAAAGCCATTCTGATCCCAGGGGAGCAGGTCTCCGGTGATAATGAATGCCGGTATCAAGAGCATGATCAGCACCCCGGAGACCCACACCAGTTGCCGGGGCGACTTGTAAGCGCCAACAATAAAGGCCCGAACCAGGTGCAGTCCCATAACCATCAGCAAAACATTCCAGCTGTAATAATGGACGCCTTTGATCACATCACCAAAAGGCAGAGAGAACAGGGCGTAATCTACACTGTCGTAAGCCGCACCCGGCGCCGGTGAGTAATAAAACGCCATAAAGGCACCGGACAAGAAAAGCAAAACCAGCAGCACCACTAACAGCGAACCGGAGAAACGGTGCCAGGTCAGCGAATCAGCTGGTACCCGCAGCGATTTCAGCCGGGTGATGATATCACCCAAAGCCAACATTTCGGATAAGGTATCAGCCTGATTCCCTTTTAGCTTATTCAAAGCGGACCTCTTTATTGTCGAACTTCTTAACGCGCAAATTGTAGCGTGAGGATTTCGGAATCGTAGGAATCCTGATCGCCTGAATTGTCGAACAGCGCCATGGCGAAATTGTATTTTTTCCTGGGATTAAATGCCGTGTCGTCATCGTTTCCGGTATCCAGGCTGCGATACAGCACCACGGTCCAATTGCCGTCGGCATAACGGCTGAGTGCCCTGATATCGGCGCGTGAACCTTGCGGCATCATGGGCATGCGGTAAGTCAGGGTGTCACCGGCTTTAAATCCGGAGTAATCCTTAATTTCGACTGCGTGCGCCACCAACAGGATATCGTTGGCCGCCAGCTTCTTGCCGGGTGCCGGCATATACTTGGGCATGGATTTATCGGCGGTCATATTTTTCTGGTCGCCCCCGATGCCGGCGTCGCTCTTTCGTCCACCTTTTTCTTCGCTGATCTGGGTGAGCCAGGTATCATCAGCGAAGCCGGCCGGATCCGACCGGGCGGCCTTCCAGTGCCACAAATCACCTTTTTCGGCCGCCGATGTCGTTCCAAATTTGCCGTCTTTGGCCGTTTTCCCGGCTGGAACATGACAAACCACCGCGCAGCCCTTGGTCGCGAATTTATCAATGCGTTCAATCTCAAATAAAAGAGAGATCCGATCCTCATTGCCTTTTTGATGGGACCATTTCTGACCATCGTATTTCCAGGCACCTTTGGTCACGCTTTTGTCGGCATCTTTCCAGTTGAATCTGAAATAAATTCCATCAGCGGTATAGACGGCCTGTGTGCTTACAGCGGCCTTTTTGCCGGCAAATTTTTCTTTGCCCTCAAATGGGACCTGCACGGCTTCGGCCTTTTGCCAGGCCGAGTCATCCAGACCGGACGGTGCTGTTTTAACTTTCGCGGCGGTGACGGTTTGTTTGGCTGCGCCGGTCACTTCATCGGTGCCGATAAGCATTCCACCGGCAACCAGCGTCAGACAAATAATCATGCTTAATATAACTTTCTTACTCATAATCCCTCCTTTTGCTAAAAATTTAGGGTTAAATGGTCAAATAGACCAAAAGGTTCTCGGCTTCGATTTTATGCTCCAAAACCGATAAGGGCTTGGTTGGGGGACCCGCAATCGGTCGTCCATCGGCATCAAATCGGCCGGAATGGCAGGGACACTCAAAAATCTTTTCCTCCTCCCGCCAGATCACGTTGCAAGCCAGATGGGTGCAGGTTGATGAAAAGACATGAATTTTGTTGGCTGCTTCGGTCTTTGCCCAGACAAAGCCGCGCTGAGGCAAAACCTGCCAGCCGTCTTTAACCATAAATTCATAGGATAACATCTCGATACTGCCCGGATTCAAATCGTGCACGGCGCCAAAATCCACCCACTTTCCGGTACCCTTTTTCAAAGCCGGAGAAATGAAATAGCTGGCCAATGGGATTCCGGTTAGGGTGACGACACCGCCACACAGCGCAGCGGTCTTAATAAAGGCCCGCCTTTCAGAATCCACTTTTGCGCTCTCTTTGTTTTTGTCCATGGCTTTAAAATGTGCGGCATATTGCTGGTATCTTAGATTCAGGATCGAATTTGTCTTTCTGCCTGAAATTTAAACAACGCATTCGATGGAGGAATTCATGGCATACCCGTTTGCGACTCCGGAGTTAAACTGGTCAGATAAGGCTGAAGAAGGCAGAATTTTATCGATTCATAACAGAGACGAGATGAAAAAAATGTGAAATCAATGTGAAAAAAACGTGAATTCTTTTAGTTAGAAAATTTCGAAGAACGCCAAAGAAAGGGGGGACAAAATTGAAGATACGTTTTTGTAATATTGAGATAATTTTGATAGAGAGGAGGGCCTCAGGCGCTACTTTTTTAATGATTCAAAAATTATTTGGGTCGTCGTTCCGCGGTCCAACTCACTTTTAATCTCAAACTGCCAGCCGAAGCGATCGCATAAGCGGCTGACAATAGACAGCCCCAGGCCAAACCCATCACTGCCGGTGCCGCGCACATGTGGCTGGGTTATATTTTCCAAATCAGATCCGTCGATTCCGATCCCGGTATCGCAGATCAGCACCCGATCCTCCCGCACATAAATCGTGATCTGACCGTTGGATGTATAGCGAACCGCATTTTGAATAAGATTGGTTATGGCGATCTGAAAAAGGGGCGCAGGAGCATTCAAGACCGGTGTGCCCCGAGCAACCAGGTTGATATCGATCGATTTGTCGGCAATGAGTTGCCGATTTTCTTCGATGGTATCACGGACCAGCGGCAGCACGGAAAACGTTTGCGTGGGGTCAGTGAATATTTCTTCCCGTGATAACCAGAGCAATGCTTCAATGATATTTTCCATGTTGGTGACCTGCCGTTGGATCCGGTATAAGGGCCGCAGCCGGGCCGCTTCGGCGGGGTTGAGCTGTTTGCGTAATAACTCAACAGCACCTTTGATCACCGTAACCGGTGTGCGCAGCTCATGACTGGCGTCACGGGTAAACTGATGCTCCCGTTCCACAAAGGCCTCGATCCGGTTCATGGATTGTTCCAGTGCTGCGGCCAGTATCCCCACCTCATCATCAATAAAATCCTTGGAAAAATCTGTGGGCAGGTTTCCCGGAAGGGATTGGTTTACCTGGTCTGACAGATGAATAACCGGGGCAATGACTTTGCGGGATGTCAGCCGGCCGATCCACCATCCTAAAAGGATGACCAGAAACACACCGCCGAATAATACCAAGCCGATATTCACTTTGCGCTTTTCGGTAAATTCAAGCGCGCTGACCTCATAAAGCAGGTATAGATATTTTTCCTGGTCCGGCAGCTTTTGGACTGCAATGTGGTATTCATCCGGTCCGCTGTAAGCCTCATGTAAACCTTCGCCCAGCCCCTTAACCAATTCGTGGACATACAGCGGCATGGATTCTGTGCCCATATAAGCGGTGATATAGGGCGAGGTCGATCGTGGTAAAAGGTAATGGTATTTATAGTGGTTGGTAAAATATTCAACCTCTTCATGCAGTCGATTGTCGATCAGGTGATCATCGATCAGGTCTAAAGAAATATAGACGGCCGCCGCAAATGCAATTCCAAAAATGGCACCAAAAAGACAAAAGGAAAAAATAATCCGTGAATGTAAACTATGACGAAATCTCATCTGGCACCACCAGTCGGTAGCCGACACCGTGAACGGTCTCCAGTAAAGCATGCTTAAACGGTCTGTCAATAGCGCTGCGAAGGGCATATATATGACTGCGCAAGACATCAGAGCCGGGCGGCGCATCACCCCATAAGGCAAGCTCCAATTCTTTACGGGTGACAACCTTCGGATATGCCTGCATGAGCATGATCAAAATCTTAAAACATGCCCGATTCAGCTCAATTTTACGTCCGGCGCGCTGAACCTGCATTTTTCCGGTATCCGCTTCCAGATCCGCTACGCATAGCCGGGCGGTTGAGGTTTGACTTTCCCGCCGGGTCAGAACGCCGATGCGGGCTGCAAGCTCTTCCAACGCAAAGGGTTTAACCAGATAGTCATTAGCACCGGCATCAAATCCCTCTAATTTATCTGACAACGTATCGCGGGCGGTCAACATCAACACCGGCGTCTTATTATCGGCTTCTTTTCTCAGCTTTCGGCAAAAAGTCAATCCGTCCATCCCCGGCATCATGATATCCAATACAATGATATCAAAATAATGTGTCAGGGCCAGATGCAAACCACCGATACCGTCCATGGCGAAATCAATTACATGACCCTGCTGTTCCAGATAGTCGCCAATGTTTTCAGCGATATCGGCGTTATCCTCAACAATCAATATCCGCAGGGGGCGATGATCATTTTCAATTCTCAAGTTGATATCCCCTAAACCATAGGAATGAATTCGAAACGAAAATAATATAATTGGGAAGATATTAAGAAACACGCGGTCGCGTGTCAAGGATGTGTCTGTTCAATGGTATCGTATGAAAAGGCAAGAAGGTAGGATAATAGATCAGAAAGGGAGCGCTTTTTATTAAAAGCCCCCTCAGGGTCATGGTAATAATAGAAGCTCAAAAATGCAAATGTCGAGGACGACGGCGATTAAAATATGGGCAGGGTTCCCTCGCAGCGCACTCGTCGTCGTCCTCGTACGGGTTTCTAACCCGCAATCATTTCGTTGAGAGCCGGAAGTGAAAGCCTTGACATTCACTTAAGCCGATTTCGCTAGTTTGGTTTTGATCTCCCAGTCCTCGACGGTTTCGAGGTCTTTGACTTCTTCCCAGCCGGAAATCATGGCGCGGGTATGTGCCAGGATGGTATGGCCGGTGGTGATCATATAAATATGTACAATCACAAAGGATAAGATGGCAAAGGCGCCGGCCGTATGAATCAGCGCCACCACTTTGAGCGACAGGCCCGCCAGTCCCCATTCCGGCCAGGAGTTGTAGCCCCAATACAACAACCCGCTGACCATCTGGACCGGCAGCAGGATGGCCGCCAGAATCAGATAGGTGATTCGCTGCAGCGGGTTGTGTTTGGCATCTTTGCGCTTGGGCACCGGGTGCGCTTCACCGCGAAAGATGCCATATAGGTAATACCGAACAACCTTTACCATTTTTTTGGTTGTCGGAATATATTGCCGCCATTCTCCGGTCGTCGCAATCCAGAAAGCAAAAAACAAAAATGCAATCAACCAGGTGTTTCCCACGAAGTTGTGTACTTCGACTGCGGTTTTAAAGCCCATAAGGGTATATAGACCCTTGGTCTCAAAGCCGGTAATCAGCAATAAGACAATCAGTACGGTTTGCAACCAGTGCCAGAATCGCTCATAGCGCGTGTATAGGTAAATGTTTTTCATATTGGTGTTCGTCACTGCCATTGATTAACGCTCCTTTCTACCATTACCCCGGGTCAACATTCTGCCCAGAGCATGAATCAAAACACCGATCAGACAGGCCAGGACCCCCCCCCATCCCGCAAAATCGATGACTCGGGAGGTATCGCGTCCCGGCATGTAAAAACCCGTCAGTTTGGCCAGCCGGCTATCTTCTTGCGAATGGCACGCTGTACAGGATAAGGATTTCTCCTTGGGAGCAACCATGTGGGTAATCGGAAAAACATAAGCGGTTTCGACCCAATCAAAGTCACCGCTGAAAGACAGACCGGCTTTTTGCATGCCGCTTGTCAGTGTCATAGGGTTGCTTGCCGCGATGGGTTTTAAAAGGTGCAATTCGTGAGTTGGGATCATCTCGACTGCCGATCGGCCAGTTGATCTGCACCGGTTGGCCCGGATCGATCATGTCAACAGCGGTAATGCCTTCAATGGATCCATTATACCAGTAATATTCGGGTTCTACGTTTTTAGCCCACACCATTTCACCTTTCAGGGTGTGATAGGCCGGTTTACCCAGGGGGCCTTTTTTCTTAAAGGGCTTGCCGTTTTTCTTCTCGCCCGCCTTGGACCAATCCCAATACATCTTGGTAGGGTTCACCCGTGCAAATTCAGGAATATGGCAGCTCTGGCAGGCGACTTTATCGGTGTGATCATTGGCTTTCACGCCTGGCTTGTGCGGCCTATGGGTGTGGCAGGATTCACAGGTAATCTTGGAAATGGTGTCATCTTCAACCAGGCTCTTGCGATGTGCGGCTGCCGGGGTCGCATAGGTCCGGCCGGCAATCTGATGCAAATCGGTGGTGTGGCAGCGCACGCAGTCGAAATTTTTGCCGTCTGCGCCCATATGCACATCCAATTCCTTGTTGGGCTTCATGAGCGAAGAATCCATGTCGCCATGTTTGACACCGTCTCCACCGCCACCAAAAAAATGGCAGGTTCCGCAATTTTTACGGGTGGGACGACCGACGCTCTGCGCCACCGGGTTCCATTCGGGCGGAAAGTATTTTTTCTGATTCCCTTTAAATACCATCGGCGTCTTGACCGGGTTACCCGCACCGGCCGGAAACTTCTTATAGGTTCCGGTTTGCTCATGGCAGACCAGACAATCCACCCGGGTGGGATCGTTAAAGTCAAAATCAGCATTTTTCCAACCGTAGCCCGCATGACACGACGTGCACCGCGGCCAGCTGCCATGCAGGCTGATGCAGAAATTGTTAATCGAGTAACCGGCTTTGCCGATCTTTTTGGCCGGCTCGGTATTGGGATCCAGCCAGGTCCAGTGGATGGTCTTGTGGAACTGGGCCGCTGCTTCGGAATGGCAGGTCAGACAGGCTTTGGTCACCTCCGGACCGGAGGTGAAGTCCTGTTTGAGAATCTCATGTTTGGAATGATCCGCTGTAATCCAAAGATTTTTGGCTTTGGTGGCCTGCTGTGCCATTTTTCTGCCGGGTGCCT
>WOR8_10008058_pt1 | contig 10035 bp, 7 predicted proteins | sample DeeMarSeWOR38_10_FD_19890 | JGI IMG/M metagenome (IMG submission 19890) | reverse complement strand
GCTGTTTTATTGGCTTGTCGCTACTGCATCCACCTTGTTCAACCGAAACGGATATTTTATCACGTCTCCGTAGGGGCCATTGTCAACCAGTTTTAAATGTTGAGGTACCTCAAAAAGATTTTCCTCTGTCAGTGATTCAACCTCAGCATCGTATAAGATCTGATGTTCATTTTCATCGTAGGTGGCAGTAACAATTGTGTAAATACTCATACGGTCTGGATTATTAGTCTCGTTGGGTAATACATGGATCCATTTCACCTGATTACCGCTAAAGCTCTTGATTGTCCATGGTTTGTCATCATCGTTAGCCCTGGGGAAAGCGCCCCAACTTCCTTCACCCAAAAACATGGTCCCGCTTTCGTCATCGCGAATATATCCCATATAGGAATCAACAGCAGTGCTGTCCGGACGAAGGGGATACGTGATTTTACTCATATGTGAATCACCATCCATAGATATATCCAACCCATATTCATAAAACAGGTGGCCCCATTGATTGTATTCATAAGGATTTTCTGACTTGCTACTGGTATGGGGCCAGATCGGTTTGTGATAACCGGCAATTTTAAATGAATAATCTTTATGCAATTTCAGATCATTTTCAAGCCAATCGCGCTGTGTACCACCTGGATCAACCGAGGAATTAAGGGCAATAATGTGAAAGAAATTTCCACCTAAGGAAACAGAATAATAAATTTTTGATGAATCATTTTCCTGGTAGGGCGCATTGAAAATATAATTCAGATTAGCATGATCGCCATTCTCATGATTTCCATGCACTGGAAAAATAGGGATCATTCGACCATCAGGAGTTGTTGTCAATTCGTGCCAGTCTTTAAGCCAGAGATGCCACCGTTCGGGCACGGTGCCATTTCCACTACAGAAATCCCCATTGAACATCACGAAAAGAGGCCTGAGTTTAGCGACGATCCGATGTGAAGCCCTGCCAGCCTCGAGGGGCTCATTCTCACTTTTAGTATCACCACCAGCGATGAATGTGAACGCTTTTGGCTTATCTGGTGCGGTGCGGAACCAATACCGCTCGCTCACCCCTTTGTCATCCTTGATCACAAAATAATACTCCTGGTCTGGTTCAAGATTCGTGAGTTTGGCAAAATGGGTATGCATGTCATATTTATCGAGTACTCTGTCTGCCTTTTTTGAAAACCTGTATTTCCAGAATTCCCTGCCGTAATCTTCAGTTCCATACATGACCAGTGAATTAGCCGGTTCATGTTGGTCCCAGGCTACTGTAATATTTGTCGTTGGATCTTCATTCCAAACCAAACGATACTTATCCGAAGCGGCCGGAGTTTCAGGTATTTGCTGGCAGGATTGAAATAGCCATCCGGCTAAAAAGATGGCAAAGATAAACGGTGTAATCCTGTTTAATATCGATAATGATAGGTTCAATTTCATAAGATTATCTATTAAGATGCTACTTTTTCCAATTTGTTAAACCGTTTCATGATCTCCTTCCAGTTCGTAAATATGATCCCCTGATCGTTAAAGAACTGGATCAAATCAGGATCTGAAAACATTTTGGCCTCCCAAACGCGCTGCTGCCATGAACCGGTAATGCTTTTTAGCTGGTCGGATTCCACGGATGGATGGAAAATAATTTCTGTCAAACCCGGGCTTAAAGAAGTAATAAGGTCTTTGAATGCTTGCACTTTTGCTTCGTAAGAATCAGCATTAGGAGCACTGGTGAAATTATCAACTTTGGGTAGCTTATACGTGTCCATAAAGGCAATTAATTCATCGGTTATCGGATAACCCACCTGTCTGTAACGGGCCAATACCAACGAATCTGACATATCAATTGCGTTGGCTGGAATTCCATATTCCATGGCAATCTGCAAAAAGGCCTTCGCAAACTCCGGACTCCCGTAGAGTGTGCCCATGTGCGTGTCGATATGATCTGGTCGATACCCCAAGGACAAAGATTTTTCTATCTGCGCACGCACCTCCTTGGCCACCTCTTCTACGGTAGCATGTTGTACTACTTCTTCCACACTTCGCCACAATTGCCCTTCAGGATCGATCAAGCCCGGCACTTCTTCAACCGGTGCAACAGAGGGCCATCGATAGGTTTTCCATTCACTGGTTAATGTCAAATGCAATCCGACATCAATATCGGGATGTTCCTTGGCCCATTCGATCATCTCCTCAAATTGCAGACACGGTGGCATGGCAGCTGCAGATTGGATATGGCCATCCAGCAAATATTGTTTTGTAGCCAGGTTAGCTTCCTCACACATACCAGCATCATCAGCATGTAGCATGATCACTTTTTTACCGGCAGGATAGCCTAATCGTTCCGCCCAGTTAGCAGGCTGCTGGGTTAACGCTTGATTTTCATCAGGTTGTTTTTTTTGCTCGCAAGAGCCAAAAACAAAAAAATAAACAATAAAAAGTACTGGTAGTATTTTAATATTCATGATGGGTTTTAATTTATATACCTAAAAATTGACGTTAGTTCCTACTCGACGTGCGAAAAAAATCCTTTAATTCTACAAAGATCCAATCGGCCTCTTCACTTCGTTTGTAATATATCCGCAATCGTTCGTTCCCCAGATTTTCGATATAATCAATCTCCACAGGATGTAAACCTTTCACAAGCGCTATTGCACCAACTTCATTATTCCCTGTTCCCGACCTACTTACCAATTTACCGTGAATCTTGAGGGAACCCGCATCATCAGCATTGCAACGGAAATAATACATGCCATCTTCAGGGATTTCAATATAGCCGGAAAACCGCAACCCAAAATTATCTTTTCTTATGGCCAAATCCCCAACTGCAAAATCAGTTGCCAATCCTTGTTTTAATGACTTTTCTTTGCTGAAGTCGGGTATCGCAGACCAATTACCCTCATAATATGAATAGGCTAAACCTGGAACTGTCCGTTTTACATTTTTTCCTTTCAGGTATGGGACTTTTTCATAATTTTTAACAACAATCGCTGTTGTCTGATTTTTATCATTTTCCAGGTAAGCTTCGACTTTAGCAGATTCATTAATATTAAATCTAATAGCGGAGTTTGTATTGTCGACTTGATCTACATTTGCTATCAATCTTGAAGTTAAATTGGAGAATGGATGCCTGAAAGTTATTTCAGTTGATTCGGTGAACTGTAACGTCTGCGGTTTAAAGTAGTCTGGATTACCTGGTGTAATTGATATGATTGCATTTCCATCCAGGTAAAAATCCGAGTATTCTTTGCCTTCATAACCAATCCGCCAGTAATATTTCAAAAAACCAAGGTCTGCAAATTCCATCTTTATATGGGGAGTAAGACCAATTTCCATTACCGTATCTTCTCCTGGATTCAGTGTCACCTTTTTCTGCGAAGGTGAAATATCTACTTCGTGATGATGATAAAAAGACAAATCAATGTTCAGTGCAACTTCAGCTGTGTTGTTAAAATATAAATACGCGGTACCGTCTGTGAAATGCTCGCCCTGGTTTGTCAGTACCAGGTACCTGAAACGTGTATTTTCCAGCATATCATCAGCCATTTTGTGTGTCTTTTCATTGGCTATGTCATGCGATAAAATACCATCCAGTTTCAAATTGGCCATGACAGGACCGTTATCCGTCATTGTCACCCAAACGATATGATCAAATTCCCCAAACCGGTTTCCGCGCAATGCGCTCCCGGCGCCAGTAGTACCCAACACATAATAATTGGTTTCATTTCGCTCTATATATTGATAGGTATGTTCATGGCCAGCAATTACGGTGTGGTTTCTATCCTTTAAGGCCTCCTCGATACTTTCGAATCGACCTCCGGTGTCATATTTCCAGATCGGGTGATGCATGAGCACAAAAGTCCATCGGGCATTTTCATTGGATTTTAAAGCATCAAGCACAAAATCAGTTTGGTTCTCAGTTAAATTATAATCATCAGCGTCATTGGAATCAAGGATGATAAAAAGTACGTCTTTATAGGTGAAATAATAGTATCGCCTCCCATATCTCTTTTCCCATTCCTTCTGCATCACCAGGTTTGTGATATCATGATTTCCCGGTAAATAGAAAAAAGGCACGTGCAGTTTTTCCACTTTGTGATTGAAATCATCCCACTGTTCCCTGATGAGGGCAGTATCCTGCGTGTATCCCTGGATCAGGTCCCCAACGCTCAGGACAAACTCGGGCATCATCATGTTGAGTTTTTCAACTCCCTTTTCAAAAATACCAGGCCTCGATCCACCGGTATTGTCACTTACGAGTGCAAATTGAAAATTATAGGGATCGTTATAAAAATCGAGGTTTGTCCATGGTTTCAAACTGGTGTCAACATCAGACTTAAAATGCTCTGCTTCCTGTCCAAATACCAAATTTGAAGAAACAAGAACGATAAATAAAAAGATGCTTGACTTGTGGTATAAATATCTCATATGTTGATTTTAATTTTCAATTATTTCAAAAATACAGGTTGAGTCCAGGCAAAAAACTGCTCGCTATTTGAAGACCGGCTACGTGAATAGGGAATTTTGGGACGAGCATAAGTTACACCTTTCGGGATTTTTACCTGTGCTGAAATTCCTTTAACCTGATTAATCACCTTACCATTATCGGCAATAAATTCTATGGTAAATCCATCAGGAACGTGTGGCGCTTTATATCCTACCACGAACGGACTTTCTGTGGATGTATACGTCGCAGCAGTATCCACCGCAACCTGATAGTTCTCCCTATCAATGTTAATTTCCGATAAAATCACACCATTACACGCATAAAAGTCTCCTTTTGTCATGGCATTGGTAATGTCATCCGGGGTGAGTCTTTCACTTTTTACCATTACCCAGCCCCTACCTGGATTACTTACGTTTACACCCCAATCCTGGAAGTAATGTGCATCATCAGAGGAAACGCCATAAATCCTTCGTCCAGCCGAGAGCAATGAATCCCATTTCTGCTCCATGGAGGCATGTATTTCTGTTCCCCAGTTATTAACTTCCGGATGACCATTGTACAACTCGATCATATTTAACCGTTCTACCTGTTCTATATCGGAAGCAGGAACGCCTGATTCCCAGTTGGGATGGTTCAGGATTGGAATTCCACCTGCACCTCGAATGGAGTCCGTATGTTTTTGCATCAAATAGATTTTGAAGTTTTCATAGGGATTATTTTCAATAGTCGATAAGTCATTGGGGCGTTGCGGGGGGATCACCCTGTGAATATTCATTGCTGTTGTATGCACATTTTGATGGTCTGTTACCTCTTCGCCTGGGATCAGGATAAAATCTTCCCGCCGATTTGCCGGAAGGTACACACTGTCAGGATTGATAAATTGGTTATGCTCACTTAATATAAGAAAATTATAGCCACGATCCAGGTACCATCTGGCCACAGTATCGGGATGGGTATCTGCATGGCCGCATAATACAGTATGTGTATGCGTATTACCTTTGAACCACTTAACTAATGATATTTCTTCCTCCTTTTTAACAGGAGTACAGGCAACAAGCAAAAGCCATCCAACCAGGATTTTTTTCATAATGTATTAGGTTTGATTATCGTAAAATGATCTTTTATCTCTCCTCCCTGATCGTAGGTTGTGTAATTTAAAACATTCTCGTTTATTTCCATAAGCTGGTAAAATTGTCCATCCTTATATCGTACCTCAGCATACGGCTCCTCGCCTATATCACCATGATTTGCAGATGTACCAATAGAAATCGTATAGACGGTTCCTTTATCAAATGTGGAAACTACTCTTCCATTATTCATGGGTTTGGATCGCATATAATAATGCACATGACCCGACATCACCATATCGACATGGTACTTATCGAAAATCGTGCACCATGCTTCCTGGATATCGGGATATGGTTCTTCAAAATTGTATGGTGGAAAATGGAACATGGCAAATTTCCATGTGGCAGAAGTATTTTTCAATTTTTCCTCAATCCATGTCGATTGCTCTTCGATCGGATGCGTGGAATCGATCATAAGAAATAACGCATTGCCATAATTAAAGGCATATGTACTTTCTGAATGGACCTCATCAGGAGCATCCTGTGGAAGTGAAAACATTTCGTAATACATCCACGCCCCAAGGCCATCCTGCCGGTCATGATTTCCCGGGACTGGCATTAAAGGTTTATTTGAAAAAACGTCTCCTGAATGAGCAAAAAGTTCATCCCATTCATTTCGGTAAAGACCTGTACTGACAATATCGCCGGCAATGGAATAAAATGCAATTTCAGGATGCTTAGTATTTGCTATTTGTAAAAGCTCACCCCAATCCTGCGATCGATGTGTATCTCCAAACCAAATGAAAGAAAATCGATTTTGGTTTTTAGCTTGTGTTTTGAATGATTTTACGCTCGACCAGTTATTCCCCTGATCAGTTCCAACAACGTATTCGTAAACTGAGTTGGGTACCAAGTTTTCCATTTTTGCAGTAAACCGATGAATATACCGGTCGTTATACAACATCCGGTCTTCCATCACAAATTTGTTTGCTTGTAACCTTTGGGTATCAGGATCATTTGTTTTCCAGTATTTGATTAATCCGCTTTCGACAGTATCATTTGTTCTCCATTGTATATCAACAGTAGTTGTAGGATCACTACTCCACGTAAGCAGGATTTGATCTGGAGTTAAAGAAGATGAATATTTTGTCGAACGGAAAGCTCCCTTAACATGCGCTTCACGTGCCCTGCCCCTGACTGTTGTAAATAACCGTTGACCAACAAGTTCATCCGGCAATTCGGTGATAAGCAGGCTCGACCAGTCATGATAAGTAAAAGCTCCTTTTTTCATTGTCTTTATGGAAAATTCTGCCGGGAAATATTCGTTGATTTCCAATTGATCTCCGTTAATTTTAGGACCTACACAAATAAAATAAACTGTCCGGTGCATATCAAAACCATTAATGCCCAGGTTTACCCACCCCGCATCGAAATCTTTCTGCCAGACTTCATATTCATATTCATCATTCTTTACTGTTTTGTCCGTTTTGATAAATCCTGATTCTTCCAGCCAGAATGGCAATGTCGGTTGGCTAACGTTTCGCATCAGTGAAACAGTGACCGGGACATTTGCTCTGAAATACTGATACCTGGTAGCCAGAACTGACTTTTCCTCATCATTTAGAAAATTGAGTATAATATCATCATCAATCGTCTTATATTTTTCTGTTGGGACCTCTTCATACAGACGTGTGATCACGATATCCATAACTTCTTTTATCGAGCGATTCTGTATAACTGAAGATTGCCTGGAACAGGAAATTGAAATTAATAAAGTAGCCAGATAAAAATTGATACGTCCTAAAATGTTCATAATTAGCTTAAATTATGGATGTAAACCTCTTTTTCTAAGTGCCTTTAACAATAACTCCGGCTGGTCAGTTTGAATGATATTGGCTCTAAATTTTAATAATTTATTTAGCGCCTCTTCCTCCTTTTCTGTTCCAAAGGCAAGATCATAAAGTCCTAAAGCATTAATCCAGACGCGTGCCTGGTTCGATATTATCAGGTCGGTTACGTCCGCAGTATAAAAGGAAAAGTCAATATGAACGGCTTCAGGATGAAACCTCACAATCGCCGAATCGGCCATTTCATAGGAATATGCTCTTGGCATCAGCATGAAATCATTGTCAACTGACTGCACGTATTCAAGTGCTTCATAATCATTGTCAAACCAAAAGATCTGGTTTTCACATTCCATTTTTTTAATTATGGTTATAATAGGGTCCAATTGGTCAGTTTTAATATCAATATCCACCAGTACTTTGCCTTTCACAAGTTTTAGTGCTTCCAGGAATGTTGGGATGAGGTGATCAGTTGTATGACCCTGATGGACCAGCCTGAATTTATGTAATTCTTCCAACGAATAATCAGCGAGTTTCCCCGTTCCCGTAGTTGTTCTATTTATAGTACCATCATGCATTAAAACAGGCACGCCGTCTTTGGTGACTTTCACGTCCAATTCCACAATATCAACTCCAATATCAATAGCCTCCTGAATGGCAGGAAGTGAATTTTCAGGAAAGTTGTTATGTGCTGCCCGATGAGCGGCAACCATCACAATTTTTGATTCTGCATCCAGGAAACGAGTTCTTATTTCATCAACCGGGGTTTGGGAAAGGCTATTGGATATATAGCCAATAAAAAGAATGAGACTAAGTATTCTCTTCATATTCAAATTTTACAAAAATTAGTTCCGGATTAATCCTTTTTTAATCTTTCCGGGAAATCCGGGATCTTATTCACCAGTCTGTTAGGTGATCCTTCAGATTTGATCAGGTCAAAAGCATCATATAGATCCCCTGTTGCGGTATAGGCCCCATAAGATAAGGTATCCCCTTCAATACTAATGATCTGGAAGAGCTGGGTATTGCCTGCTCGACGGTCCATCCAGGGATCATCAGATACCTCATACATCTTTGGACCACTGACAGAAACCACATACATGGTCCCGGATGATTGTTCCTTAACCTGGTATCCTGTTGGCACATTGTTTACCATCCCGCGCCCATAGGCATGATCGTGGCCCTGAAGAACAATATCCACTTTGTGTTTGTCGAAAACCGGCTTGAATTCATTACGAAATTCTACATTATCCCGGTTTGGTTTTGTAGAAAATATCGGATAGTGAAATGTGATTGCCGTCCATTTCCGGGGGTCATGTGTTAAAATGGAATCAAGCCAATCCCGTTGGGCAATCCTGAATTCTTCCGATTCATCAATCTGCTCAGCATCCAGTGAGACCACCTTCAGATTCGAATAGTTCACCTGGTAGCATAATTCTTCCAAGCCTTCGGGCCCATTCGTGGGTAGGTTAAATTGCTTTTTCCACTGTGGTGATAGCACCAAATCCCTATACTCATGATTTCCGGGAGTCATCACACTTGGTACCATGGCATGTATAAATGAGCCTGCGTAAAACCATTCTCCCCATTCGATATCCCTGTCATACCGGTTGATCAGATCACCAGCATGCAACATAAAATCAACCTCGGGCATCGATCCATATGCCTGCCTGATCACTCTCGACCACATGGATTTTATATTGTTTTGTGCATCGCCAAAATAGATCAGCGAAATTTTCTTTTCAGGTTCCGGCGCCCTGATCTGGAACCATTCACTCCAACCTTGCTCTGAACCTACACGGTAAACATATTTTTCACCAGGAGTTAAGTCGCTAATTATGGCAGAATGATAGGTAGCTGATACCAGTGGATCGTTTTCCGGTTTATAGGTCAGGATTTCTCTTTTACCAAAAATATCCCGGGTATATTCGACGAATTCCGGTCCGTGGGTGGCAGGCGCCACCTGCACCACAGATTCCACAACCGTGGTATCCGTTCTCCAGTTTACTGCAAATGAATGCTCAGGATCATTCGTTAGATTCAGGATTATACGATCCGGGACAAGCGTCGGATATAATAAATTGGTGGTAACTCCAATACTTCCCAGCGTATGCACTACCGTTTCTCTTTGTTTTAATCCGGTATCACAGCTGGTTGTATACATGAGAATTGTTCCTAATAGTATAAATAATACTTTTTTACTCATATTTTTATGAATTATATGCAATTTGATTGGTTTAAGAATGCTAAAAAAATTTGATTTCTACAAATAACTTTTTTTTACATGTCAATAATTCAATCAATATGAACTACTTGTAAAGTAGTATATCATACCACTTGATTTCCCAAAAAAAGAAAAATTAACCTGTAATTTCCTTACAAATTAATGGCCTCCATGACACATTTTTTAGTAATCATAGAATATGCTTCATTTTATTTTGATTGAGGAATATAGGTACAATTAGAAAATTAAATTAAGTCAAAATTTTAAGAAATATGATTAATAAAATTATAAGAATTATATTCTTTACCCTATTCATTGGGGTAACTGTGTACGGTCAGGAATTTAAGGCAGGGGCTGCAATACGTGTAATCACTCCTGATCCACTGCTTCCGGTTTCCGGAGGCGTAGGCACCCCAAATCAAGTAAAAGAAAAGAAAGGAGACTTGTTTGTTCCTGCCCTCGTGTTGGAAAGAGATG
>WOR8_10008054_pt1 | contig 10037 bp, 4 predicted proteins | sample DeeMarSeWOR38_10_FD_19890 | JGI IMG/M metagenome (IMG submission 19890) | reverse complement strand
ATATATGTAACGGGAGGAATTGGGGCATCCGGGGGGAATGAAGGTTTTAACGAAAGATACTACCTGCCTAATTCCAGCGCATATTGTGAAACATGCGCATCGGTAGGGAATATCTATTTCAACCACAGGTTATTCCTTCTCCATGGTGATGCTAAATACATTGATGTCCTGGAACGTACGCTCTACAATGCCCTTCTTTCAGGAATATCACTTTCGGGTGACAGGTTCTTTTATCCAAACCGGCTTGAATCAAGTGGATCGGATAACCGGAGCAGCTGGTTCGACTGTGCATGCTGCCCTCCAAATATAGCAAGGTTGATTCCATCTGTTCCAGGATATATCTATGCGAACAGGTCAGATACCCTGTATGTGAACCTCTTCATGAGTGATACGGCGAATTTTGTCCTGGACGGCGATGATTTCAGAATAATACAGGAGACAAACTATCCGTGGGAGGGTACGGTAAGCATAGAGGTGAGTCCCGACGTCAGCAGAGAGTATACACTGATGATAAGGGTACCTGGCTGGGCCAGAAACGAAGCAATATTTGGCAATATATACAGTTTTAAAGACACATCTGAAAAAAATGCATCCTTTAAACTCAATGGTGAAGATCACAGCTATGTTATGCACAATGGATATGCAGTTTTAAAAAGGGTATGGAATACCGGTGATAAAATATTGATGGAACTGCCAATGGAGCCCCAAAAGATAATTGGGCACGAACAGATATCAGCCGATCGTGACAGGGTTGCTGTCCAGAGAGGTCCCTTTGTCTACTGTGCAGAAGGGATAGATAATACCGGTAGCGTAAATACATATAAATATGATCCTGATGCAAAACTTAGCACACGATTTGATTCAACCATAATGTCGGGAGTACAGCTTGTCAGTCTCAGGTCAAAACAGGCTGATGGCAGTGCAGGGGATACGGTAACACTTATTCCCTATTCCTACTGGAATAATCGCGGACCGTCCAGCATGCAGGTATGGTTGGCCGATTATAAGGAATTATCATACCCTGATTCCCTTATACTTTTGTTAAATGATGATTATGCCACAACAAACCATGTTTCTTCCTGGGAATCTTTATCCAGCATTTACGATCTGTATGAACCTTCAAGCTCATCTGACAAAGGGCCCGGGGCTTTTGGTAACTGGAGATATGATGGGGGAACCGTAGGTACCTGGAACTGGGTTCAGTACAATTTTGAAGAGGAAAAAACAATTGGCTCGTCAGAGGTTTACTGGTGGAGAGATGGGGCCGGTATTAATATTCCTGATTCAACATATATATCCTATTATGATGAGAATAGTGGTAGATTTATCAGGATAGAATCAACACTCAAGGGAAGGGATGATATTAAGGCAGACAGGTATAATAAAGAAGTTTTTAATCCTGTAAGAACAGAGAAGATCAGGCTAAACTTTTACGGAATATCTTATGCACAGGGGATTCTTGAATGGAAGGTGTACTCAACGGCTGATTGGACATATTCTCAGATAGTATATGAATCGGATATCCCTGTTATGGTTTATCCGAACCCTGCTGAAAATTACATCTGTATTGAGCCGGGCATTAAAAGCGAAGCAGAAATATCGATTTATAAACTTACGGGCGAACTTGTATATAATAATAAATTCCGTGAAAAGGTTTTTATTAACGTACCTGATATAGGCGGGAAAGGGCTATACATTGCACGCATAAATATTAATAACAGTATTCTTAACAGGAAGATTATTATAAAATAATCTATTAATCAAGGTAAACCACATACTTGACAGTTAGCCTGCAATCTCCTTATCACAATTAACCTTTAAGGGAAGTTGCAGACTTATGAATTAAGTATACGGGTACTCCTGCTGCCAGAAGAATAATTCCCCAGAAAATGACAGTTAATTCAAGACCGCTTATTGCCCATAAGGAATAAAAGAAAGCAGGGATTGAAACAGATATGGCAGCTACAAGCTTTGATTCAGTTAACAAGTACTTCTTCCTTAAATGCATAGCTATCTCTGTAAGGGACGAGAACAGGTAGGGTAGAAGGCAGCTGAGCGTTGAAAGCATTATGATGAATGAAAACATCCCTACCAATCCCCTGGTGAAATTAATGCCCACCAGAATTGAAGCCAGAACACTGGCAATAATCAGGCCTGCGACAGGTATCCCTTTTTTCGATGTTTTTTTGAACAGGCCCGGTAACAGTTTATCTCTTGAAGCTGCAAGCGGTATCTGCCCCTGTAATAATATCCAGCCATTCAAGGCGCCAAAACATGCAATTGATGCTCCTGTGGCTACGAAGATTGAAGCCCATTTGCCAAAGGCTATTTCTGCTGCATCAGCAAAAGGAGCAGCCGAATGTTCGAGATCTGCCGGGGATATTATACCCATAACCGCAACCGTACTTGATATATATAGAAGGGCAGTAAAGAGCATACCTGCTATAGTTGCACGGGGAATGGTCCGCGTTGGGTATTTGACTTTATCCGAGGGAATAGTGGCGGATTCCAATCCCAGGAAAGCCCAGAGGGTTAACGCAGCCGTAGAAGTTACCGCCTGAAAATCAGGCTTAATACTAAGGTTAAAGGGAATAAAATGGTTTTTATCAAAGAACAATAATCCAAATGATCCCAGTAATATCAGGGGAAGGATCTTCAAAATGGTTGTAATAAGCTGTGTAAATCCTACTTTTCTTATACTTTTTGTATTAACAAAAGTAAAAAGCCAGATAGCAGAAATTGCCGCAGCTGCTGCCAGTAAGCGGTTCTCCTTTAAAACAGGTATAAAAACAGAAAGATAACCCACACCGGCAACCGCGATAGCTGCATTTCCACACCATATTGAGATCCAGTACCCCCATGCAACCAGGAAGCCTGAAAAATTCCCAAAGCCCTCTCTGGCATAGGCGTATGGGCCACCTGCTTTTTTGATGATCCTGCTGAGTCTTGAAAATACTAGCGCAAGGAAGAGACTGCCGGCAACAGTATATAACCAGCCGAAAATACTTATACCTCCATAGATTGCCAGTGCTGCAGGTAGCAGAAAGATCCCTGAGCCTGTCATATTGCCTACAACCAGGGAGGAACTTATCCAGAAGCCTATCTTACCTTTTTCTTCTTTCTCCTGAATCCTGCTCATATTATTTATGCATGCTTCTTATAAAAGCTTCTCCTCTTACCATCACATCTAATGATTCTTCAGGGGTTTTTTGTGCCATGTTATAGAATTCCCTGGTTAATTCAATAAGTTCATCCTCTGCCTTCGGCATATTTTGTTTTTCCCATTCCTCAATATCCACCACCTTCCATAATTCAGCAATATTGGTCTTTTCCTGTAATAAGCCAAGTGTCTGTTCAGAAGTGAAGTAATTTCCTCCGGGTCCTACTTTTTTTATCTCGTCCAGGTTAACACACTTATCATCCAGCGTAAATCCGCGCGCAAATTTCCTTGCTTCTCCAATAATATGGTTGGACAATACGACCATAGCTGGAGAAAAGGCCATGGACTCAAATGTGCCGCCAACAAAGGGCGCACAACCAACTTTGCCGAGGCAGGAGCTGAGGTGGTTTACCCAGAGGTTTTCAGAAGCAGGGAGGTCTGCACCTCTGCCGTTATTGCTTCCGGAGGTGCCGCAATGCGGTATTTCATAATAATGCATCATCTCTGCGCAGGCCAGGTTCAGCAGATAGGAATAGGGAGTATAATAACTGCCAATACTGGACATATTAAATGCAGCAGGAAGGCTGCCAAGTATTATTTTACTTCCCTCTTTGATCAGCTGGCTGAAAACAAGCCCTGCCAGTAATTCAGCATTCAGCAGGGCAAGTGTCCCTCCGGGAGTGGCCGGTGAAGTGCCTCCGTACATACTGTAATTGGAGAACATGAGTGGAAGATCATAACTAATGGCAGATATCATTTTATCTGTAGTGGAGGCATTTAAAACCAGTGGTGTAATAAGATTAACATAGGGTATGCAGAAAGGTCGGGTGCTTATATTACCATGGAGGATGGAAAGCATTTCCAGTACATCATCGATCTTCTTTTCACCTGAAATCAATAGTACGAGTGGTTTATCCGTATTTGCATACATATCGAGGGTGGCATAAAGGTCTGATAATGCAACCGGGACATCAGAAGGGATGCCAACAGTGGAAATAATATCATAATTATCAAGAAGATCCCCCATTCTGGTTGAATGCTGCATGTGCTTCCGGGTAAATAATTCCAGCTGGTTGCTTTCAATGTCCTGATAATAAATATTGGTGACACCAATACCAAAATATGTCTCAGAACCTTGCTTTATACCCAGGTGGAATGCTCTTTCGCCGTTCCTTTTAAATATTTCAATGTCTGGTGGTGCTTTTTTGACAGCATGATTGATCAGCTCAGCGCTGATATACACCTTATTTCCGTTTATACTTACAGCCCCGGATTCTTTAAAAATCCTTCGTGCAGCATCTGAGTCTACCCTGATACCTGTTTTTTCAAGAATCTCTATTGAGTATCGGTGAACCTCATTCATCTGCTCAGGATTGAGCAACTCCAGGCGGGGCCGTACATTTGCAATTGACATGGATCAATCTGTAATAATCAATTAATGCTAAGCTACTAAATATCCCGGTTATATTATTTGTTTTCAGGATTATTATAGGGATTAATCTACATTGAATATTGGAATACTGGAATACTGGAAACGAAGGTGACGAATTCGGCGAGCCCCCGAGTAACTCGGGGGGAGTCAATATTGGAATACTGAATACTGAATTTTAGCTGATTATTAAGGAGCGACGCAGAAACTCATTCTCACTGCGTCCTCCATAGTCCCTAGCACTCGGGACGAAGGAAGAACTCATTCTCAACTATATTAAACTTTCATTGTTTTTGAGTTGTAATGATAAAACTTCCAGTAAAGCAGTGGCATTACAAAAAGATTAAGCAATGCTGAACTGATAAGTCCTCCTAAAATGACCTGTGCCATGGGGAATTCAATCTCCTGCCCTGGTCTGTTTCCACCAACAATAATTGCCATTAGAGCCAGTGCGGTTGTCAGAGCGGTCAACAGAATAGGCATCAGCCTCTCTTTTGCTCCCCGGATCACCAGGGGAAGCCCGAATTCCTGCCCTTCAATATTTTCAAGATGCCGGTAATGACTTATAAGCATGATACTGTTTCGTGCCGCAATGCCCAGCACAGTAATGAAACCTATCAATGATCCGAGGGATACCACACCGCCACTTAGTAATGCTACAATCACTCCACCGGTCAGCGCAAAAGGTAAGCCTGCAAAGACGAGTAAAGCAACCCGAGCTGAGCCAAAATCAGAATAAAGTATTATGAAAATCCCGATCAGTGACAGGATTGATAATCTGAGAATCCTGTTCCTTGCTTCCTGTTGTGCTGCATACTCACCCAGGAGTTCGGGATGGTATCCCTGGTTAAATGAAACATTCTTAAGTTCAGACTCAATATCATTCGCCACACTCCCTAGGTCACGCCCCTTCACATTGCAGGTAACCTCCGTATATCTTGAGGCAAACTCACGGGTAATCTGGTTTGGCACCGGTGCAACTATGACATCAGCCACTTCGTTCAAAGGGACAAATCCTCCCGTGGGAATATCCAGCATCAGTCTCTGTATGGCATTCAGATCAGATCTTACTTCAGGGGTTCCCCACACCACCACATCAAAAATGTTCTGATTTTCAAAAAACTCACCCACCTTAACGCCTTTCTGGTAGATGTTGACAGCCTCTCTTATCTTCCCGGCCGTAAGTCCGTATTGTGCTGCCTTTCCGGGATGAACCCGTACTTCGATCTGAGGCACCATATCCTGCTGTTGTACTTTAAGATCTGTAATGCCCTTTATATTCATAATAGCATTTCTGACTTCTTCAGATTTGTTTCTTATGATCTGGAGATCTTCACCATAAATACGGACAACAATAGAAGCACTTGAACCGGTCAGGACTTCCTTGATCCGTTCCCTCAGATAAGTAAGCAGGTCACGATACAAACCGGGGTATCCATTGACTACTTCCTGTATCTTTCCTACCGTCTTCTCGTAGTCAACATCCGGGTCAAGACTGATCCAGAGTTCTGTAAAATTGGGTCCGACAACCTCGTCTGCCACTTCTGCCCGGCCAATGTGTGATCCAAAATTCCTTACTCCGGGGACAGAACGTAATTCTTTGCTTACCCGGATTGTGATGCGGTCCATAGCTTCAATAGACGTGCCCGGTTTTTCCACCCAGTGCATCAGGAAGTCATACTCCTTAAAATCAGGGAGAAACTCTTCACCAAGAAATGGTATAGATGCAAGGGTTGCTACCAGAACAACACTGATAATTACGAACAATCGCCTTGGGAAACGGAGTATGACGGTTAATATTTTTTCATAACCCGATTTCAGGCGGGTCATAAAAATAGATTCTTTTCTTTCTGAGGCTTTTGGTAATAGGATAAGTGCAAGGGCCGGGGTCAGAATCAACGCAACCATCAGGGAAGACATTATGGCAATAATGTAAGAGAGGGCAAGTGGACGGAAGAAGGAACCGGACAATCCACCCATGAAAATAACAGGTATTAATACCAGGACAACAATAAAACTACCGTACACAACGGCACTCCTGACCTCGAGGGATGCATCGAGTACCACCTTAAAGCTTGGTTCTGGCTTCTCTTTCTCCCTGTTTTGCCTCAGCCTTCGTATAATATTTTCAACATCAATGATAGCATCATCCACCAGTTCACCCAGAGCGATGATCAGTCCTGCCAGTACCATGGTGTTTATGGTTCCACCCTGATAATTCAGTATAAGGGCGGCCGTGATCAGGGACGTCGGAATGGCCAGGGCACTTATCAGGGCTGTTCTCCAGTCATTCATGAAGAATACAAGGACGATTATCACCAGGATACAGCCGATCAATAATGCCCGGTTAAGGTTGTGCAGGGACATCTCTATGAATGTGGCAGGGCGGAAAATCGTTGAATCGATATACAATCCTTTAAGACCGGGTTTGAGATCTTCCAGTGTTTCTTCAATCTGATGTGTCACTTCCAGCGTATTACCCCAGGGTTGTTTTTCAACTATCAGAAGAAGACCAGGTTGATCATTTACAATGGCATCACCAATGGCAGGTGGCGATCCTTCTGTTAGCTCCGCAAGGTCTCCGAGCCTGACAGGAATACCTTCTCGGAAAGTCACCGGAACCTCAGCGAGGTCTTCAGGTGATTTGATGGTTGAAATGAATGATACGGCCAGCCTCTGGTTCGGACTATCCATGAATCCTCCTCCACCCATTTCAACTGCCTGCCGCACAGCTGTCACCACCTCTCCTGTTGATACACCATGTGTATGTAGAAGGTTGGGATTGATCAGGGCCTGTATCTGACGGTCCCTCTGACCCCAGATTGCTACATTGGCCACTCCGGGTATGGCCATTAACCTGGGCCGGATAGTCCACTTGGCAAGGGTGGTCATTTCCATCTGGGAAAGCGTATCCGAGGTAATTCCTATTTTCAGAACACGGCTTGTAGATGATAGGGGAGATAACATAACCGGGGGCCTGGCCACTTCGGGCAGCTCACCGGAAATAACCGTTAATCGCTCCTGGACCATCTGCCGGGCTTGCATGATATCCGTTCCATCTTCAAAATAGAGGATAACAGAAGAAAGGCCAAGAACAGACTTGGAACGGATATGCTTCAGCCAGGAAACACCATTCATGGCATTCTCAATAGGTATGGTGACGAGAATTTCCACTTCGGCTGTAGATAAACCCGGGGCTTCTGTCTGTATCTCCACCAGGGGAGGAGCAAACTCAGGGAATACGTCGAAATGTGCACGTCTGATAACACGGGTACCGGCTATAAGAAGTAGCATGGTCAGAACAACCACTGCAACCCTGAGGCGCAAAGCACTGGATATGAGCCATTTCATCATTTCCCTACTCCGAATTCGGTACCAAACAGTTCGGCTGTACCAGCATAAACAACTTCATCTCCCGGGGATAAACCACGTGTTAATATGGCCAGGCCATCAGAAACATGATCCAGATCAACCCTAACACGAGTGTATACAAGAGGCTCTGATTGAACATAAACCCATGTACCACCCTGAATGTCATAGACTATTGATGAGTAAGGTACCACAAGACTTTTCCCGGTTGATTTCATACTAAGTGTGACACTGACCTTCTGACCGCTTCGCAGTTCTCCATTTCGGTTGACGATTTCATAATAAAGATATGATGAGGCAGTGCTGGCGTTGCTTAGCATAGGACCCCTGACGGGATCCGCTGGCAGCAAAGCTGACTTTGACCTGTCTCCCATGGTGGATATGTATGCTTTCTGTCCTGTGTCGATGCCTGCAAGGTCTCCGGAATAAACAGGAACACGGATCCAGAACGGATTGAGGGGTGAAACCTCGAATAACAGGGAAGAGGAAGTTATAATCTGCCCGGGAGTAACACTGATATTTTGAATAATACCGGTAACAGGAGATTCCAGGGTGAGAGTCGACAGATTTTCAGAGGCAGAACCGATATCATTTCCCTGATAGAGGCTTAAACGACCGGTGGCTGCTTTCAGTGAAGCTTCGGCCTTTACAAAATTTGCCCGTGTGGATTCAAACACCTTATCACTTATTGCTTTATTTTCGTGCAGAGTCTCGGCCCTTTTTAATTCAGCCAGGGCTACTTCATATTCAATCTGCTTAACTTTTACATCCTCAGCAGCACTAATTATATCCATATCCGGGGGTAGGGCGATCAAACGCATTACTTCCTGCTTCACCTGAACCGGTGAACCTGCAACAGGGAAATATCCATTTGCTGTGCGGCTTACCATACCGGAAACAGGTGCGGTGACTTTAACTTCCTGTCCGGGTGGGGTAATGATTTCTCCACCCAGCGTAAGGGTCATGGGCATATCCCTGTACTCTGCTTTGCTTGTCTCGATCCCGAGCCTTTCCTGAGCTTCTGCGGTAAGCCGGATAGTAGTCAGGGTATTTTCCTTTACCTGGTTTGTCACCTCTGCCGGATTTGCCGTAATTTCCTCTCCACCCTTTTTATGACCGCAGGCGTTAAGGAAGAAAAGAAATGCAAAGCAGGATAAACTGATAATCAATGAATGTTTTATTCGTTGATACATATATAATCGTTTTATTATTTACAATGGTATCATATTACCTCCGATGCTGTAATAAATGGATGCGGTGCTTTTTCTCACTTCAGCTTCAGACTCAATGATTCGCAGGCGTGTTTGAAGCAGCTGTCTCCTGAATTCCAGGAATTCCAGGTACGAAATCTCACCTGAAGTATAAGCCTGTTCCGCGTTTTTAACGGCCTGCTCCGCCTGTGGTAGTATCTCATTCTTCAGAAATTCATAGGATTGTTTTGCCGACCTGTAAGCCTGGAATGATTCCAGTATCTCAGCCCGTATTGATTGCTGTATGACCAGGTAATTATCTGCTGCCCGTTGTATTTCAGTACGTGCCCTGGCTCTTCCTCCCTGGTTGAAATAGAATACAGGTATTTCAAAATCCATTCCGGGTCCCATTTCAAAGCCACTCTTACCTTCAGCATTCGCATCCAGCAAGGCTGTCAGGTTAATAATCTTTGATTGTTCCCAGCCGAGACGTTCACCGGCTATCTCAATTTCAAGTTCAGCTGCCCTTAGATCAGGGCGACAGGCAAGGCCGGTTTCAATAAGAAATCCCGGATCCAGAGTGTCAGGTAAGCTTAGAGGGTCAGGATTTAGCCGTATGTCAGAATATTCTGAAATTAATCCAAGCAAGGTTAAAAACCTGATCTTCTGGATTTCCATATCCCGACGGGTAGAAATTGAAAGCTCCTTTGTCCGGGAAGCAGCCAGATGGAAAGACGTTTCTTCAAGTTCACTGATATCACCTGCCTGCTTCCTGATAAAAGCAATTTCTGCGATCTCACTATCCAGTTCTGATTCATCTACCAGTATATTGAGCTTTTCTATGGACAGGTTCAGATCAGCGAAAGAAATATGAACATTACGCGCCAGC
>WOR8_10008471_pt1 | contig 10038 bp, 10 predicted proteins | sample DeeMarSeWOR38_10_FD_19890 | JGI IMG/M metagenome (IMG submission 19890) | reverse complement strand
ATTTCGACCCCCACCTAATCCCCGTCGCCGCGGTCAGCATCCCCCTGACCTCGTCGATCACTACGGAGTGCGTATCCTGCCGGCCGGTCACCCGGATCTCCATGCGCGCGGCGGGGAAGGACAGCACCAGAAGCGACGCCAGCAACCCGAAGTGGATCGGCCCCCAGCCCCCCCCCCAATACCACAGGGGAAGGGCGAGGAGGGATCCGAGCGTCCCGGGGGCCAGGGGAGCATACCCCACCCCCAGTCCGGAGGCGACGGCCCGCAAGACCACTCGATCCGGAAAACGTCTGACATGGTGCATGAGGATTATTAGATGATAAATTCATTTGAATTATCAAACAAATAAAACTATATTTCCTTGATGGACCCGAATCGGGACTCATCGCTGGACTCAATGCGGGTAAAAGTCGTTCTGGCGATGATCGAACTCGCCAAAGGGATAAAAATCGTCAATTTCTACCCCCCCGGCCACCCGGCTCTCAGCCAGGCGATGGGAAAAGTCGTCGCCGCGATCGAAGCGATCCCCCCGCCCGAAACCGGCATCGAGATCGACGTGACCAAGAACGCCCTCCTGTTCCGTGAGGAGCCCCTTCCACCGGGCAACAAGGCGATCGTGGACCTCAACCGCGAGCTCTACCACCGGCGCGCCAGCAAGCTCATTCTCCTGAACGGCCAGAAACCGGCGGAGATCATCGCCTTTCTCGGGGTCCTGAACCGGGACATCCAGGATCTGCAGGAAGAAGGCGGGCTGGAGAAGGTCCTGTTCCGGGAGAAGGTCTCCCGGATCTGGGTGAACCGTGTCGACTACGAGGGGCTTACCGAAATTCTCAAGAAAGAGGAAGAGGGACCGGCTCCTCCGGAAGAAGACGAGGCGGGGGTTCCGGCCGACGACCAGCCCCCCGATCTCGAGGACCGGTCCCCGCAGGACCCGGAGATCGTGGAACTTCTCCGGAGGCTGGAGAAGGAAACGGAGGCTGCCGCCTACCGCGACCTCGCCATCTCCCTGACGGGCGCTCTGCTCCGGGAGCAGGACGACCGGCGGATCGAATATTCCGGCCAGGCGCTCGCGATCTACGTGGTGCACACCGAACGACCTCCCGGGGGAAACCCGGAGATCGCCGACATCGCGCGCATGGGGATCCGGGAACTCGTCTTCGACGACCTGGTGGCCCACTACATCCGGCGCCTCAAGGAGCGGGGAGGGAGGGACCGCGCGGAGGCGGAGGCCGTCCTGACGGCGTTCGGCGAGCGCGCCGTGAAGAGCCTGCTCTTCGCCCTGGCCGATGAGGGGGATCTCCTCATCCGGAAATCGGTCGTCGACATCCTCGTGAGGATCGGGAGCCCTGTCGTTCCCGCGATCCTCGACAACCTGAACGACGCGCGATGGTACTTCGTCAGGAACATGGTCACGATCCTGGGGAGCCTCGAGGACCCGGACCTCGCTCCGCACATCGTCACGTCGCTTTCCCATCCGGACCTCCGGGTGAAGAAGGAGGCGATCAAGGGGTTGTCCCGGCTGTCGCATCCCTCCGCCGTCAAGGCTCTCTCGGAACTGTGCTTCTTCCCCGAGGAGAGCATCGCGCTCATGGCGACCGCCGCCCTCTCCCGGAAGAAGGAGGAGGAAGCGGTCCAGATCCTTGCACGGAGGGCCGTCCAGAAAAGGATCTTCTATCCGCACTACCGCCTGGCCCACGAGGCGATCGAGTCGCTTCGCATCATCGACACCGACGCGGCGCTCTCCGCGCTCGAGGAGATCCTGCGCACCAGGGTGATCCGGGAAACGACGAATTCCCGCGAGATGAAGCAGCACGCGCTTCGATGCATCTCAAGAATGGCGGGAGACCGACCCAAAGAGATCGTCCTCCGGGAGAAAAGCGGCCCCGCGGCGTATCTCCGGGCGGAGGCGGAGCGGATTCTGAAGAAGAGAGGGTGGTGACCGGAGCATGGCAATGAACCGTCGGCAGCAGGAAGAGGCGATCGCAAACCTCATCCGTTCCCTGGGAACCTCCCTGAAGAACCGCGGACTCTACCCCCCGGCGCACCCGCTGGTCCGCACCCCCGTGGAGAAGTGCTGCTCGGAGATCCTCCGCTTCTTCGAGGACCGGCAGGAGCTCGCCCTGGCGATCTCCGACGAGACCCTGGTGTTCGAGGGGGTTCCCATCTTCACCCTGACCTCCTCCCTGGAACTCTTCACGGCCCGCCTTGCCGCCATCGGCATCCCGGCGATCGTGTTCGAGAAGGGGCTTGTCCAGGCGGACATCGAGCATTTCATCCGGTTCCTCCACGAAACCAAGGAGGAGGGGCTCTCCCCTTCCGACATCCAGAAGCGGATCGAGGGGATGGGCGTCACCCACATCCGGGTGAAGCCGCCCTCCGAAGAGGAGGAGGACGATTTCTCCCTTGCACGGGAGATCTACGGCAACGCGATCGACGCGGTGACCTCGGTGATGGAGGAGATCCGCAAGGGCCGGATCCCCTCCGGGGCCGAGTCGGACCGCGTGGTCAGGGACATCAGCGGCATGCTCCAGCGGAACCGCGACGCCATCATGGCCCTCACCCTGATCCGGAACTTCGACGAATACACCTACAACCACTCCGTCAACGTGGCCGTGATCTCCCTCGCGATGGCCGAAGCGCTTTCCCTCGACAACCAGGAGAAGACCGAGATCGGGGTGGCCGGCCTCCTCCACGACGTGGGGAAGACCCAGCTCGCCCTCGACCTGATCCGGAAGCCGGGAAATCTCACCATCCAGGAGTTCGAGGAGATCAAGAAACACCCCGAGGAGGGGTTCGTCCTCCTCGGGAAGATGTCCCACATCCGCCCCGCCTCCGCCTACATGGTCCGGGAACACCACCTGCGGTTCGACCGGAAGGGATACCCGGAACTGGGGACGGAGTACGCCGTGAACCCGAGATCGCAGATCATCGCCGTGGCGGACTGCTACGACGCGATCACGACGATGCGGGCATACCAGATGGCGAAGCCGCCGCTCGAAGCGCTCGAGCTCATGGGGGAACTCGCGGGGAAATCGATCGACCCGGACATCCTGTCCGTCTTCAAGAACGTGATGGGAGGCTACCCGATCGGAACGATGGTGCGCCTCAGCACCATGGAGGTGGGAGTCGTCGTCGGGGTCGGCCCCGAGGGGCGCGGTCCGATCCGGATCTCGGTTCTGGTCGACCGGCAGGGGATCCCGCTTCCCCGCCAGGAGGAGGTGGAGATCGCCGGCCTCGACGCCGTGGCCGCAACCGCCTCCCCCGGGCGCTCGATCCTGGGCACCGTCAACCCCCTCCTGTACCCGGACGCGCAGAAGGGGGTTCTCCCCCCGGCCCCACCTTCATGACGAAGGCCGCACGACCCCCTTCGGACCTACCGCGCGCTCCACTCCCCGAGGGCGCGCGCGGTTGACGCCCTGACCGTCTCGTCCCGGTCGGCGGCGTGTGCGAGAACTTTCTCCCATCCGGCGCTCTCCGTCACCCGCGCGACCGCATGGATCGCCTTTGCACGCACCTCGGGGTCCGGATGATCGAGGTACCTCTCGATGACGGGCGCCAGTTCCGTCCGCCGGGACTTCCCCAGCGCCTCGAGAAGGTTGCCGAGCACGACGCCTTCTTCCCCGGGGAGCCTGGCCACCAGCGCCTCGAGAACGGCCCCGGTCAGGCAGGACTCGAGGGCGCGGACGGCGGCCCCGCGGACTTCCTGCTCCTCGTTGGACAGGGCGGCAAGAAGGATGGACGTCCCTTCCGGGCCCCCGATCTCCTGCGCCGCGAAGACAACGCGGACCCGCTCTTCCAGGGAGCCGGTCTCGAGCATCCGGAGGTACTTGGGCACCGACTTTTTCCCCCGCAGCCTGTCGAGAGCGGCGGAGGCCGCCAGGCGGACCGCGACGGAAGGATCGGACAGCATTCCCTTGAGAACCTCCTCGATCCTGTCAATCATCGGCGTTTCCTCCTGAGCATGTCCCGTGCCGACGGCAGCCCGTGCGCCCCCGTTGCAAACCGGACGGCGTCCGCAATCGCCCCCCCGAGTGCCCGTCCCGCGAGAACCGCCGTCTGCATCGGGTTTCCCCTGCGCCCCCCACCCCCGGTGGACAGGGCCACCACGACATCGCCGTCCATCGGGGTGTGAACGGGCCGGATCGACCGGCAGAGGGCACCGTGCGCCATCCTTGCGACCCCGGCCAGTTCCTCCCGGGTGAGATCGTCGGCGGTGGCGACGACGCCAAGCGTCGTGTTCCCCGGGGCGAACGGCTCCCTCGCATACCCCCCGAGAAACGCCTCTTCCGTCCCCGACGGCTCCTTTCCGTCTTCGGTCCGCGCTCCGGCAAGCCACTCCCCCGAGAGGGGGTCGAAGACGTCCCCGAAGGCGTTCACGACGGCGCAGGCCCCGACGATCGCCCCTCCCCCGCGCTCGCTCGCGGTTCCGAACCCGCCTTTCATCGCGCGACGCAGCCCGAAAATCTTCCCCACGGTCGCCCCGGCCCCCGCCCCCACGGACCCCTGTGCCGGGGGATCCGGGGACGCCTTTCCCGCGGCGGCGTACGCCATCTCCGGGGTCGGCCGGAAGGCCGGGTCCCCGAACCCCAGGTCGTAGATGACCACCGTGGGAACGATCGGAACCGGTCCCGCCGGGGTGGGAAACCCGACCCCCTTTTCCTCAAGGAGGCGCATCACCCCGGCGGCGGAGTCGAGCCCGAAAGCGCTTCCCCCCGCCAGGACAAGACCGTGGATGAGGCGCGCCGGGTGGGGTCGGAGGAGCGAATCCATCTGCCTCGTCCCGGCGGCTTCCCCCCGGATGTCGGCGGCCCCGGTCGCTCCCCGGGGGAAGAGAAGCACGGTGATCCCCGACCCTCGCCCGAGGTCGTGCTCGTGCCCCACGAGAACCCCGGGCACGTCGGTGATCGATCCCCCCATCCTCCCTCCGCAATTCGTATATATCTACCGGACTGCGGTGGGTTCGTCAATCGTGTTGACGGTGCCATAACGGGAAACGTACACTTTTTACGGGGGATTATAGGATGTCCGATCAAACGGGGGGGAGGATTCTCGGGCTGGATTTCGGCAGCCACAGGATCGGGGCGGCGGTCTCCGATCCTCTCGGGATCACCGCCCAGCCCCTGTCGCCCATCCCGCGCCGGGGGGACAGACGGGACATCGAGGCGATCGGGGCCATCGTCCGGGAGTACGACGTCGGCAGCGTGCTGATCGGGCTGCCCCTGCACCTGAGCGGCGAAGAGGGGGCCCAGGCGAAAAAGGCGCGGCTCTTCGCGGAAAAGATCCGGAAGCATCTGGAGATCCCGGTCGAACCATGGGACGAGCGGATGACGACCGTGCAGGCGGAGCGCCACCTGATCGCGTCGGGCGTCCGGCGCGAGAAACGGAAAGAGATCCGCGACAGCCTCGCGGCCGTCTTCCTGCTGCAGAGCGCCCTCGACTTGAGGAACCGGAAGTAGCACTCCCGTGCCCTCCCGGACATTGAGCATCGCCGCCGCATGCGTTCTCGCCCTGGCCGTCGTCTTCCTCTTCCTCGTGACGGCCCGCCCGCCCCTGGACCAGTGGAGCATGACGAAGGTGTACATCCCGAAGGGGAGCACCTTCCCGGAAATCGAGAAAATGCTCACGGGGAAGGGAGTCGTCCGGTATCCGCTCGCTTTCCGGATCCTCGTCATCGGCTCGATGGCCAGCAAGAAGCTCCAGTACGGGGAGTACGCCTTCCCGGCACCCCCCTCCGCGCTCGAGCTGAGGGAAAAGCTCGTGACCGGCGACGTGGCCAAATACCAGGTGACCATCCCCGACGGGTCCACCCTCTTCCAGATCGGCGGAATTCTCGGGAATCTGGAGCTCGCCGACCCCGAGGACTTCCTCGAAGCCGCCACGTCGCCGGCCCTGGCCAGCCAGATGGACATCCCGGGAAGCAGCCTGGAAGGGTACCTGTTTCCGGACACCTACATTCTTGTAAAAGACATGACCATGGAGGAGATCATCGGCGTCATGGTGCGCCGGTTCCGCAGGAAGTTCACCCCGGAAATGGAGGGGAAAGCGGAGGAAAGCGGGTTTACGCTGAAGCAGATCGTGACGATCGCTTCGATCATCGAGAAGGAAACCGGGATGGAGGAGGAAAAACCACTTGTATCCGCCGTGATCCGGAACAGGCTTTCCCTCGGGATGCCCCTCCAGATGGATCCGACGGTCATCTACGGGCTGAAGAAGTTCGGGGGGAACCTCACGAAAAAGGACCTCCGGAAGGACCACCCCTACAACACGTACCGGAACCGGGGGCTCCCGCCGGGTCCGATCTCCAACCCCGGCCTCACGTCCCTCATCGCCGCGGTCGAGCCGGCCGATACGGACTATCTGTATTTCGTCTCCCGCAACGACGGGTCCCACCAGTTCTCCCGGACTCTCCGGGAGCACAACAAAGCGGTGATGGTCTACCAGAAGGGAAAACATGCGACCGCGACCCGCGGCAACGGGTCTGCGCAAAGCGGGGAAAGCGGGGAGGCGGCCTCTACTCCTCCGCCTCGGCCATAGGGACCTTCTTGACCGCTTCCTCGGGTTCCTCCCGGGTGTACTTCTCCTCGCGCTCGATCACTTCCTTGCATTCCACGCAATATTTGGCGAACGGCACGACCCGGAGGCGCGCCCGCGGGATCTTGATCCCGCACTCCTCGCAGAGGCCGTATGTCCCTTCCTCGATCCGGTCGAGTGCGTCGTCGATCTGCTTGAGCTTCTGCTTTTCCCGGTCCGTGAGGATCATGTCCAGCTCCCGCGTCCGCTCCTCGGACACGGAGTCCAGGATGTCCCCGATGTCCGAGACGCCGCTCACGGCGGTCGCCTTGGACCTCCTGGCAATGTCCCGCACGAGCTCTTCCCGCATCTTCAGAAGCATGTCCTTGATTGGTTTCATCTCTCGCGGCCCCCAGGTTCTGTCGAAAAATTACGTTAGTATACCCGGTGAAGACCCCGTGTCAACCGCTTTTGCGAGGAGATCCCACGCCCGCGCCCCCGTCACCCTCGCCCGGCAGAAACGGCCGGGGGAAGCCCCGGTTCCGGACAGGAGCACGTTCCCGTCCACCTCCGGCGCCTGTCCCCGGTGCCGGCCGACGGCGCGACCCCGCCCCCGGGTCTCCTCGACCAGGACTTCGACCTCCTCCCCGACCATCTCCGCGTTGCGGGCAGCGAGGATTTCGATCTGCGCGTCCTGGACCCTCCGGGCGCGCTCCCGCTTCACCGACTCGCCGACCTGGCGCTCCATCGCATAGGCGGGGGTCCCCTCTTCGCGGGAATAGGGGAAGACCCCGAGGTAATCCCACCGGGACTCGTGGACGAACCGGAGGAGCCGCTCGAACGCCGCGGCGGATTCCCCCGGGAACCCCACGATCAGCGAGGTCCGGAGGAAGATGCCGGGAGCCCGTTCCCGCAACCGGGAAAGGAGAGCCCACACCTCGTCGGGGCCGTAGCGTCGTCCCATCCTGGCGAGAATTCGCGCATCGATGTGCTGGACGGGGATGTCGAGGTATCGGCACACCTTTCCCCCCGACGCCACCAGGTCGATCAGCTCGTCGTCGATGCGTCCGGGATAGAGATAGAGCAGGCGGACCCAGCGTACCCCCCGGATGGCGCAAAGGGCCCGCACGAGGCGTGCCAGCGCCCTTTTCTCCCCCCGTTCCGCCCCGTAGGAGGTGATGTCCTGGCCGACGAGGTTGATCTCCCGCGCACCCCGGCGAACGAGCATCCGCGCCTCGGCGAGGAGGGAGTCCCGGTCCCGGCTCGCAAGCGGCCCGCGGATGTCCGGAATCGTGCAGTAGGCGCACCGGTGGTCGCACCCCTCCTGGATCTTGAGGTAGGCGGACGCCTCCCCCTGCTCCCGGTACCGGTGCCGGTATGCCTCCTCGGGCAGGGCCGCTGTCCCCACGATGGAACGCGGGTGGGTTCCCGCGAACAGTCCCCGCAGGAGCCCGGGAAGCGCCGGGATGTCGCCGGGTCCCACGAACAGGTCCACCTCCGGCAGGGCGCCCGGCAGCTCTTCCCGGTACCGCTTCGCCAGGCACCCGGCCACCACGAGACGCCGGATCCGTCCCCGCTCCTTCTCCCGCGCCATCGCCAGGATCTCCCCGATCGACTCCTCCTTGGCGTCGCGGATGAATCCGCACGTGTTGACGATCCCCACGTCCGCGGGGCTCCGGGAAACGACGCGGCACCCGGCCTCGACGAGAAGGCCGGTCAGCACCTCCGCGTCCACGGAATTCTTCGCGCACCCCAGAGTCAGGATGCGCACGGCGATCTTTTCCGGTCCCTTCCTGCTCACCCGTCCACCACCTCGACCCCGGGCGACTCCCGGAACCGGAAATGGTCCGCCGGAAGGGCCGGGTCGATCACGATGTCGTCGAGATAGAGATGGTTCGCCCCTCCCAGGTGGTCGTACAGGTGGATCTCCCGGATCGCGAGCCCCGCGTCGTCCACCACGAGGTCGACCCTTCTCACTTCGGGCGCCCCGTCCCCCTTCGGAACCAGGCGAAGGGCGGTCTCCTTCCTCCCCTCGAGGGGGATCGCCTTCTCCACGCGGAAATAGTCCGTGATGTCGCCCTTCCCGAACAGGAGCAGGAGAGGGATCCTTCCGCCGAGCGCCCCCTCATCGATCTTTCGCCGGAACACCCGGGTCGAATCGGGAGGCTGGAAGTAGAAGTATTCCCCATCGGCCAGGAACAGCTGCTTCCCGGGAACCCGGTAATCCCACCGCATCCGCAAGGGACGCTGAAAGGAGACCTCGCCGGCGGCCTTCCTCACGACCCCCACGTGCTCCAGCGGGACCTCCTGCCGGAACCGCGCGGACAGGGTCTTGACGCCCCCGTATTTCTCCGCAACCCGGCGCAGCAGCACATCGCCGTCCGCCTCGCCCCCGCCGGAGGCGGTCGGGGAGACGACCGCGATCAAAAGAAAGAGGGCCGCCAGTGCGGCCCGGTGCCCTGACCCCATGGGAGAAACCCCCCTCTCCTTCCTTTCTGGAAAACGACCTCGTCATGTAGACCTCCCGCGGCTTTCCGCCCTCGGACGGCCCGACGATCCCCTGCCTTTCCATCTCCTCGATGATGCGGGCCGCGCGGTTGAAGCCGATCTGGAGGCGCCTCTGGAGCATCGAGACCGACGCGCGACCCGCCCGGACCACTTCCTCGACCGCCTCGTCGAACTTCTCGTCGCGCGAGGGGTCCCGCTCCTCCTCTTCGGTCGGCAGAGCGGTGATGGAGGGCTCGTATTCGGGCGACCCCTGCGCCCGAAGGTGGGCCGCGACCCGCTGGATCTCCCCCTCGCCCACGAAGGGGCCGTGGACCCTGACGATCCCCCCCACCCCGGGCTGGAGGAAGAGCATGTCCCCGAACCCGAGAAGGGTCTCGGCCCCCGCCTGGTCGAGGATCGTCCGCGAGTCGAACTGGGAAGCGACCTTGAAGGAGACGCGCGACGGGAAGTTCGCCTTGATGATGCCCGTCAGAACGTCCACCGACGGCCGCTGGGTCGCGAAGACGAGGTGGATCCCCGCGGCCCGGGCCATCTGGGTCAGCTGGGTGATGGAATCCTCGACCTCCCGCCGCGATGCGCTCGTCATCATGAGGTCGGCCAGCTCGTCGATGACGATCACGATGTAGGGAAGACGCTCCATCTCCTCCGTCTCCCCGTCCCGCGCCTTCACCCGGAGAACGGACCGGGCCCTTCGGTCCACCAGCTGGTTGTAGGCGTCGATGTGACGGACGCCGTTTTCCATCATCTCCTGGTACCTCCCCCGCATCTCGCCGACCGCCCACTTCAGCACCTGGGCCGCCTCCCGCGGCTGGGTGACGACGGCATGGAACAGGTGGGGAATGCCGTCGTAGAGGGTGAGCTCGAGCATCTTGGGGTCGACGAGAATCAGCCGGACGTCCTCCGGGGTCGCCCGGAAGAGGATGGAGAGGATCAGGCTGTGCAGGGCGACGCTCTTGCCCGACCCCGTGGCCCCGGCGATCAGCAGGTGCGGCATCTTCGAGAGATCCCGGATCACCGGCT
>WOR8_10008048_pt1 | contig 10042 bp, 6 predicted proteins | sample DeeMarSeWOR38_10_FD_19890 | JGI IMG/M metagenome (IMG submission 19890) | reverse complement strand
TCTTTTACGTCGAACAATACCTGGTACTGTGCATAGCTAACACCAATAGAGAATAACATCAGAATAGTGATAAAATATACTTTCATTAATAGCTAGTATAAATTTGGATTTGGTAAAAATACAAACCCGGATATAGTAAAGGAATGGAAAGTGGTTTTCATTTCTTTACTGACATCGATATCCGCCAGCTACAGGGGATTCTTCATGATAATAAGGATTGGATTATTCTACTGATGCTTTGCTGATGGCCACAACTGTATAAATACAATATCGATAAGAAGTATGGCGATTCCGGCATTGTAAAAGGTCTCTCCATAATCTTTCCCAAGTCCAAAAGCCGAGGCAATCAATGATGTTGCACCGACTATAAAAAGTATTATCTGTGTCTGTCTCATAGTCTGTTCTTTGATATGGATAACTTAAATATATCCCACTGACAACATCACACATGAAAAGCAAAGCTAAACAAGTAAAAAGCCAAAGTCAATTTCTTTTCAACCTATAATTTTTATGCTACATTTATTGATATTGTGATGCATAGGTACACTATGATATTAAATTGGCTTCTGGCCCCTGCTTTCCAATTATATAATGTATCTCTCCACTCGCGCGCGTTTGTACCTTAAATCCGTATGTCAAAGGAAAAATGAGAGATAAAATACATATAATCAGTTCTTTACGTCTAGCGAGATTTCACTTAAATTAGTGAAACCAAAATCTAAAATATGAACATCGTTAAATCCTCACATATATCACCATTTGGCGGCTTGAATTTCGTCTTAGAAGAGTTTGATAAAATCGGGATTAACAGTCTGATTTCTAAAGAATTGCCTGTTTTGGTCAATCAGTGTTCATATGACTGGAGGGATTTACTTTATAGCTTCTGGTCTGTGATTTTTTGTGGAGGGGATTGTGTTGAGGATATGGGAGGTAATTTTAAGAGATCAATTGCCAATCATCCATTTTTAAAAGTGCCCAGTCCAGATAGAGTGCTAGATCGAATGAAAGAGTTATCGATTCCTTCAAAACTTTATGACACTTCTCGTGGGATTAAGAAGCATGAATTCAGTCATAATGATCTGCTAAACAGGATAAATGTGAAATTGGTGAAAAGGCTATCCACATTTAACCAAGAGCACAATGGACATACACTTGATTATGACAACACCATTCTTTTTACAAAAAAGGAGGACGCTAAAATGACTTACAAAAAAGGATTCGGTTATGCTCCAGGTGTTGGTATTATCGGGAACCATGTAGTATACGTGGAAAACAGGAATGGAAATAGTGATGCGCAGACTTTACAACAGGACACATTACAAAGAATGTTTGATTTACTGGATTCAGAAGGTATACGTGTTGACAAATTTAGGGCAGATGGTGCTTCATATCAGTTCTCAACCTTGGATGTTATTAGTAGGAATGCAAACAAGTTTTATGTGAGGACGCGCATGGGAGAAGGTTTGTTCAAAGCCATAGAAAAGATTCAAAATTGGCAACCAGTAGATAGTAATGATGAAGAGGTATATAGAGGAGATATTGTATTTACTCCATTTGAGTCAATAGCAAAGAGGAATAAACAAACCCACTTATTAAAAAAGTATCGTCTGGTTGTTACAAAAGTTAAAAGGGATGATGGCCAAATAAACCTGTTCTCTGGAGAGGCATATAACTACTATGGGATCATAACCAATGATTATGAGTTGGATAATAATCAGATAGTATACTTTTACAATCAACGTGGTGCTCGAGAGAAAGAATTTGATATACTTAAAAATGATTTTTGCTGGGGAAATCTCCCATTTTCAAAGCTTGAGGAAAATACTGTTTTTTTACTGATTACAGCGATGTGCAGGAATTTATATCATCATGTAATCAATGTATTTGCGGCAAAATATAAAGGATTGGCAAATATTTTCAGGATAAAGAAATTCATTTATAGGTTTATTTGCATTCCTGGAAAATGGATTAGGACAGCAAGGAGTTGGAGATTAAGATTATATGGAGAACTTGAACTTAAAACATAACAGAAGAACAAACTTAAAATTTGAATAATTCGTGAAAGCAACGGCTTTTAAAGACCAGTATGCTCAATTTTAATAGAATGACTTAAATAGGAAGTAAACCAGGCAAAAATTGATCAAAGAAGAAATATGTTCCTTGGGAAAAAACATTAAGAAGACAAATGAAACTTGGATTATTGATTGAAAAGGTAATTCTTCTGAAGACCTACGGATTTAAGGTTGTAACGCGTGCGAATCCTGCCTGCGTCGACAGGTCAGAAAGGTTTGTAAAATATGTGACTTGCCGGGTAATCAAAGAATACATCATGAAGTCATTTCGCAGTGAACACAGTGATCGGAGAAATTTTATGGTATAATGACAGCACGTTGGGAAAATAATAGCATAAGATCTCTGCACTGCGTTAGGAGATGACAATAATGATCATTGGGATTATTAATACTTACGTTCGCACTTGTTATAGACAGTGCTTCTTATTAATTACTCAGAAGTTTTTGAATTTCCTGTTCTAATTTGGGTAAATCCAGAACAACAATAGACCATATTATATCTTCGGATACACTATCATACCCGTGTATAATCCTGTTTCTTGTATCTACTATTTTCCTGGAGTTAATAATTGGAAAGTTGGGATTAACTTTCAAAATCCTACTAACTGCTTCACCGATTATTTCAATATTCCTTTCTATGGCTCTTTTGGTTTTTAAATCTTTTTGAAATTCGAAAAAATCTTTCTTATTCGGAAGGAACAAATTTATTTCATCAATTGCTTGAATAATGTTAACTAACCAAGCCTTAATTTCATTTTCCATAAACTAAGACTTTGGTTTTTTCAATTTGTTGTTGCAAGTAGGGATTTCTTATTGCCTTTAATTCTAGGAGGTCTATTTGTCTTTTGAGTAATTGCTGTAATTGAAATTTAAGGTTGAAATAATGATCCGAATATGAAATTGGATCATTGTCATCTATTTCTACGATAAGATCAATATCACTATCGGATTTTAACTTATTAGCTGTAACCGAACCAAATGCAAAAAGTGATTTCACCTTATTCGAATCACAAAGTTGTTTTATTTGCGTAATATGTTGATTTAGCTCTGTCATATGATAACAAAGTTACAAATTTTAACCTTACTTCGTTTCATTGCATCGGCTACGACGGCAGTTTGTCTAAGAACCTCAATTAAAAATAGGCAATTTCCTGCATACTCTGATTGAAGTCGATTTGATAAGAAGGTTTAGTTACGAACTAAACCTAGCTTAGAATGGGTAATAGATAATTTTGAGCGTACTACGATGAGGAGCAAGCCGAAGGCTTATTTAAAATTGATCAATAATGACCATTCCAGAATTACTGTAGATATTCATATTAAGCATTTCCTGATGAACATCTTCCAGCTTTACTGTTCGATCAATGAGTAATGACAGGTCTATCTTTTTGTTTGCGATTAGGTTAAAAATGGTGTTATAATCAGCAAGTGGCATTCCGTGGCTGCCAATGATTTCAATTTCTTTAGCGATGAGTTCGGCGGTCGATACTGAAATATTATTTTCACTTCCAAGTATACCCACCTGGATATGCTTCCCTTTTTTTGCTAAACAATTGATGGAGTTCTTACTCGTCTCATGGCTTCCCAGCGCATCCATGGATAAATTTGCTCCGCCATTCGTTATTTCACGCACTTTTGCAACAACTTCCTCCCTGCCGGCATTAATGGTATACGCAGCTCCTAAAAACTTCACTTTATGCAAATTTTTCTCATTGATATCCACAGCTATCACGTTGGCTCCATACGCAGCCGCAATCATAATGGCAGATAAACCTACACCTCCACAGCCATGAATTGCTACAAACATTGAATGATCGACTTTGCCCTGATTCACAATGCCATGGAATGCAGTGATAAAACGACAACCCAAGCCCGCAGCTGATACAAAATCGATATCAGCAGGTAGCTTGATTAAGTTAAAGTCTGCATGTTTAATTCGAACATATTGAGCAAACGTACCCCAGTGGGTAAATCCCGGTTGAAAATGATGATCGCAAATATGTTGATTCCCTTTCTTACACTGTGGGCATGTAGAACATCCACAGCAAAATGGAGCGGTAACACGATCACCCGGTTGAAATGAGGTGACGTTGCTCCCTGTTTCTTTCACAATCCCTGAGAACTCGTGCCCGGGCACATGGGGTAACTGTATATCAGGATCGTGCCCTTTCCACCCATGCCAGTCGCTACGGCAAAGCCCCGATGCCTTTACCTCTATAATGGCTTCTGTTTCAGAAACGACAGGATCATCTACCTGCTTAATTTCAATGGCACCATTGAATGTATTATAGACTGCGGCTTTCATTAAATAACACTTATTTTAAGTAACTTTATTGGAACTTTCAGTCATATGTATTGCCTTTTAAAATACAATATATGTAATTAAAAGCTGTAATTATTACGTTCTATTTATACCATAAAATAAAAATTTCCATGCTAAAAGCTGGCCTCGGCCTATATGTATTCCTCATTATATTTTTACTACAAGCCAATGGCCAGTCAAAAAGCAATACGTGGAGCGAGGTGAAAGAAAGTGGCAGCGGAACGTTGGTGATTGCTTATTCTGAAAATAGCCCATTCATTTATCACGACACTCAGGGTAAATTAGCCGGAATTGAATATGAAATTTTGGAGGATTTTGTCAGGTTTGTTGACGAAAAATATGGTGCAAAACTTAAATTGGAATATGAGCACTTGTATAATTTTGAAAGCCTCATTGATACCTTAAAAACTTCCCAACGACCTATTCTTGGTATTGCCTCTATTTCCGCTTTGAAAGAAAGAAAGAAGGATTTTAAGATAAGTGATCCCTATATGCCTGATATTGAGATTATCATCTCCAGCAGGGCTTTTGGTTCAGTTTCGAGTTTGGCTGAATTTGCCAACATGGTGAAGAACAATCGGGCCATCACGGTAACAAATTCCACTTTTGAGCGAAATATCCTGGAATTACAAAAGGACTATTTTCCTGAAATAAAGATGGAGTACGTGCGGCATGTTGATTTCTTAATAGAAGAAATATCAAATGCTGATGACGCCTGGGGCTATGTTTCGCTACCCAATTATTTATCCTACTTTAAACAAGGGAAAGGCATTAGCCGGCAGCGCTTTTTTATGGTTGAAAATCCCGGGTTGTCGATCGCAACGCCACTCTCAAGCGATTGGGATGAAGTAGTAAATGCGTTTATCGGAGATAGCAGATTTAAGCCATTGCTGGATCTATTGATAGAAAAACACCTTGGTAAAGCATTTGGTGAAGTGGTAGCGTCCATTTCTAACATCAACGCAGACCTGCAGCCAGACATCGCTGCCAATCGTGAAGTAGGTGTGCTCATGCTGGAAAAAGAGGTGCAGGATCTGAAATTAAGACAAAGCGAACTTGAAATAGAACGCAAGAATTTATTTATATACCTTTCCGCTATCGTGATTGTATTTGTTTTGATCGCTTTGTTTATTCTATACAGATTAGTTCGATTGAAAATAAATACCAACAAAAGTTTATCTGAGAAAAACGAACAAATACAAACACAAAATTTAGAGCTCAATGCACTCAATAGGGAAAAGAATGAAATGATTGGGATCGTAGCGCATGACCTCAAAAATCCGTTAACAAGTGCATTGAGTATTTCAGAACTTTTTAACAGTGAAAAAATCACAGAGGACCAGAGGGAGTACTTAAATCTGATCACAAAGTCCCTGAATAGAATGAATGGCCTGGTGGCTAAAATATTGGAGATAAAGGTACTGGAATCGTCTTCACTCAAAACAAACTATAGTCAAGTTGATTTAAAGCAAGTTGCGGAGCAGGTGATTTCAGCTTTGAAAATCCATAGTGATAATAAAAAAATACGTATAGTGGCTGACCTGGATGAGGTGGTAGCCTCGTTGGACAGAAGCCTGATGGTCCAAATCATGGACAATTTATTATCGAATGCGATCAAGTTTTCAAATCGCAACACCGAAGTCCATGTTTCACTAAAAGAGGAGAACGAAACGATTCGTTTTGAAATTGTGGATGAAGGTCCCGGAATAATGGAAGAAGACAAGCCTCACCTTTTCCAGAAATTTCGAAAATTGAATGCTCGACCAACTGACGGTGAAAGCTCCACAGGCCTTGGCCTTTCTATCGTTAAGAAATACGTAGAGGTGATGCAGGGAAAAGTGTGGTGCGAAAGTGAATTTGGCAAAGGCGCCAAATTTATTGTTGAGTTTAAAAAGTAGTGGGAATCAACTATTCTTTTAGTAAGTATCTGCTTCTAAATCAAAAGAAACACAGGTAATTGTTCGATTCTATTTTAGAAGAAATCTGCTCTGGACACTGAAGAATTTATAATTCTGATAAATAATTTCTAAAGCCGCAACCGGGTATAAGAGGATAATAATTATTTGTCATTACAAAATATACACTCCGGCAGAGATATCATGTAAATCAATTTCCAATCTTTTCTTATCCCGAATTCAGGTGATAAGCATTATCTATATATATGGTTTCAAGGGATCTGCACCAAGTGTTCCTTCCAGAAATTTTAAGTGAGCCAATGATTTTACCCTGCTAAGGTTTTTCCTGGCTGCTTTTAATTTTGCAGGTACGTCAAGATTAATAGAAGCCTCTCTAAAACTTTCCTTTTCTACAAATCGTGAAAGATAATCTACATTCCTGGCCCAGAGATCAGTATCCCGTTGTTGCTTAATGAGCAACCTTTCCTTATACCAATCGCTTTGGAGGACTGTGTCCTCTTCGAACATTTTTCGGATATCCGGATGATGTCGTTTTTTGCCTTCAAATTCACCGTCAACCATGATCTTAATGAGTGCTTTCAAAGGCGGACAAAGTGCTTCATATGTTCCATCCTGCAAAAAGCCTTCTGCAACACGCTTTTGCGTGATGGTGAGATTCTCAATCGATGCAGCGAATGTATCCATATCCTGAGTTTCAGGTTTTAGCATTTCATTAGTAAAGACAGCATCCGGGTTGCTGAATATTCTTCCCAAAAAATGATGAACAAACTTGATGTTAATGCGATACCCCAATAAACTAGCTTCTACCTTTTGTCCCTTGTATTCAAAGTCATTGATTTTTTCCAGGTATCCGTTTTTAATAAGAAATTGCGGATCGCACTCGTCCACGGACATTCGACACCATATCTCCGGGATCAATAAACTGATATCATGATCTACCCTGTATTTAGGTCCTACATATCCGGCAGCTGATGAGAATCCCGCATGTCCGGTCAGTATATATGAAACAAAAGCATTGTTGAGATCAGCGGCGGGCAATAGGGCATTGAACGGTCCTTTTGTCAAAGATCCTTCAGATCCAAAACCGGTCGTCGATGGTGATTTACCTGTGACGCTGCACATAAAATCAATGAAAAGTTCCGGTAATTCCTGATAATGAATCGGATTATAAAGAGCTAGCGGCGGAACATTCAGCGCAGGCTCAGCCGGATTATTTCTACGCCCGGTGATCACAGCATTTACGGGCATATGAACCGGTTTTTCAAGCGGGATTTTTCTAAATAAGCGTGTGCCGATTTCACCAGCATATTTTTCATGAGGATTTACCAAATCAGGTCGAACCTGCAGATACCGAGGATTTTTTGTTGGCATGCCGTTCACCAGGCGAGGTTCGGAAGGAATTACCAAATATTCCGGAGAGTTGCTGTCTAAAAAGTTGTTGATCAAGTCTTTTACCGGTTGAGTATAAAGATCAAAACCGATAGAGTCATCTTTGATCTCTCGAACCTGATCGCGTGTGAGTGGTTCGAAATTTGACAGAAAGGTATTGGGACTTGAAAGGTCCAGTTCCGCCTGTCGGTCATAACCTTTGTGAATGCAATCGTCCGGTCGCTGGAAAAGACGTGATTCGCAGTTTTTAAGAAGTTTAAAACTCGAATTGCGGTAATTAGGATTTAAATATTCCAGATTTTTAGATTGCAATACGATAGAAGCAGATATATCGTCTTCTGTCTGCACTTTCTGTGCTGAAGTGAAGTCCTGACGTAATTGAAAAATCCTCCAGGAACCATCAAGATCATGTCCCACGCGCAGATAATTGGCCACTAATTTTCGATTTAGAAGCTTTAGTTCATTGCCGCGTGTTCCATTGACCTGATCAACAGAAAACTTATCCTTCCAATCATCTCCCCAGTCTTCTCTATAGTGCCTTTTAATAACATAAATCAAATCTTTAATACGCTGGGGTATAGACTCAAGCCATGCATTGTACTCCTTAGTATATTCATCCGATTTTGTCAATAATTTGATAACAGATCCCAGCGACCTATTAAAGCTTAAGATAGGACGTGTGGGTTTGGGATTTTTAAATTTTACTTCGAAGCGATCAGAAAAATCAGTTTTTATTATTTTTTCAGCTTCTTCAAAATCCTTTTGGATATCAGCTACGATGACATGTCCCTGAATCATCGCATCTTGTATTGGTTTTGAAATTTCAGATTTTCCACCCCCGGATACCGTACAAGGTTTATGAAGGGAGGTGCCTTCTGCCACTGTACCGATCAATTGCCATTTTAGACCTTTCAATTGCTTTTGCATTTTTATCTTATAACCGGACGGAAGCAAATATAGATTTTCGGGAAGGAGTTTAATCTTTATCATTTTATTTCCTTTCTTCCAGGTTACAGATTGTTGCATTAGATTGAAGCGAGCATTCTCCGGGACGTAGTGAATGTTCGGATATTTTTTATCAATACCGTATCCTTCAGTTTTAACATCCATGATATCACCGAACAATTTTACCACTTCTGTAAAGGTCATGTTATTGGTAGGTAGGCGATCATCTAAATGGAAGTCTTCCCCCAGGTCATAACTTGGAAACGCAATTGCACCGCCTGCGTGTTCTTCTTCGCAAAGACCAAAAATATTGGCCGAATAGCTGACTTGTGTTTTAACTTCTTTTTTACAGTAGCCGTAATAGTTATCTGCTATAAGTGTAACAATGACACCTCGTTCATCTCGTGCAGTAATTTTGAAAGCTCCTCCGTCGTTATATTTTTCATTCTCTTTTTCCCAACACATTCCATCTCTTCTTTGCCGCTCATTGGCATCGTCGTAATGAGGGAGCCCCAAATCTTTCTTTCTCAAATTTACCAAGTGTGGAGCCAGAATTACACATCCTGTATGGCCCGTCCAAGAATCTGCATCCAGCGCGGCGTCATTTATCGGCAAATGCGGATCGCCTGCATTCCCAAATATTGATTCCACGAAATCCAGGTTACTTACCAGGTTCCCCGGCGCAAAGAATCTTATCTCCATGGATTTTTCCTGGATCACGCCAGGGACTTCCGGTACAACAATAGGTCGAAGAAGCAAACTGACAAATAACTCTGCCGTCTCTTTTTGATTTGCTGTAAACGGTAGGGTCATTAATTCTTTTGGGGGATGCAATGCAGCATGGAGGAGGTTGAAAAATGCAAGTTTTGGAACCGCTTTTTTATCATTAGCGATGGGAAGTCCCCCTTCACAAACATGAAATATGCCTTTAGTTGTCCTGCGGTCTTCCTTTGGATTATTTAAAACGCCCTGTGCAGTACGGTATGATTTTACGATTTTGGTTTCATACAAATCCGCATCCGGTGGTAATGACAATGTCCGGGCCAGCCCATGTCGATCAAGAATGAATGTATGTTCTGGTAATGCGATTTTTTGATTAGTCTTTACATCCTTAAGATAATCCGCCAAAAAAGCATGAATTCGCTGTCCGGAAGGTGAGAGGTAATCTGATAACAGTCGTGCTTTTTCACGGTAGTTTTTTAATAACGGTGAAGCTACTTCAAGGAATCTTTCCGTTTCTTTGCTGGCTTCAACCTTAAAGCCCAAAGCCGCTAATTTTAGATTAATATATTGTTTGATTTTGTCATTGTCGATCTCATTTTCAGTACCTATGCCAAATGTTCTTATAACCGTCATTACAGGGATAATTTATGTGATAAATATAATTTTATAGTACT
>WOR8_10009822_pt1 | contig 10044 bp, 7 predicted proteins | sample DeeMarSeWOR38_10_FD_19890 | JGI IMG/M metagenome (IMG submission 19890) | reverse complement strand
TCCAGTTGAGCTACAGGCGCTTTACTGATAACTGATGTCAGATAACAGATGTCAGTCCGCGGCATATTATATGGAATTATCGGTATCCGTCAACGAGCATGCAGCATCGCGCGGGTGTGTATCTCGCGGATGGGAAAGCAATCTACTTGGAATAGGTAAAATGTTTAGGTCTGATCCCATGACCGCCATGGCTTTGTCAATTAGTGTGGAAAGTGGAGGGCTGACCCCAATCCTCATCCTTGTCCTAATCCATTTACTGAATATTGTAGTATCAGTTTTCAGAATACTGAGACGATCCGGCTGGATATTTACGATATTGTAGGCAGGGTAGTCAAATCTTTCACACTATCTAAGCAGTCAAAAGTACCTATAGAAATCCGTTGGGAGGGGGTTGATGACGCAAACCGGAGATTGCCTGGTGGTATCTACTTCATAAATCTTGAGACAGTAGATTACAGTGCTACTGTGAAGGTGCTTTTGCAAAGGTAGACGTGCTCACTTTGCACTGAGGAGTAATTTACGTCACTCTATCTTTCAGCGTAACGGATTTGTGACAAAGGTAGATCTACGGACTTATAGTCCGCTATACATGGTAATAATTCTCGTGCTTGACATATGATACCTCCAAACTATAATATGCTAAAGATATTCATTAGATTTCATTACATACATAAGGCTATACAGGAGGGAAATCATGGCATGTAAACAGAAGTATGCATTAATATCAGCTATTATCCTATTGTATCTACCGCTTTTCGTATCAGCCCAATGGCTGGAGACCACAATTACAGCAGGGAATTCCCCTTATGCCTTAGCCTACAATGCCACCAACAACAAGATCTACTGCGGAAATTATGGCAGCGATGATGTGACCGTCATTGATGGAGCGACCAACAGCGTGATCGCGACCACCGCAGTCGGTGATAATCCTTTGGCCTTAGTCTACAATCCAACCAACAACAAGATCTACTGCGTAAACGTTTCGAGCGGTAATGTCACCGTGATTAACGGTGCGACCAACAGCGTGATCACGACCATCACAGTCGGTAGTTATCCTCACGCCTTAGTCTATAATTCGATCAATAACAAGATATACTGCGCAAATGGGGGTAACGGTAATGTCACCGTGATTAACGGTGCGACCAACAGCGTGATCACAACCATCACGGTCGGTGATGATCCTTGGGCCTTGCTACATAATCCCAACGAAAACAAGATCTACTGCGCAAATTTTGCCAGCGATGACGTGACCGTGATCGACGGTGTGACCAACAGTGCGATCACGACCATCACGGTCGGCGATCAACCTTTGCCCTTAGTCTATAATTCGATCAACAACAAGGTCTACTGCGCAAATGCTGGGAGTGATAATGTGACCGTGATTAATGGTGTGACCAACAACGTGATTACCACCATCACGGTCGGTGATGAACCAAGGAGCTTAGCCTATAACCCCACCAACAACAAGGTCTATTGCGCCAATTGGTCAAGCGATGATGTCAACGTGATTGATGGGGTGACCAACAACGTGATTACTACCATCATGGTCGGTAATAGTCCTGATGCCCTGGTCTATAATTCGATCAACAACAAGGTCTACTGCGCAAATGCTGGGAGCAATAATGTAACCGTGATTGATGGCGTGAGCAACGACGTGATCACCACCATCACGGTCGGTAGTTGGCCTCGTGCTTTTGCCTGGAATCCTGTTCAGAACCGGACTTATGTGGCGAATTATAATAGCTCAAGCATATCGGTGATTCGGGACTCTGTGACTGGTATAGAAGAATTGCCACAGAGTGCCTCGCCTTTGATATTGGACGTCTGCCCCAATCCGACAAAAACGGCATTCACGATTCGCACTTCCGCACCGCTGCGCAATGTCAGGATATATGACAGTCTTGGTGAATTAGTAAGAACAGTGACCTTGACAAAATTTGACAATAAAATCATAGTATCTATGAGCAAAATGAGTGCTGGCGTTTATTTTGTGAAAGTGAATACCGAAGGAACCGAGTTAATCAGAAAAGTGATAGTAACCAAGTAAGATTTCTTGTGGATTTGCTAAATAGAGGGGAGCAGTATTAACTACTCCCCTTTTTCATTTGGTCCACTTTTGGTCCAATTTAGGCGTAGAATACACGGAATTACAGCTTCGCTGTTCGATTACGGTGATTAAACCTAGATTATAGTGATATAAATATCTCCGTAATCATATTCTTTCATCATTGTCATCGATGAATCGAAGATTCACGAAGTCCGTCGCTCTATCCAGCTTGTCGACGATATCGAGCAAAGCGAGATGCCCTGTGAAATATGGGATATTCTATTTCACGGGGTGAAAGCTACAGGCGCTTCCTCATTATGTACCAAGCAGTAAGTAGTACGTAAGCAAATACTACGAACCTCTCGCGGTGGACCACCTGCATTTGACTCCATGAATCTGTTGACTCAGTTACGTTGAAGATTATAATGTCTTAATACTTCAAGTACTTAGTATCCAGGTAAAAGAACATTAACTAACTTCAGAAAGGGGGTTGAGATGTCTCACAAATGGTTTGGTGTATTGATCTGCCTGTTTATTGTCACCAATGTCATGCAAGCAGTGCAGCAAGAAGAGCTGCAAAGTCACCCTACAGGACCAGCACAAACAAGGTTTGACTCACTCAATGTTCGATTCGTGAGCAACTGGCCTTTTGGCAGTAACTACGCAGTGACATATGACGCTCAGAGAGATATTGCATTGCTCGCCTCGGGCGGCGGTGTTTACGTCATCGACGTATCAAACCCGTCCACGCCAACTAAGATCTCGGAATCATTGCACACCAGAGGCGTCATCCAGGCGCTTGCCTATGATTCAGTCTTACAGAGGCTTTATATTGCCGACGGGCAAACAGGTTTGGACATCTGGGATATCGCGAATACAAGCACGCCGGTGCGGCTCGGTTTCTATGATACGCCTGGCTCAGCTTATGGTGTCGCAGTGGCCGACACGTTCGCCTATGTCGCTGACTTCACTGAAGGGTTGCGTATCATCAATGTTGCCGATCCGGTGAATCCTTCAGAAATCGGTTCTCTTGATACGCCGGGTAATGCACGTGCGATCGCGATCGTTGACACATTTGCCTATATCGCTGACGACGAAAGTGGCTTGCGTGTAATAAATATTTCAGTTCCAACTAACCCTCAGGAAACCGGGTTCTGCCTTACGCCGGACAATGCAGAAGACGTCGTGGTAGCGGGAAACATAGCCTACGTGGCGGCCAGTGACTCTGGCATGCGCGTAATCAGCGTTACTGACCCGGCAAACCCCCAAGAAATCGGATTCTATGACCCTCCTGGTGGAAATTATGCTGTCTCTGGGGTCGCAGTCGAAGACACAATTGCATTTGTGGCAAACTCATACGAAGGCGTCTTTGTCGTTAGTATTGCCGACCCGGCAAATCCGGTTGAACTCGGTCAGTGTACTAACGTAGGCTATTCATACAAGATCGTAGCAAATGACTCGCTGGCATACTTGGCTTCATTATATCAAGGGCTAAGGATCATCGACTATGGCAATACATCAAATCCGGTATTCGTCGGAGCTTTTGATACACCGGCCAGCACGAATTATGCTGAAGCATCCGATACAATACTCTGCGTGGCAAATGGCGCCGGAGGTTTCCGTACAATCAATGTCTCTGATATCGCAAATCCGTTTGAATGGGGTTCTTTCAGTACTGGATATTCTTACCATCTTGATGTCGCCGACAGTATCGCATATGTGACCGGCGGTTGGGGCGGGTTGCACTTGCTAAATATCAGTGATCCCCAGAACCCGGTCCAACTTGGCTACGTTGATACGCCCGACTATTGCCAAGCCGTCGCGGTCGGGGATACCTTTGCTTATATCGCAGTGCGCGATTCCGGCTTATGCATAGTCAATGTCGCCGATCCCGCCAATCCTTTCAGAGCAGGAATACTCAGTACATTCGATGATGCATACGGCGTGGCAGTCTCTGATACCCTTGCTTTTGTTGCCGCTCAAAATAATGGCATGCGTATTATCAATGTAAGCGACCCTGTCAATCCATCGGAGGTTGGTTTCTATAGTACTAGTGGTACTGCACATGATATGGCGGTTATGGACACCTTAGTTTACCTGGCATACGGCAGTCCTGGTTTATATGTAATCAATTGCGCGGACCCGGCAAATCCCTTAGAGATCGGATCATACAATACGCCCGGCAGTGCATATGACGTCGCGGTATCCGGCACACTGGCATACGTTGCTGATGGCGGCTCCGGCGTGCGCGTCCTAAGTATTGCCAACCCGACAAATCCCGACCCAGTCGGCTATTATACAACACCAGAGTCAATACGTGGAATTTCTCAATCTAACGGCTATATTATCGCTTCCTGCGGTGGTACGGGTGTGCAGATCTATGAATACTCACCAACCGGCATAGAGGAAAAACCCGTGTCCCTGCTCGTTGAAAGCTCCATTCCTACACATAACGAACCAAATCCATTCTCGCAGGGTACCGGTACGACCATTCACTACGCGATCGCGCGTGAGACCCATGTCATGGTAAACGTCTACAACAGCCTGGGCCAACGCGTAGAGACATTGATTGATGAAGTACAGGACGCTGGTTCACATCAGGCTTATTGGACAGGGACGAATGCCGCTGGCGAACGGCTTTCGCATGGCGTTTATTTTTATACCATAGAAACTGACAGAATGCGCGGGGTGAAGAAGATATTGCTGTTGAATTAGCATCCAAAACCGCAATATCTATTATTAGCAGGCCAAGCGCTCAAAGCTCTTGAAAGCGCATTTCCTGGCTTTCAAGTGCGTCGGGTTGTGTCGTAACTTCAGTTTGTCTTGCTTTTGACGTAATCCATGGCGCGGTCCAGCTGAGTATCCTGGCCGCGGAGCAAAGCCTGCCGATCCAGGCCGACAGTAATATCCGGGATCACACCGTGTCCTTCAAGAACCGTACCATCGGGCGTTAAAGACTGTGCGATTAGATACATGAAAGAAGCGCCGTTCGGCAGTTTCTTTACATCAGAAGGTCCGACTGATCCCGAACTCCTCTCTCCAATGATAACCGCCCGTCCGATGGACTGAATGCATCCAGAGAACCGCTCACTTGCCGAAGCATTCATCACATCGATCATTACCACCACAGGTCCGTCGTATGTCTTCCCATTCGGCCTGACGACCACCTCTTCTGTTCTATTTCTGTATCTGAATATTGAGAACAAAATCTCCTCCTGGATGAGCTTCGATACAATAGCTTCTCCCACTTCATGCATGCCACCCGGATTCCCGCGGATATCGATGATAAGCCCGCGCATATGTTCCCTTCAAGTCGCTCGTTATGAAAATCCACATAGAATGGCGGCAGCGACTCATCTATGATCGTTTTTCCGGTCCTCTGTTTCCTGAACATGGTGGTTTCGTGCAAGGTGTCGGACTCATCCAGAAAGGTCAGTGAAACCGCGCTTTCGGCATCGCCAAAAAAGCGCCCAATTATGTGATCGGCAATGTCGGAAACCCTCCTGCGCTCATTGGGGGTTGGGATCGCCTCGGCCTCAACTTCGGCGATTATGTTCTCAACAGATATCCCGTCTATACTCTGCACAATGTATCCGATCTTCAAACCTGCCTCGGCAGCCGGAAACCTGGGCACGACTGAGGTGACCACAACCTTGCTATCAAGCAAGCGAATGTCGAGGCCAATACTTCCTGTGGAGATGAGCGGAGAACCAGAAGCACCTATTTTCTTCATGTGGAACACAGCATAATGAGATAGCTTCAGCTCAGCAAGCATCCTGTTTGCTATCTCGATAAACTCATCATCATCGTTAACCATGGTGATGAGGTCGTAGTATCTATCATGAATCTCATTCCAATCGAGTCCACCGAACGTGGAATCGAAGTGGTTTTCGTTTACAGTTTGCCAGACCGTATCGTATGAAGCGATCCATACGTTCGAATCGTTTGGTACTCTGGAGTCCGCCAGTGACAATAGGACAATAACAATAGTTACAGAAATAAACACAGGTACAATGCGTATCATTTGAAACCCCCTTCGTTGAGCAAGAATTGCCCGCATTTGTTAGAAATACCCAGACGACTATATCGGACATACAGAAGATTGTCAATATTGCTGTTCGGCAAATTCCTATAGGACAAACCACAGATGTGCTGTGCGGTTGAATGATTGACAATTCTGAATGATTAACGTATACTGTTGTATGAATAGCATGATTCGATAATCACTCAGTCCGCAATGTGTAACGGACTCTAAACCACACACCGGTGAAGTGGCTTTTTGACAGCCATTTCCCGGAATCCACACAAAAACCAAGAACATTATGATTCGACATGGGTTATTCATCAGGTCAGGCATAATCGCCACAGTATTAGGAGAATCATGCTATGAAAGTAAACAAACGAAAATCTCTTGCTCAGAATCTTCTGGCAAAATCGCATATAGCAGTCTCGCTGCTGAATGAAAGTTCGATAAATCAAAAGGACATTGTCTATGAAATCGGTCCGGGCAAGGGCAGGCTGACCAAAGAACTAGCAAAAAGAGCCAAGAAAGTGATCGCAATCGAGAAGGATAGCGATCTATTCATAGGGTTACAGAGAAAATTCGGACATAGCGAAAACGTTATCCTGCATAATGGCGATTTCTTAGGATTTACGATCAAGGAATCTGTTTATAAGGTGTTCGCCAATGCTCCCTTCAACATCACCTCGGCTATTATCAGAAAACTATTGTACGCTTCAAACCCACCAGAAGAGGCATTTCTCATTGTCCAAAAAGAAGCTGCCGAGAAATTCATTGGTGTGCCTAAGACAACACAATTTTCGGTTCTCTTGAAACCGAAGTTCAGCTTGCACATAACCAGATATTTCAGAAGAACTGACTTCTCACCAATCCCGAATGTTGATGTCGTTATGCTCCACATCAAGAAGAGGCATTGCCGCCTGATTTCGACAAAAGACACATTCATCTATGAGAGCTTCATCAAACGCGGATTCGGTGCCTGGAGAAAGAACCTGAAATCAAACTACAAGGAAATCTTCAGTTATCAGCAATGGAAGAGACTATCACACGATTTTGCATTCCCTATTCATGCTAAGCCCTCAGAACTAAGCTTCAGACAATGGTTAGGTCTCTTTGAATTTTACAAGACGAGATGGAGAAGCTGATGCTCAATACCTACTGCTAAAGTAAAGTAGGAACTTTCCAGGATCCGAATATTAAAGCAAAAAACTCAGAATGGCCAGGTCATTAAAATGGAAACGGAGGCTTTTTGAAGAACGCCCTGAAGCCTACGGAAATAGTTGATGAAATATTCGTCAGGTTGCCCATCGAAACCTCAACTTCGTTAAGCGATAGAATCCGTATTGTGTAGACTGTCGTATCCGGGTATATGTTATCCGGCATGGACAGGATCAGTGACGTATCGGGGTATACCAGCGTATCAATGAAAACAGGATTGAGCAGGTTCATTAAGCTTTCCGGGTCAGTCACATACGCATTATATATGGAAACTTCACAGTCGTTGAACCCTGGTAACTGTGCGAATGTTATGTACAGTGTATCATTGCCAATGGTGTCCTGAGCAGGTTCGTAGAAATGCTGCAGCGGAGGAAGAGCGATTTGGGTAGTGTCAAAATAGTCAGCAGTTCCTTCATTAAGAAATCCCAGGCGGTAGTATACTGTGGTATTCGCCTGTAGTAGCGTGTCTCTGTCAAGATAGGTCATGATCGTGTCGATCGGCACGACAGTATCAATTACGACAAAATTGCCAGGACTGCCGATACTACGCTCCACGATAATACCATCGCCCGAGGGTCTGGTTAGCAGCCAGCGCCAGGCAAGATTAACGCTGATATCATCGGTCTCACCAAGCAAATCACTCTCAAGCTTCAACACACTGGTCGCATGCCAGACAAGACAATCAAGGTCGATCTCATCAATGACTTCACATGCCAAGACCACCAAAACGATCGCAATCCCGATCAACTTCTTCACAATACCTCCTTTCAAGCACTATGATAACGTCTGCAGCTATCTGACTTTTATTACCCTTCTCGTGACTGTCTGCTCTCCAGCATCCAATCGCAAAAAATACACACCACTGGGCAGTTCCCTGCTAGAACCATCAGTTCCATCCCAGCAAACTGCAGTAGGTAATAAGCAGTATGCAGTGGTTTGAAAGAAATCCCTCACAAGACGACCACTAGCATCATATATTTTCAACTCTATGCGCTCTGCACTTTGCCCTATGCCAAAGCTGACCTTAGTCAGCGTTGAGAACGGGTTCGGATATACATTGAGAGTTATTGCATCACCGAGCTGTTCAAGGGATTGGGTATGACCAATGCCGGTAATATCCGTGTTGATGAGGACGACGTCGCCACCGCGCCCCATGGCATTAGCGTGAATGTGTTTACCCGCGGCCGTAGCATAGCTGCCATCATTGGTTATGTCCACGGAAAATACCGAACCGGGCATGTCAACAGTGTAGTAAATGTGCGGCGTACTATCCCGCTGGAAGATATGTACTTCAGGATTTATATTCGCGTCATCACCCAGGCTGCCGACAATGAAGTATTGTCCATTACTTGTAATGTCAACATCCATCGGATCCTCTTGATAATTCCCGCTGGAAACCGGATAATCATAGATCCACAATGGCGTTGAAGAACCAATATCATGCACCACAACTTTCATGGTATTAAAGGTGAGCAAATACCAACAGGAGACAAGAGTTGATCCGTCATTCGATATGGCAATATTACCGACGTAATAGCCCCCTCCCGGATTGTAAGTCCACAAACTCTGGTATGATGAACCATTCCACTCCCTGACCTGTAACGTTGGCCAGCCATAGGCTATGATACTACCGTCGCCAGATATATCCAGCGCGCTATTGCTAAAACCCATTGATATTTGACTGCGAACAGCTAGCGAATCACGGTCAAAGATGACAAGCGTGGCAAGGGCAATGAATGCAGTGAACCGTCCGTCCGCATTGATCTTCACATAACGAGGGAAGCCGAGCCCGGTGGCCTCATAGTCGATCAGTGGTTCTGACGAATCGGCATCAAATAACAACAGATGGGCGTCTCCTCCAGCAGGCCCTGCTATGGCGGCAATCGTTGAACCGTCATCAGAAACCGCGAACGGCCCGTAGGATGTCACGCCGTAGCCGGGAAAGCTTTTCGTCCAGTCAGGCGCACCAGTCCCAGGTCCGGTCCATTTGCAAACATCCACACCCGCGCCGTTGTCATCAACCGCCGCCAGGGTAAATGCCGCGTCACCGGCATCTACGAAAAATTCAGTACCGCTATATCCCCATGCAGGGCTCCCGCCACCTCCGGGTGCAAATAATTGAGCTTCCATCGGCGCATTAAGATACGTGCCCGCAAACACATAACCATTAATTGTGTTAGCCGTAGTCGTGTATATTGGATCCTCAAAATAGCAGTGCCACACAACCGCAGGGTCATCTATCGGACCGCTAATACCCCCGTGAGGTAGACCATCCTGTTCAACGATCTGCAGGCCATGGTCAGTATGTTCCAAGAATATCGCACTTTCATTCAAAGTCTTTGCAGCGAGTGGAAAAGAAAGAACGATCAGCAGAATCGCTGACGCCAATACGAACACACAACCTCTTTGCCTCATTTTTCGCCTCCTCTTTTTTCACCACTAGTTTAATAACCAGGTTTCCGTTGTCAATATTGAATTACTGAGCACGAGCCATGTCATATATCGAAATCCTTACGTGAAAACACTTCGCTTAGCATATTTAACAGGAGAGCCTGAAGGCTCGACTCCAAGGGACGGGCTCCGCAGGGGCCTGTCTCATTATCACCTAATGACTGTTTTGGTCATTTGAATCTAGAATTTCTGATTTGTTTCGTATTTCGTGCTTAGAATTTCGGATTCAAAAGGACAGGGCGTTCACGCCCGTGCTTCATTGAAAGGTTATGTTAAAGGGTTGCGGTTACAATGCCCGTATCGTAAG
>WOR8_10008044_pt1 | contig 10044 bp, 8 predicted proteins | sample DeeMarSeWOR38_10_FD_19890 | JGI IMG/M metagenome (IMG submission 19890) | reverse complement strand
GCATTCATATCCTCAATATTTCTAAACTGTGCATCACATATCTCACCCTCACAAAACCAGACCCTGCCTTCGTCCCGGCCATGATACATGGTCAACACACCGGTTTTTTTATTTTGTTCAAGGGTTTGGACGATATCGATCAGGTTATAATCCTCTAATTTTCCCTGCATGCCGACAGTGTGCTCTTCAATTTCCGAATTGGATATGGCCCTGAAAAAGCGCTCCATACGTAATTTCATTTCCTCTTTAAGAATCGGGAATTTGATAATATCTTTGACGCCAAGTTCCCACAGATTCATGCGTATTGCCGGATCATCACCTGCACTGCAGCAGACTAACGGAATTTCATCAAATGCACTTTCTTCACGTAGTTGATTTACGATCACGGTAGCGGTCGACAGATCACGTGTCACAACCAATACATAATCGAATGACTCGGTGTTGACATGTTCCTTGGCGCTGTCCACTGAGTCAGCATACTCAAATATGCTTAAGACAGATGAAAAATTAATATTGAGCTCATCATACAGCGATTTGTCACGTGATATTATCAGGCCATCGATCATTAAATTATTTCACTTTTTTGATTGACAGAATTACATTTTTGACATCATCTTTACTGGTCACATCACAGACAAGTAATTGCCGGTTGCCGGGTACGCGGATGTTCTGAGAAACCTGCTTGAATTTCTTTTTGTCACCGGCCGCAGTATTTGTTACCGCCACCGTAAAGGGTACGTCATAATTGTTGATCAGATTCTGCATAACATACGTACTGTATTCGAATTCTTCAGGCCGATCGGCATCGATCAGAAAAATATACCCCAGCAGTCCTTCTGAGAGTTTTTCAACAATATCTGTCAGTCGTTTGTCCAGGGCGATACCAAATACCTGTAAATAAAAATTCTCATCCAGTTCAATTTTTGTGAAATCCAATTCCTGATTCGAACGAACACCACTCAGACTTCCCTGATTGAAATTCCTGATAAAGTCAGATTTACCACATGTATTGGTTCCCAAGACAATTAATTTACCACTATTGATATTCTGGGCATCCAATTGTCTTCGGAATTTAACAACCTCATCATTACTCAGTAAATGTTCTGATATCCCCAGACGTGCCTGTGATTCATCCACATAAAGATCACCGATCTCCTGTGCGGTTTCTCTGAACTCCAGATTTTTTGAGGAGCTGAGTTGCAGCAGCATATCGACGGTTGGGATCATTTCATAGGGGCTGAACTCAATTATCTCGTGCAATCCCCTGAACAAGGACATGTTTGCAACCAGTTCGGCATATAGCGGATCTTTTTGTCTTTGGAGCAGATCCCCTTGATTGATCACTCTGATTTGACGATTCAATCCACCCAGCTGATTTATTTTTTCAAAAAACTGTGTTCTTATATATTCTCCGTGCAGCAGCAGGCCGAGATTACTTAATTTCATTTTATTCTGGACCGAGCGTAATGGCAGCGGACTCATACTGAACCAGCCTTTGTTCCAGGTAAGCATATAAAATACGGCATCATCAGCCTTTCGGTTGCCAGCGACCGCATGGATTATCATACCATCATTAAAATAGATCTTCCCCGAACTAACCGGTGATTTTATTCGCAGAATTCCATTCCTGCGCTCTTTTCCGAAAATATTGATCAACCCGGCAAGATTAAAATCAATCAGACTTCCGCTGAATTTTGCTTCTTTCATCTCGCCGTTCGTATCGGGTTTTTCCAGGGCATTCAGTGTAAACTGATGGATATCTTCCGGGGTACTGTGCTGGTCGAGAATGCGATAAGCACCAAGGCGATAGAAGGCAATCCTTCGAGTTGCGTCAGGTATGGCGTTATAGACCACAAACTTGGTTTTTCTGGCGGATTTAAAGAGATTTGCGATATCGTTACGCTCGGCATTCAGAATAGCCGTGTAATTTATCAGGATAAACTCAAATTCGGAATTTGACAGCCTTGTTTCTGATTCCCGTATATTATCAATCAATACGAGTTTTATGCCACTTTCTCTTAAGTGCCCGGCAAGTCTTTCAGAATCACCGGATTTTGTGCTGATCATCAGCAACTGATTGGAAGACATGGCTCACTATCGTATGATGAATTTTACTTTTATAAATCCCTCACTTCAAATCCTGTAAAGTATACAGGATAATCTTTCTACCATGAATTCTCGGCAAATAATTGGAAACTATTATAAAAAATCGGTTTAAAAGTACTATTTACTATTTCGGGTGTTGATGAGCCACATGCGTTTTATGATAGAAATGCAGCGCATGAAACATGACTACGCCATACGCCACAGAGACATTCAGTGATTGTTTAAGACCATGCATAGGGATCTCAATGGCATCATCCGAAAGATCAAGCACTGCCCCGGAGATACCGTCGACTTCATTTCCGATGATCAGACAGAAGGGGAATTTATATTCATAATCGAGATATGAATGGCTGCTGCTGGTATGTTCGAGAGCGACCATTCTTATCCCTTGTTCTTTGATCTGGGTAACTGCCTTGACAGGATCAGATATATGACTCCAGGGCACACTATCGACTGCACCAAGGGCTGTTTTATCGATCTCTTTCCTGGGCGGAAATCCGGTATACCCGGCAAGGAACAGGTGGCTGAGCAGGATCGCATCCGAGGTTCTGAAAATACTGCCCACATTGTACAGACTCCGGATATTTTCTGCGAGACAGTATATTGGCAGTCTTGGAATATCTGAAATCTCTGCCAACGTCGGTCGTTTTGAAAAGATTTCCTGGTAACTGAGCTTACGCATTTATCTTCTCCAGCAGGACGACGGTTTCAATATGGTAGGTATGTGGAAACATATCTACCGGCTGAACTTTCTTAACCCGGTAATTATCCGTCATCAACTGCACGTCCCTTGCCAGGGTACTGGGATTACATGAAACGTATACAATCCGTTGGGCACCGCTCTGACTGAGTTTTGTGCAGACCGCAGGGTGCATTCCTGACCTTGGGGGATCGACAATGATCACTTCCGGCAATGGTTTGATTTGTTCAATGTTGTCCAGCAGGTCCCCGGCAATGAATGTGACATTTTTAATATTGTTTGCGATTGCATTCTTGCGGGCATCATTGACGGCACTTTCCACCAGTTCGAATCCAAAGGCCTCTCTGGCCTGATCGGCCATAAAAAGCGTAATAGTACCGGTACCGGCATACAGATCCCAGACTATTTCATTACCGGTCAACCCGGCAAAATCTTTTGCGATACGGTATAAAACTACAGACTGTTTTGTATTTGTCTGAAAAAATGAATTAGGTGAAATATCGAAATGCAACGTTCCAATACTTTCAGAAATTACATTTTTACCACTGAGCAGGATTTCTTCTTCGCCAAAAGCAATCTGCGCTTTTCGGGTGTTAATATTATTTACCACACTGGTCACTTCCGGGATCCGGGACATGAGCAGTTCTGCCAGAGGTTTTAATTTTTCGGGATCACGATATCCGGTGACCAGGTTGACCATCACATCACCGTCAGATTGGCTTTCCCGGATCACCAGGAAACGCATAAATCCATTGTGTGACCTGATACCATAAGGTTCCAGCTCATTCTTTATGCAATATTCATCGGTCAGTTTGAGAACATTATTGGCAGTTTCACTTTGCAGCAGGCAATGATCAACATCCAGGATCTTGTCAAATGTACCTGGAATATGCAGACCCAGTGCATACGATATTGAGATATTCATGTTCCCCAGTTCCGACGGAAGCAGCCACCGTCTGTCTGAAAAGGAGAATTCCATCTTGTTGCGATAACCCCAGATCATTGGGGAAGGAATTGTTTCTTCAACCTGAAGATCCTGGATACTGCCAATATGCTGGAGACTCTCGAGAACATGCTGACGCTTGAACTTCAATTGATCCTGGTAAGAAATATTCTGCCAGGTACACCCCCCGCACCATTCAAAGCAGGGACAGGGAGCGGAGATCCTGAGATCGGAGGGATTGATAATTTGCATCAGGCGTGCTTCAGCGTAATTGGGTTTTCTGCGGGTTACTTTTACGCGGACCAGATCTCCCGGTATAGTATCTTTTACAAATATTACATACGCATCCCGGTATCCAATACCTTTGCCACCGAAGGCAATGTTCTCGATACTGACCTCAAGTATTTCGCCCCGCCGCACCGGATATCTGGATTCACTCATACCGGTCCTCCGATTATCCGCTGTAATCCTCCAAGGAAAGGCTCTTCAGAAAAGGGTTTGAAATTCTTTTGAGCGGCATTATTCAACATCTGTGCAAAGACTCTGATTTTCCGAAAGGTTTCATAAGCGTTCTCCCCTTTTTGCAATGGAAAAATTGTCTTATTGGTCAACAGCGGATCGATGTCTTTTTGAATCTGTCCGTTACGGACAGCACGATCAAAATCAACGGTACCCGGGATCGGTGAAAAAGATGCCAGGCGGACCATCAATCCCAGATTATTGACAAACACGGCGCTGGCCAGAACTTCATCAATTTCCTGGTCAGGCAATCCCATGATAACATATGCCTCAAGATCCTGATTCTCAAAACCAGCTTTTCTGAGCTCCCTGACGGCTTCGATCATACCCTGATTGGAAATTTTATTGCTCATATCCCGTCGCCGGTGTTCATTTGAGGTCTCGAAACTGATGCGTATGGTCTTGAAATTCGCACGAAACATCAGGTCAGCCAGTTCCGCATCGATATTATTGGCAAACAGACCGTTGGGAGAATGCAGCCGCAAAGGTAGATTTCTTTGTATTAGTTTCTTAAGGATGACCTTTATGTGTTTGTCACGATTTATAAAAAGCGCATCGTCATAGAAAGCAAAATCACGCAATTTGAATTTGTGATAATGTTCGGCAATTTCTTCGACTACGGCATCTGGGTCACGCTGCCGGAAGGGCATGGAAATCAATTTTTGCGCACAAAAAGAACAATTGAACGGGCAGCCGCGTGCGGTCATAACCACCAGGTAATCCAGATGCCCGCGAATCAGATCAAATGCGGGATAGGGATAATCGTCAAGTGACTTCTCCGGTCCGGAAGGAATATCGGTTCCGAGAATTTTATTGAAAAGTGAAAGCACCTGTAATTCACCGGGTCCGGTGACGATATAATCCGGTTTCACAACCCGACGGGCGTGTTCCGGTAAAAGTGTTGCATAAATACCACCCAATATGACCGGAACATGCGGGAACCTTTTTCTGAGCAATTTGACGGCATGCTGCGGTCCCGGATACCAGTAGGTCATTACAGACGTTACCAGAATGGCATCCGGTTCATTTACCTGATCAAGTTTCCGAATAAAATCCGTTTCGCTGATGCCATAACGGGCAAATTTGCGTGGAATATGTCCAAGAATATCCGGTTTGCGTACCTCTTCACGGCGAAAATTTCCGGTTCCGAATCTACGGATTTTCGTTTTGGCTGCGAGGCAGTCAATAAGATCGATATTAAATCCCTGATTACGCAGATAACCGGCCAGATATAACAAACCAAGTGGTTTACTCCAGAGATCGAATGCAGTAAAATCGTAAATCCAGGGATTGATTAAAAGGAGATTTTTACTCAGGGTGGTACTCTAAGCCTTTGTTGTCTTTTTACTTTTGGCCCTGCTTCGTTTCAACTTACCGATCTCAAGTTCCTTCTCATTCAGACGATCCGGGTAGACATGATAGGCCTGGCCATCCACACGGAACCGGTTTTGAATTTCAACCCAGTTGTCCAGTTCGGCTTGAACAAAGCGAATTGTCCCTTTTTCTGAGTCAAAATAGCAGGGTATTTCATCATTAAACGCACGTTTTGTCAGATCAAACGGGCGGTCATATCCCAAATACCTTGAGGCTGTAGCGGCATTCCACATTTTCGATTCATCGCTGCCAAACCCGGGCAGTTTGTACCCCCAGGACTTTTTCAGATAGGTGCGCAGCCATTCCGGATCTAATTTAAAAACTTCATCAAGATGGGAGAGGTGGTCTTTCCCTTCAAGATAAGCAATCTGCGCCTGACCGATCTTTGCCAGGAGATCATCGGGTTCTAGTTTTTTCATACGCTTGAATACGCTTTCCGCCTCCTTAAAATGCTCAATTTTTATATAGGCATGCGCCAGGTCATTCAGCCCCTGCAATGAATTTTCCGACTCGGCATATTTTTGATAATAGGGTATCGCTTCTTCAATCCGATGGCTCTTCACCAATGCCTCGGCAAGATATTTATTGACCTGCGGATCATCCGGATTGAATGCAAGCGCCTGGTTGAGATCATCAATGGCAGCTGCCCAGAGATCCCCGTTCATCTTATTTACACCCCGATTAAGGTGGACGTAAAACTTGACGTTTTCTTCAAGTGGTTGATATTCAAAATCGTTATAATAAAAATCCATGCTCCGGTTCGAGATCATTCTGATCTTTCCCCGCGAACGTTTATTGGTATTGAACTCTTTCAGGATCTTGCCGAAAAACATATTCAGTTTTCTCTGAACATCTGATTCGTTTACAATCTTAATTGTTGAATTACCCTTCTCCTTCGCCCGGTAAACCAGGCGGTTCAGAAAATCATTAATCATTGTCTGTGGTGCGGCAACACGCATATCGACAAAATCCCGTCCATACCCTCGCTCCGTGAAATACGAATAGGAAAAACTCAGCCGGTTTTCCTGGTAGGACCATTTCTTTAGATAGGCCGATAGAACATGTAGATTCTCAAACTCCATTTCCTTTTTTCCTGTGTCTAAAAGTATAAAATTCCCGGTATAAAATCGCTGCGGCGATGATATTCCGCCTTATAAAAGCCGGACACTGATTTTTAGTATGTTTTGGCTTAGCAGTGATTATGAAGTAAATGTATTCAGTAATGGAATAAAGTGACCAAATCGTGAGTCGGCATCAATTTATTCAATACCGACAATATTGTCAAGGTTACACAAATACAGTTTTTTTAATATCCTTAATGTTAATATGTTCGGATACACAAAAAGTTTCATAAAAATTTTCTCATTTTTTTAAGTTCTAACCGGATAATGAAAGGTCGGTAATCTGAGGGGAAAAATTTGACGGAAACGAATCATAATTTTTTTTAAACCGGAAATGTTCGCTATTGCCCCCGGGATGTTACCACCGGAAGGAAATATATAGGCCGTATGCATACCACATACGGCCTTTTTGATTGATATTACCTGGATTTGACCTTATATGGCAATCCCCAGGTAACGGAATTGTAAGGATAAGTATTGGTATCGTCATTGAAGATGGTGCCATTATCGATCACATCAATTACGGCGTGATTTATTCTGAATCGGGGACCAACGGTCCAGCTTCCCTGATAAATATTGATTCCATCACCGGTCTGACTGGTCCAACGCAGATGACGTATTCCATGCATATCATGTTCCCGCCAGTGACGATGACGTCCAAAATGGAGGCGAACCAGCTCGGTTCCTTCGCCTGCAGGAACCCGGATCTTATCCGCTGCGTCATTTTTAACGTAGGCGGTCACGATTACTTCACTTCCCGGTGTGAGCGTAATGAGATCACCCTTTCGTTGGATAAAATTCAACGGATCATCAATTTCCAAAGTGTTGCCTTCATTTTCAATGATCAGTTTCCGGATCTCCAGCGTGGTTTCCACACGTGAACTATCAACTACCCCAAGGGATTGGCCTTCAACAATTGATGTCGCAACCAAACGCCATCTGGAACGAAGGGATTCACCATTGTTGCCACGCTTGGCAAAATATGCTATTCTTTTAAATTTGTGCCCCATTTTGCGGTCGATACGCTGAAAAACATAAGAAGTATCCATGGTCACCACCATGAATTTACCATGCAGAATTTTATAAAAAACCACCCGGGCCGTGGTATCGGAAGTAAACTCAACCCTGATATCCCGCAAGATGGGGCGCAGGCCTATACGCCCGAATTTTAAGGGAACAACCGGTTTGGCCAGAAAATCAGCACCCGGCTGCATAAACATATCCTCTGATTCCTCATTAAGATCTGCATAGAAATAATCAGCTGTATCACTTGCCTCGATCTCCGTGATGTTGCTCAGGATGGCTTGTTCGTCGGCGGATCTTGAATTCGCGGCCACCGGGTCACCTGAATTTTCGCATCCCAAAAGGGTGATCAGCATGAGTAGTATGATTAATGAAAATATCGTACGCATCTTTATCTCCTTTTTTTATTCATGAACAACTTTTCGCACAGTCCTCCGGGCCCATCGAGATCTGTACTACTCCGTTACTTTTTTCCGCCACCGGGCGGTAAATTGTATTATCTGCTGCATTGCCGTCTTCAGATATTCATCCGCCAGGATAAATTCTCCCTGGTCGAGGTATGTTTTACCCGTCTCGGCAAATTCATTAATCTGTATCAGGATATTTTGCCACTCATTCTTAATATTCCAGCCTTGCCTGACTCTATCAATCATATCAACAATTTGTTTATAGGTTATCAATAATTCTTCGGCCTGATCCGAACCGGATTTATTTTTAAGTTCTTTCTGGATTCTCACACTCATGCGTGTTGCTGCCTGAATGAGTTGAAAGGCAACGGCATTCTGACCGGATGAGATCTTTGATCCTGCCCGATCCAGCATTCCGTGAGCATCCTGCCATAATTGTCCGGTGCTAGCTGATCCCGAATTCTGAACGGAAGTCTTTTGTTTTTCGAGCACTCGTCGGGTCTCTTCCAGCTGGGAATTGAGTGTTTCGGGATCGGCTTTAAGTTCCCTTTTATTAGATTTAAACAGCTGATTTGCTATCCGCTGGCTGTGAGAGATTTCCCGGGCGCTCTTCTGATAGTCGCCTTTCCGATAGGCTTTTTCCGCTTCTTTATAGTGCCTGTCAGCCTGATTTAAAAGTTTTTCTGTTCCCGGTCCTCGTGAGATATCCGCATTTTCGTGGAGGGATTCCAGATATATGCGCAAGGCATAAAGATCATCCGTAATCCTCTCGTCCTCAGTTAAACCACCGCGCTCTGCCTGATCGTAAAGTCTGTAAAGCAGTCTTTTGATCAGTCTGAAACGCCTGACAGCTTGTTCTGTTTCTCCCCGGTCGGCCATTTCAACGGCTTCTTCATAGTATTTTCGGGCCTCTGCCAGTTGGGAAACCATGTAAGGATCGTTGTCATTCTGCAGTATCTCCTCACCCTGTTCGATCATTTGCTGAACCGAGATCTCAAGATCAAGCAGCTGATCCCGTATACCCTGATTTTCATTGCCCGAATAATCAATACACTTTTTGGCAAAAAAATAACTCACCCGATAAAACTCCTGTGCTTTTACGGGATTTCCACTTTTATAATTATCATAGGCCCGGCGCCGGAACCTTTTTGCCTGATTCAACAAATAATTCGCCTCATCGTTGCTTACTTGCATTGTTGCCTTTTCTGCTCTGTTAATCAGATCATCCAGTTGGAACTTAAGATTGCCGAACGGTTTCTCCAGCACGGAACCTGCAGCCTGATCAATATACTTTCTGGCCCTCAGCATACTCACCTGTGCCATTGCGATTTCCGGTGGCTCTGTGGCGAAAAGATAAGTACCGGCCAGATCAATCTCGTCATGTGCTTTCCGCATCAGTTTTGCCGACTGCCGGTCGTTAAACCGTCTTACGATCTCATCGATCCGTTGTGCATAGGATTCAAGCTTCCGGAAATTGCTGTATGTACGACGGTGCGTTTGTCCTTCCGCGACGCCCGAGATAAAAAATCCAATAATTACCGAAACGATCATGACTCTTTGCATAAAGACCTCTTGTTCCAGGAATTTCAGGTTCAATTATTATGCCAACCGAATAAATTTCGATCTATATTATTGTTTTATATTTAGTTAAATAGATTTGTGAAGAACCCGGTATTTGGCGGTAAATGTACGGTGAGGTACAGGAGGTGTACCAAATGGTACACCATTTTGGGGATCTAAAAAAGGTCAGGATTCCATGATCCTGTTCAGGGTATGGTAATAAATATCGTATAGTTCGTTTATCGGTATTTTCAGCAGGTTATTGATCTGCAATACATGGCCACCGGTTTT
>WOR8_10009775_pt1 | contig 10048 bp, 10 predicted proteins | sample DeeMarSeWOR38_10_FD_19890 | JGI IMG/M metagenome (IMG submission 19890) | reverse complement strand
TGCTCAAGAGACGCTCAAAGTGCTCTCGAGGTGAGAGTGGCTGCTGGGGTCAGGACTCGGTTCTCCTCCGCCAACTCTGAATGGCTGTAGTCAAAATCTGTTCTAGACGAGACACCGCCTGCTCACGATCAAAGAGAGCTCGGGCTCGTTCATGTCCCTTTCTTCCCATCTTGCTGGCCAAATCACCATTCTCTAACAGGAGGCTGGCGAACTCAGCCATCTTCTGGACATCTCCCCTGGGAACCAAAAAACCGCTTTCACCGTGAGTCAACCAGTCCCGAACCCCACCAACATCGAAGGCTACCACCGGTCTGCCCATGGCCAGAGCCTCGATTCCAACCCTGCCGAAAGGTTCCTGCCAAATTGAAGGAAAAATAATGACCCGAGCATCCGAATAGGCCCGCAAAAGCTCTTCTCCATTAAGCCTGCCGCGGAAAAGCAGTCTCTCTTTCAATGCACCATCAGCTGCGGCCTGTTGAAGTTCATCCTTGAGTTCGCCATCCCCAACAACCATGAGCTTGGCCCCATGAGGCAGAAGCCCGGCGATTTCAGGAAGCAGTTTAGTCCCCTTGATCTCCTCCAACCGCCCGACAAAAAGAGCTATACGACGAGAGGATGGCGGCGGACCAGTAACCTGAAAATTCAAAAATGGCGGCACCACCTCCACCTTCTCTTCCAAAAAGCCGTTTAAAAGGAGGTTCTGCCTCATGTAACGGCTGGTTACCAGCAAGTGCTCAAGCCCTCGATTGACTCTTATCTCCGCCTTTCGATAGAGGTGGAGGACAACCCTGAGAGGATACAATAAATCCTGGCGGCAGTTTCTCATGCAAGTGTAGGAATGGGGGATGACGCACTCCTCGAGAAACCCCTCTGTCGTTCTGTTAAGCCCCATGCAATACATCTCGTGGCTACGGACAAATCGGACCGTGGGCACTAACCTGCTCAGAAGAGCGACTGTCCAGAGGTTGAATACGTTCTGGAGAATCACCACCTCTACTTTTTCCTCTTTTATTATCCTGACAAGCTTTGTTAGCCGCCTGACCTCCGGCCAGACTCTAGCCTCGAGCACCGGTAAGTGATAGGCGGGGCGGCTTGGGAAGGAAAGAGTCTTGTGAGTCTTGGCGTGATAGATGAACCCCAGCTGGTGGCCCCGTTCCTCCAATGCTTCCGTCAATTCCAGCATTGACTGTTCGGTGCCGCCCTTGTGCTCGAAGTATCTGTTAATTTGAAATACTTTCATCAAACTCTATATGGTTAAAAGATCTCTCAATCTCTAAATTCCTTATCTTTCGTCAAAAACAATCGGATTTGAAGCCCGATAAAGATAATGAGTTTCTCTTGATGGATGCGACGACATTGGCCAATTTAACGGTTCTAAGTGAGGATTGCTTTCCACGACACCAAAACCCATGAAATACTTCTCATTAAGACCCTGCTCACTGATAAATTGCCTATATCCTTCTAGAGCGCCAACCCAACTCGTTCCCAGCGTACAATCATCAACAAGTATCACTCCACCGTTCTGCAAGTTTGGATATACGCGCTGCAAACCCCTGTAAATCGGCACCTTTAGGTCGACGTCCATCAAACAGACAGAAATTTCATCAGGTATCAATGATTCATCCATAGAGGCAATATCCCCCTCAATAAGCCTAATCTGAAAAATACCCCAAGATTTCAATGCAGCTTGAACTATGTCTTTACTAAGGTCAGAGAATTTAGATTCGTTCTCAGGTGGCAATCCAAGTCGCCGATCAACTTCGAGATGGGCTGGCACAAACCCTTGGAATGTGTCGATACAGGTGTAGGCCTTGTGAAGACCTTGCCTTGCCAGAAAGGTGTATGCGATTGCAGCCGTTGCTCCAAAGGCGCATCCTACCTCGAGAATTGTACCGTTCAGTTTTCGCTTCTTGTAGACAGCATCCAGGTAAGCGTAAAGATTTTCTGGCACCAAACATGAAACCGGAGGGCCAAAAAGGGAAGTGCCTAATATTTTTCTTATCAGTACACGCAAAGGTCTAATGGCAAAGTTGTTGAATTTCATAATAGGGTTCATAGTTACATCTCACCATGCAGATCATCAAGGCTTTCTCCATACCAGGATTAAGCCTAACCTTGCATAAACAACATGCCGAACAGGGTTAAAAACTGACTTAGATTCAACAATTTATTGTGTCACCCTCCTCTGCCCCCACAAAAGGCTTGACTAACAAGACCCTCACAGATTCTGCATTATCGATTCAACAGTTCTCTCACCCTGTCACGGAAGACTTCGATTGAGAAGTTCGTCTCCACCCATAGGCGACCGGCTCGGCCCATCTTGTCTGCTTCAGCTGGATCGGCCAGCAACATTGCCAAAGAATCGGCGATAGCCTCAGGGCTACGTGGATCAACCAAGAAGCCAGTTTTCCCTGGGATAATTGCCTCTGGCGCACCTCCTTCTGTGCCAGCGATCACAGGTCTCCCGCAAGCCGCCGCTTCCAGATATACAATGCCAAACCCTTCTCCGGTCCACACTTTCCTCGGGTGAGTGTCCACGCGGCTTGGCATGGCAAATACAGCGCACCTGCGGTAGGCTTCTATGAGTTCCTCAGTACCTATTCGTCCTCTGAACTCAACCCGATGGTCTAGCCCAAATTGGCCGGCCATTGCTTCCAGACGCGGTCGGCCATCCCCATCCCCCACGACAGACAGGCACGCCTTGAGAGAGTACTTCCTCTCGAGTATTTGTAGGGCTTGCATCAGCATGTCATGGCCTTTGTATCTAGCTCGCGCCGACAGACGACCTACTATTAAGATTTCGTCCCGCTTGACCTGTGACCCATCATTGCCAGGCGTAAACAGACTGGTGTCTACCATATTGGGAACAGTACAAAGTCGATCTGGTTCAACCCATTCCCTGACCTGCGATGCAGTAAACTCACTCACAGTGATAACTTTATCAGCCCAGTTGAGATCCTGAGCAAGTATCGCACCAAGATACCCCCAAACCTCGGTGCCGTGGGCCCACGCCCAGCATTTAGGGCTCTCGCCTCTAACTGTTTCCAAAACACGCCTTATGGGTGTCAGCAAACGAGCATGCCCGGCTATCACAAGATCGAAAGACCTCAGTTTCTGCTCCATGCGGTTCGCTAAAAGCCCTTTCCAAAAATAGATGTCGTGGAACCACTTCAGAAAATAGTTGTGCGGAGCAAATCCCTTGGCGGCAATACCACCTTCAGAAATGATCCCGCTCTCATAGATACTCCAAACTTCAAGGTCAACTCCTGCTGCTTGAAGGGCACGCCCGAGTTCCACCGTCACTAGTTCAAGGCCACCAATTTTGGTCCAATGGAAAACGATGAGAAGAGCACGCACGAGAGAAACCCTTCCTCAATTTTTTACTTTACAAACAATTGGACGACAATGCAGGAAAAAGGGCAAAAAATATATGACTAATGATCATCGCCGATTTTATGAACTATCTTCTTTTTTTATATCGATCATGAAGAGCGAAAAATATATTCTTTAGAACTACTACAAAATCAGCACTAAGAAACTTCTCAATTTCTATTATAATGGAGCCATGCGACCCATACTTTCCAAGAATCAACCATCTCTCGGCCATGGCCCTATTCCTCAATTTCAACGAGACCGTTTTTGCTTTGGAATGATGCAGATTAACACTTAGAATCTGTTCTATCGGTATAATTGAGAATCTTTTGGATATTCTCAACCAGAGATCGAAATCCATCTGTAGATGATATGACTCGTCCAAGTAGATATCGTCTTTCAACACCCTGCGATTTAGAAAACAAGACGGTTGAGGGAGATAGTATTTGTTCCAGCCCAGTATTTGACTGAATTCAAGACCTGGGGGAAGCCTTTCCCAGATTAACTTCCCACTCCTGGAGTTTATCCTTCGGCCCCCACCTGCCCAGGCACCGGCCTCAGGATATCTGTGGGCGTATTCTGCAATTGTTTTTAGAGTGCCTGGCAGGTACTGATCATCAGAATTCAGCCAGGCAGCGACTTCACCTGAAGCAAGCTTGAATCCTTTGTTTATTGCATGACTCTGCCCTCTATCAGGCTCACTCACCCAATATGTCAACCAAGGCTCGTATTTTTTTATGATCTGCACGGTTTTGTCTGTGCTGCCGCCATCGATGACTATGTACTCTATGCTGGGATACTTCTGTAAGAGCACCGAGCGTATGGTTTCCTCAATAAATTGGCCTTGATTATACGATGGCGTGACAATGCTTACCCGTGGCCAAGCCGATCCATTTGGCATTTTCTCTGGAAGTTGTGGTGTTTCCTCCGTCCACGGCCAGCCGGTCTTCTTTGGAGGAGGCGGAGGAAGTTCTTTTAAGATTGGACAACGCATTGAGTTCACTTCATAGATTGTGCTACTGACTTAGACGTTACTGCGATAAGATCCCCTATACCATGTATAATATCCCTAGACTGTTTTCGCGCTTCCCGCGTCAGCGAGAGCCTGAGGCCCCACGAGATAGAAGTCAACTGCACTGCATAGCCAGACAACCTCCTCGCGCTTTCTCCTTTGGCAATGCCAGCGTATTCCGTGGGAGTTCCTCTAGGTTCTCCAAATATTGGAAGTTTCCCAAAAGATCCAGGCCAAAGAGTGTGTAATCCATGGACTTCAGAATCTTTGCAATCTCAGCGAAGATATCGAAACCTCGGTGTTGCTTAAAGGCCGTTAAGGTTTCATAGTAGATTACTGGCTTGTAGTCCTGAAATGTCCTCGTGCCACCCTTAATAACTTCAAGCTCCATTCCCTCAACATCTATTTTTACAAAGTCGAGTCGTGATACATTTTCACGGGAAACCAGTTCATCTAGTGTAATTACGTCCACCGGAATACCGTAACCATTCAACAACCCAGCATTGCCGCGATTTCTTTGGTCTTCGTGCCAGAAAAGCTCATCCTTGCGATCTGAAAGACCCAATTGAACGGTTCTTACTCTAGATTTTATTTTAGGATTCAGTTCCAGGTTTTTTTCGCCATTAACATCGTAAGTGCACCGACATTTGCCCCAATATCAGCAGCAACACATCCTTCCTGGAGAAATTTTCTTATAACCCTACTCGTGGGAGGATCATACTCTCCTGTAAGCATCTCCAGCTCTACCGCATACAGGGTATTGATGTTAACTCTCAAATCTCCTAAATAACGATCGTATACCAGTTCTGTGTTTGGTGGGATTAGAAAGCGAAACACTCTTCTTTTGTCTGTTAGCCACAACTTAGCGCCAAAGGGTATCAGAGGAATTCGCCCAAATATTTTCAACATGAATATGATAAGATGCATCATTCTTTTATCGCATTGCTTTTGGTTATGAATTGCCCTTGATTGTAAGAAAGAGTTAACCTGCTTATCCTGGGCTGGGGATACCCATTGAGCATGGAGTTTGCAGCCGTGTAGTCCCATATGTTAAGGACAAGCCAGCCCTCATTTTCCCAGTAAGGCACATTTCTTTCACTGTCCATTCATGAGGGCCTCATAAAGCTTAATATAACGATTGGCCTGTATTTCCAGTGAGTATTCCTCAGTGGCAATGCGGCGACAATTGGCAGACATCTCTTCCCGCGTCGCGTCATTCTCTAGCAGGTGGCTGATTGCGCCTGCCAGCGCACGCTCATCCCCGGGTGGTGCAAGCAAGCCTGTAACCCCGGAGCGCACCATCTCGGGGATCCCGCCAACTGAAAACCCCACAACTGGAGTGCCACAGGCCAGAGCCTCCAAAACTGTGTTAGGGAAATTGTCCTGAACGGAAGATATAACAAATACATCTGCTGCACTGTAAGCAAAGGAAAGCAGACGGTCATTATCTACATGACCCAGATGCAGATGATCAATGTGGGAGTTGAGAGCAGGCCTGCCACCGCCGAGAGAAACCAAGAATAGATTGGGCACCTCAGTCAGTTCGGAGAGAGCCTCAGCCAAGAAAACAAAGCCCTTACGCCAGGTGTCTGTCGAACCAGCAACGAACAAGACTACTCTTGCACTTTGAGGTACCTCTAAGACGGCCCGTGCAATGCCAGGGTCCCGTGGGGAAAAGATGTCTGTATCCAGCCCATTAGGAATGACTGAACTCGAAAACCGTCTCAAAATAGAACTACGTTTGGCCTCCTCAGTAAGCCAGAGACTGGGCGTCACAATGTGCAATCTGTCAGGTTCTATCTGCTGAAAAATGTTTCGTTTGCGATGCCAGATCTGCCTGGAAAGGTCGTGCAAATCTTTCGAACCCAGTTGAGGACACCCCCCACAGCACTCCACAAATCTGCCGCAGCCTTCGTCGTAATGACAGCCGCCAGTGAAAGGGTTCATGTCGTGAAAGGTCCAGACAATTGGGATATGGCTGGGAACCCAAGTAAAAAAAGATCTATAATCTACAAAACCAGCAATCCAATGCAAATTGATAACTTCGCAGAAGGGCAATTGCCCCAGTGGCGCCGCACCATGTTCGCTCCGATCGTCAGTAAAATTGTCATAGTTAGGCGGTCGTGAGCTCTGATAGCGAACGAAGTCGCGCCATATCAGCTCCCTTTGAAGAACACGGCGAAGCCGACTGCGCAGGTCCATCGGGGGTGAAAAGGCGGTGATTGATCGATCGCCACTGCCACAATGAGCAACGAACATGGACGAATCATAGTCCTGCCTGCTGAGCCCACTATGCAACCGATAAGCGGCGCGGGCAGCACCGCCGGTAACGTCACTAGTATTTATATGCAAAATTTGAATCAGTCTTTCCTCTACGAAGTCTCAGTCATTTATGCAATCAAGCGCTAAACCGGAGGCTGACGTTCTAGAGCAGCCCCGAGTGAATCATATATTTTTCGCCGCAAAACCCTCGGCAACAAGAGGAAGAGCCGTGCTATGCGGTGGTTAACTTTATCAGCGCCTGCCCAGATTCTGCTGTCTGACAAGATCGTTAGCTCCCTATCGCTCAGCAACCCCGTTGAATGGAAGTGTTGAGTCAACTCAAACCCATAATCTGGAAAACCGAGTGTTTTGCAAATATAGAGTGCTTTTATCGCCTGTGCGCGATTTGGAAGTGGCACGGCGATGTCCCATGATTCAGAAGCTCGATAGTCACGCATCCATAAAGATTCACACCAAATTGGTTGCTGGCGACTTCGTTGAGCGAAACGGTTTGCCCGTCCAACTCGATAAATTTTGATGTCAAAGAGGAGGAACCCATTTTGCCGCATAAACCCGTCGAGTTCTGCCGCAACAGTCTCACCAACATAGTTTTCTACAAAACCGGTTTCTGTTTCTACGCAAAATGTATGGGGCAGTATTCTAGAGGCGGAGCGCAAAATAGGCAGCTCGAGGCCTTGCGTGTCGAGTTTGATTATGTCGGCCCGCAGATCTTCAGTTTCAGCAAGATAATTAAGTGTTGTACAATTCACTGTAGACTTACCGACCTCATTGAAAAGATTATGGAACGAAAAACGGCGCAGCCATTGATGACGAGGCCTCAGGATAGAATAACATGGTGGAAATTCTGTCAAATGCATGACAGCCTGGCCCACATCACCTGCAATAGCGTAGGGACTAAAATGTGCATTCTTGTAAGGTGAAGGTAATTTAGATAGTCGCTGACACTCTTCTTTATTGGGGTCGAAACCTACATAGTTTAGTAACTGAAAGAGAGCTTTCCACCTGTCGTTCAAACCCCCACTGCAGCCGATATCTAAAAAATCGATTCCCTCTCTTTCGATCTCCGGAAAGAGTGAGAGCATATTCATCAAAGTGACCTCCATCATTTAGTCCAGGAACAGGTGATTATTCTTATAATCATACGCCACGCGGAAAAAAAGCTTTGCCAGTGGCTGTATTGGAAAATACCTAAGCCCAACGAGCGATGATAGTTTCTCCAATAATCGACATCCAGCTTTATAGCTTGACAACGATAGAAGCTGCTCGATGTCTTGGTTATTGCGACACAAAACATCCAGGTCTCCCTTTGCGATATCGCGTCTCAGACTCTGAATCTGCTCCGGATGCTGGCCGCGAAATCTAACAATCCAACTTGGATGTGTATGCATGTTGTGGACTTGAAACGGTCTGTGGAGGGGAGCGAGAAAGTTCTCATGCGCCCAGCGAACGATCCCATCAGAGTACTCTCCCCATGGCCCTTCAGCATAATACGTTGCTTTATCGCTTACCTGTTTTGGAAGTAATACCGAGTAGTGGTAAAGCTGAATTCCCCGTTTGTACAGCTCGTATCCATTCACCCATTTCAGTGCTCGTTGGTCTCGCCCATGGGCATCTTGAACCGTCGGAGGACGGTGGGTCACGTAGCTATAGCCCGGCCCCCACTTGAATAAACGGTGGTAAATCTCTGCTCCGCGTCGCAGGTACCAACCATCTGCCACGTAGTCAAAACCGCCCCAAAAGGTAATCTGCTTAAAGGAGATAGCGGTAATTTCAGAGTCGTCACGCAGCATTTCAAGAACAGTACGCATATCTCGGGGATTATAAAACTCATCAACGTCCACCTGCCAGAGGTAATCGCCGGTGGCTCTCTTGGCGTATGCTTGCGACTGCTCGTCTTTCTCGCTCCAGAAGCCTTCTTGAGTAATAATGTGGACTTTGTCTTCGGGATCCTCTTCGGCCTTAAAACGATAGAGTATCTCTAAAGTGCCATCTGTCGAATGACCGTCTGGAGTTGCTACCTCAGCTGCTGCCGGTGCAGCCCCTTCTACGACAAGAATCTCGTGGGCAAAGGGATAAAGTGATCGGAGACAATATCTAGTGAAAGGCTCACCGTTGAAAACGATGATGCCAAAGGTAACTCTTGGTAGGCTCAGATCTCTCACCTCAGTCCTCAAAGGATTCAACACTCCGCAGGTCTTTCACTATGCTTGACGAACCTCTCCCGGACCTGGCTATCTCAATACTGTTATCACTGATTTTTCCCAAGATGCCCCTACTATCTCTGCCGCAAGCGTATATCCAGGCCCATGACTCCAGAAAGTGTACCAAGCTTGACAAATATTGGACTGCCATCCTCGATCAGCCAGTTTTGAAAATAGGCGTGTTCCTTGCGCCGCCTGAGCAGCTGGCGCACCATTGTTGCGATGTCCAATACCCCTCCTATGAGAAACCGCATGCGGCGCCACGATATCCTTGGACCATGGAGCCGGTTCCATCTCTGCCCTGCTGCGAATGCCCGCTTCAGTCGGTACGATACCGTCATCTTGGCGGGGGGAACCCAATGGTGTACCGCCAATTCCGGTGAATAATAGAAATGTGGTTGCTCAAATGAGTGCCAGATCTTTTCGAAAAGCACTGTTTCCTCTCCTACAGAGAGGTAGTCACCTCGCACTCCAATCCTCACATCGAATCCTCCAAGAGTTTCTACAATCTCTTTCCGCCATATCATATTTGAGCCTGAAAAAGATTCGCCTGGCCGGAGATACCTGGGGCTATCCCCCCACGTCCTCATCTCCCCTTTGAACCAGATGGGCTTGGTGGTAGTGTAGAATGGCAGAATAGGACCGCCCAGGCAGAGAGGTGCTGGTTTCGTGTTTGCAAGCAGAGCCGAAGCCGTCTTTAGCCAGTTTTTCCCGGCACGAGCGTCGTCATCTATATAGGCCACATACTCTCCCCGCGCCTCGCGCCATCCCCGGTTGCGGGCGTACGAGAGGCCTTGTTGCGGCTCAAAAAAGTAGCGCACATTGCTAAAGCGGCGGCGATACCCTTCCACCACCCCATGAGTGTTATCAGTGGAATTGTTGTCTACAACAATAACCTCATAAATAGATGGATCCAGAGTCTGATTACACGCAGTACTGAGGGCATCGGCCAGTAGGTTGCCACGGTTATAAGTGCAAATGACGACAGATATGCAGATCATATCTCTTTCTCGATCATATCCTTAGACACTTGCGCATCATTTGAAAACACGCATCGACTGGGAGCCTTCTATCCAACCGAATCGACTGCCAGAGTACCCGACTCGCAGTAGCCTGAAATTGCTTGGCATGCAATATAGATAGCTCTTGCAGGCGTCGGACCGCATCTTTTTTCACCTCT
>WOR8_10008031_pt1 | contig 10051 bp, 6 predicted proteins | sample DeeMarSeWOR38_10_FD_19890 | JGI IMG/M metagenome (IMG submission 19890) | reverse complement strand
CAAGTATCTGATTTCAGCGTTCGTGGGTGATGATGGTTTTGACTATGATGAAGGTTTCCGGGGTAAAGGGCAGTTCTGGTTTAATATCCAGGATGCGGCAGTTGGCGGTGGTCGATGTGCGGAGCAGGACGGCGGCACGGTGCCTGAGGACGGGATGCCGTATGCGATTCCGGTATTGTCGAACGTGACCTACATTGGAGCGGGTGTGAGCAACTTTCCCGGTGGAGATGGAGCGGAGTTAATGATCTTCCGTGATAATGCCGGCGGGAAATATTACAACAGTATCTTCACCGATTACAACGGCGCCAATGGTGGAAAGGGGATCACCATAGAGGATTTGACGAGCGGAGAAGACAGCCGGGCGCGGTTAGAGGCGGGAGATCTATTATTGCGGAATAATATATGGTGGCAGTTTGCGAACGGGAATACCTGGTCGGACATAGCGCCGGATAGCTGGACGGCGGACTCATTGATTGCCAATAACAATCAGATTGTTGATCCGCAGATAATGAGTGTAAGCCGGACGAACAATGGCTTACTGGATCCACGTCCGAATGCTGCGGGACCGGGGGCGAGTGGGGCGACAGTTCCCAATGATCCGTTTTTCACTCAGGTGAGTTATTACGGTGCTTTCGATCCCAATGCCTTCCCATGGATTTGGGGATGGACCGGTCTCGATGTGGAATACATAACGTCCATTCGCGATCAGAAGATTTCCGAGGGAACAATTCCACAGGATTTCATGCTGAAGCAAAATTACCCCAATCCCTTTAACCCTTCGACAACTATAGAGTATAATGTTGCAGCAAACAGTCATGTCGAGGTGTCGGTTTACAATTCTCTGGGGCAGAAGGTAGCAACATTGGTTAACGGTGAAAAGCCTGCCGGTGAGTACCGGTTAACCTGGGATGCTTCCAATTTATCGAGTGGTATATACTTCTACCAATTGAAAGCCGGTTCCACCGTGCTTACTCGCAAGATGATGTTGATTCGCTAATATCCAATCCAACTCCCGTAATAATGACGGTGCATATATTAAGGATAATAAATGCACCGTCATTTTTTTATTTGACTATGTCTTTGGCTCAGCACAAGGTAAGAAATTATGATTTTTCGAATATAATCCTGTAATCAAACCCGACGATTTGACTTGCCACGCCCTTGAGGGCGTGGGCAGGTGAAAACCAAATTTATTGGCTTCAGCCAAAATTGTTTGTGCCTTGGGGCTGAAACCCGTGAAGGGAGGATAGGTTAATTTTTATCAGGCTGTTGGTTTTTTACATAATTTCATTGACCGCTGTGTTAAGGACATGATCAGCTTTTTTTATTTTCTAATTTAAAAAGAAGGAGTTAAAATTAGCTATGGAACTTCAAACAACAATTATAAATCCGGTAAAGAAGATTGCCTTAATCGCCCATGATAATCGAAAGGTCGACTTGCTGGAGTGGGCGAAATATAACCGCGATGTTTTAGCCAGGCATAATTTGTATGCCACCGGAACTACCGGTTCTATTCTGGCGGACGAGTTGAACCTGAAGATTCACTTGTTCAAGAGCGGACCTTTAGGCGGCGATCAGCAGGTGGGCTCAAAAATTGCTGATGGCGAAATCGATTTTGTGATATTTTTCTGGGATCCGCTGGAGCCTCATCCGCATGACGTGGATGTGAAAGCGCTGCTGAGGATCGCGGTGGTATACAATATCCCAATCGCCTGCAACCGGAGTACGGCGGATTTCATGATTTCCTCGCCGTTGATGGACCGGGAATATGAGCGGGTTTTGGTTGACTATTCCAGGAGATTACCCAATCGGTAAATTCATTGATTTGTCCATAAGGGGATGTAGCCGACTTCCTCGACAATCTCTTGTCCCTGCGCGCCAATAACCCAATCAATAAATCTTTTCACCTCACCTTGCGGTTTCTTTACGGTATAGAAATAAAGGTAGCGGCTTAAGGGGTAGAGATCGTAGCGGACATTTTCTTCCGAGGGGTTAATGCCGTTAATCTGGCAGTGAGTAACTTCAGTGCCGTAAGCGGTCCCACCGTAACCTATCGCATTCGGATTCCTCAATACTGAATCAACAATGGCTGCCGTGGTGGGAATCGGAATGGCATTTGCACCATATTCATCTCCCTCCAAAATATGTTCTTTAAAATAGAGATGAGTGCCGGAGGTTTGGGGGCGGATAAACACTCTGATCAGCTCATCATTCCCCCCGACAGATTTCCAGTTTTGAATCTTCCCGCTGAAAATTTCTTTTGCCTGTTTCAGGGTTATGTCTTTTACCGGGTTTGCCGGGTTCACATAAATGCTGAGTGCGTCTTTCGCCACTAAAAAAGAAATCCCGATATTGCCGTACTTTTCCGCCAGCGGTTTCACTTCATCAGAGGTTAGGGGACGGGATGCCGCACAAATATCTACTCTGCCGTTTATCAATGCCTGGATTCCGGTAGCCGATCCGCCTCCCTCCGTATAAACGGAGATCCCCGGATGGGTTGTCATGTAGGATTCAGCCCATCGCTCGGTCAAAATCAGCATCGTATCCGAACCTTTGATCCGAATTATTTTTGGTGATGCCTCAGGTCGGTAAGCACAGCTTGAGATAAGCGCCGTAATAACGATGAAGATCGATATCCCTAATGAAGATGCTTTCGGAGAACAGCATCGTTTTCTCATCTCTTCTCCGCAATTGATTGAAGCCGGGCGTTGACGTAAGGCGTGCCGGATTTCCATTGCGGCTCTCTTCCCTGATTCGCGATACGCTGGCAAAATTTGAATAGCAAATAACAATGCTGAATTGCCGCATCAAAATTTAGCGGCTGGTTCAGATCGTCAAAAGGTGTATGGTAATAATTCTCCAGCCATTCAATCTGACGTTTGCGGCCCTCCTCTGGGGTTAAGCCCTGATAACGAAATCCATCCACAATAAGTATTGACGGTATCCCCGCCTGCGCGAATGCTATTTGATCGGATCGGGAATAAGATTCTGACGCTGAGAATTCTGTTGGAATTGGAGAAATCTCCAATCCCAGGTAAGCGCATTCCTCTGCCAGCATTTCACCCAGCGAGGAGAGTTCCGCGCCAACTCCCACCACGTCTTTGAATTTCTCAAACATCGCCAATCCATCCACATTAATGTTTGCTACCGTTTTATAAAGCGGCTTGACGGGATGGTCGGTGTAATAAATGGAACCTAACAACCCTTTTTCTTCTCCGGTTAAGAAGAGGAAAATGATGGAGCGCCGCGGTTTTTCCGCAGCCTGACTGAATGCCCGGGCGATTTCCAGAACGGCAGCGACGCCTGCGGCATTATCCATCACCCCGTTATAAATAGAGTCTCCTTGCACGGATGGTCCAATTCCGAGGTGGTCATAATGAGCGCTTAAAATAACGTAAGTGTCCTGGAGGTTGGGGTCATTGCCCTCCAACATGCCGATAACGTTATTTGAAATAAATTCACGCTCGATGAATTCTCCTTTAAATGAGATCTTCACCGGCAGCGGAAAGCTCACCATCTCATCTTGTGACCGCAGAATTTCATCAAGGGATAGTGGTGCGTTTTGGAATAGCAATGCCGCCGCTTCGGGATTCATCACCGCACTGAGCTGGCTCGTCGCCGAGTACGCCAGCGTGACGTCTTCAAAAGCGAACTCCTCCTGCCATTCTTTCCAGGTGCGGCGCTGTTCGTATTTGGGATTCAGGATCATGATGCTTCCCAGAGCGCCGCGGGAGATCGCCAGCCGGTGTTTCGCCTCGGCATGAATGTAGACGGTGGGATTGGGACCGTTGAAATATCCAGGATCGGTAGAGTTAGGCTCGCCGGATAAAAAAACCGCTATCTTGCCGGCGACATCCACAGACTGATAGTCGTTATAGTCAAATTCCGGCGCCACAATTCCGTATCCCACAAAAACCAGCGGGACGGGTTCGGGAAGAAACGTCTGCGCTCCCGCCTTGTAAAGCAAATAATCTTTGCCCAGTTCAAAATCATGAATTTTATCCCCGGTGTACAAGCGGAAGACGGATTCCTTTAAGGGAATACTGCCATGCATGGGTATGGATTGGAAAAAGGTGTTGTTCTCTCTGATGGGAGTGAGTCCTAATTTTTTGAGTTGAGTAGAAATGTATTTTGCAGCAAGTTCGCCGCCGGTGGTTCCGGTGCCTCTACCTTCAAGAGAGTCACTTCCCAGGCAGAAGATATGTTTTTTCAGGGAATTTACATTGAAATGGAGCTTGGGTTGAGCGGTAACAATCGAGCTACACAGAAAGATTGAAGCGAAAGCGATATTTGGCAAAATTCTATTCATTCTTCGGCTGATGAAACCTAACCATTCTTTCTTATGACGAAATTTATCTACAGGTTCTCAAATTTCAAAATTTGTAACACATTTGTAACATAAGACTCTTACATTCATGACGCTTTAATCAAATTGTAATTTAAATGCCATGATGATCCAAATACTAACAAAACAGAAAGGATTTTGTATGATAAGAGGACTGCAATTGTCAATTTATATATTTGCTCTGCTGGTGTACTCGTCACATCATTTGCATGGACAAGAGGTTAGCGCCAAGAACGCTGTGAAGTGGTCAATGTCCGGGAGGATTCAGCTTCAGCATGCCTATAGCGGCGACATTGCCTCTAATGCCGATGAAACCAACAACGGCTTTCGGATTCGAAGGGGAAGGCTGCAGGTCAATGGTGTATTGAATGATTATATTTCGACTCAGTTTCAAATTGAAGTCCGCGATAACAGTCCCCGGCTGAAGGACGCTGAAGGAAAGTTGAAATTGTTTAATGATTTTTTCCTGCGCCTTGGTCAGTTCAAGGTTCCTGTGTGGAGAGAGGAATTAAGATCATCCGGCAAGCTGTTATTGGTCGAGCGCAGTCCCGCTGCAGAATTTCTTGCCGACATGTTGTTGTCTGCCCGGCATATTGGCGTGGAGTTTGGCGGGCAGGTTCATGAGGGAGTTGAGTTGGCATTTAATTATTCAAATGGCGCTGGCGAAGGCGGAAGAGAAACCGAGGGGACCTCGAAGAGCATTGATGTGAATAATGGCAAATTGTTCACCGGGCGGGTGAATGTCGCTGCCGGCGAAGTCATTGAGCTTGGTCTTTCCGCAGCTGCAAATCAGCTCGGGAACAAGATCGGCAGTGCAGATACTTCGGGGATAGTCTATGCCGTTGCACCCGACTTCGGGATTTATCTAAAATCGGGCGTTGATATTGAAGGCGGAGTTGCCTTTGGCGGGATCAGCAAAGATCTAATCAAAACTGCGAATGATCAGAAATTTATGGTCGGTGATATTACCGGTCGATTGCGCATAAAACTCGCTGAACCGAATGCTGCTCTGGCAGGTATGGACGGTGTCGAATTGGCGGGGGGAATTTCCTATGTTGAGCCCAATACTAAAATTGATAAAGATGAGACAATGTATTTTCGCTTCGGCCCTGCTTTTGATTTTGGTAAACATACCAAAATTCAAATCAATGGTGAAGTTGCAGCGCCCACGGCGGATGGAGCGGATACCTTTGTAATAGTGCGCAGTCAAGCCACAATTAATTTTTAAAAATTCGTAATTGTAACCGGATTGTAATATTGAATCACTAAACTTATGGTTCTGAAAATAGAATAAACTAAAAGGAGAAGATTCAAATGTCTAAATTGGTGAAGGTATTCTTAGTATTAGGTGTAGTTTCTTTTTGGAATGCAGGCCATTCTCAGGCGGTTCAGGTTGACAGCAATTTGCCACTATACAAGAAAACAATTGGCGTCAGTGGCAATGCCAATAGTATTGGCTCCGATACCATGAACAATCTGATGACCCTCTGGCTTGAATCCTTTCGCAAGTTTTATCCCATGGTAAATATTCAGATTGAAGGGAAGGGCTCTTCTACGGCGCCGCCGGCGCTGATTGAGGGAACCGCCCAGTTTGGCCCCATGTCTCGTGCTATGAAGGCAAAGGAAATTGACGCATTTGAGAAGAAGTATGGATTCAAACCGACTCAAATTCGAACTTCATTGGATGCTTTGGCTGTTTTTGTTCAAAAGGATAATCCGCTCGATTGTTTGGCACTGGAAGAAGTGGATGCAATTTTCTCCAAAAACAGAAAACGAGGGTATCCCGAAGATATTAATGTTTGGGGGAAATTAGGATTGTCAGGAGACTGGCAGAACAAACCCATAAGTCTCTACGGCAGAAATTCTGCGAGCGGTACTTATGGCTTTTTTAAAGAGCACGTTTTGGATAAGGGTGATTATAAAGATGCGGTTAAGGAGCAACCGGGGTCTGCTTCGGTAGTGCAGGGTATTACTGAAGATAAATATGGTATTGGATATAGCGGGGTCGGATATAAAACTTCCGGAGTTAAGATTTTGTCACTTGCTGAAAAGAAAGGTGGCACGTGTTACGACGGAAGTTATGACAATGTAGTAGCCGGTAAATATCCATTGTCCCGTTATCTTTATCTCTATATAGTGAAAGCGCCCAATAAACCCTTGGATCCCCTGGTTAAAGAATTCTTAAAGTTTATTTTGAGTTCGGAAGGGCAGCAGATTGTTATAAAAGACGGTTACTTGCCCTTGACAAAAGATGTTGTTGAGGAGGAGCTCAAAAAGATTCAATAGGTAGGCAAAGAATAATGATTTTAAAATCTTAATGACATATAAACGCTACCGCATACTCCTTTCCTTGTTTAGGGGAGGAGTATGTTAGTTATTTCAACATGAACAAAAATATAGATGATAAGCATTTCCGCAAAATTACCCGATCCGATCGTAATTCCCGCCGGGTAATAACCCTTGCCGGTTACGGGATCATTGTAAGTATTCTTGCTATTCTTCTCTATTTAATATTTCAGAGCCTGCCTCTTTCTTTCGGCGCTGAATTAACGCTTCGCGAAATGTTTTCATGGAGTTCGGGAGTGCAGGAACGCACCTTACTGATTGGAATGGATCAATATCAGGAGGTGGTTTATAAACTGAACGAAAATGGCAAGGTCTATTTTTCCCGCCGATCCGATCAGAGGATCATCAAAACCGATTCCCTTGGTTTAAAAAAGGATGAGAAGATTCTCAGCGCCTCCAAAGGAAAATTGGGTGAAGAGATTATTGCGTTGGGAACAAATTTCGGAAGGATTATTACTGCTGAAATTGAAATGGAGCCGGTTTTTGAAGGGAATGAGCGTCGTATTGTATCCTCGCTTAGAATATCGGACAGTTGGCAGGCTGAGACAGACTCCGCAAATATCCCGGCTCATATTGAAAAACTGGTTTATTGCCAAAATGAAGATTTGTCGGAATTTTGGGCATGGGTTAATCATAAGCAGGAATTGAGCCTCCGTATTTTTGATGCGGATGATGAGGAGTATTATGAGCATAATTTGACCCATAAGATCAACGAGTCACCCGTCACGCAATTGGCAATGAGTTTCAATGGTGAGAATTTAATCGTTGGAAAAGAATCGGGGGAATTGGATTGGTTCGATATGAGCGATTTTGAATCAATCAAATTGAAGGACCAATGGAAAGCTTATGGCGTACCGGTAAGCGCAATTGGGTATATCATTGGCGGAGAGGCGTTGGTTATCGGCAGCACCGACGGAGATGTTCAGGTTTGGTTCCCGATCCGAACCCCGGTAAATCTGTTTAAATTCAGAAAGATCCACGAATTTAAGCCGCATAAAAAAGCGGTTACCCAAATCTATCCCTCGCCGCGAAATCGGAATTTTCTAACCATTGATGCAGACGGGAACGCTCATTTAAATTTCTCCACCACCAGTAGAACTCAATTGGAGTTCAAGGCGGCAAAATCTCCCATTCAAACCGCGGCTTTTTCCCCCAAAGCGAATGGCATTTTAGTCATGGATAATCAAAACAGAATGGGGCATTACCTTTTGCAGGACCCTCATCCCGAGACTACCCTGAAGACCCTTTTTGGCAAAGTGCATTATGAGGGCTATGCAAGGCCTGAGTTTGTGTGGCAATCCACGGGGGGAACGGATGAGTTTGAACCTAAACTAAGTTTGATACCGCTAATCTTTGGAACTTTGAAGGGAACTCTGTATGCGATGATATTTTCTATCCCCCTTGCGATATTGGGTGCGATTTACATTTCCCAATTTACGCCTTACCGGTTATCCCGCGCAATAAAACCGACAATCGAAATTATGGCAGCTCTTCCCAGCGTTGTCATCGGATTTCTTGCCGGGCTGTATTTTTCAACCTTATTCGAAGAAAACTTGATACGCATTATTCTGTTCGTCATTCTTTTACCGGTTGTCTTATTTCTGGCCATTTTGATCTGGAGGACCGTGCCAGAAAAGAAACGAATGCAAATGCCCGTTGGCTGGGAATTGCTTTTCGCTATTCCGATCATATTCATTACCTTTGGCATTGCTTCTTTGTTGGCACACCCGGTTGAAGCAAGTCTTTTTGCCGGCAATATCAAGCAATGGCTTTTTGACCATCTTAACCTTGTGTACGATACTCGTAATAGTTTTGTGGTTGGATTTGCATTGGGTTTTGCGGTTATTCCCATCATATTTACCGTTTCTGAAGATGCATTGAGCAACGTGCCAAAATCCCTCTCTTCTGCTTCGCTGGCATTAGGTGCTTCCCGATGGCAAACCGTCCGCCGGGTGATCTTGCCGGCAGCATCCGGAGGAATATTTGCGGCTATCATGCTGGGGTTTGGTCGCGCTGTTGGCGAAACTATGATCGTGCTTATGGCAACCGGCAATACGCCAATTCTGGATATCAGTCCATTTAATGGATTCAGGGCGATGAGCGCATGCATCGCGGTAGAAATACCCGAAGCTCCTGTTGGCGGGACCCTCTACCGGGTTCTTTTCCTGACCGCATTACTGTTGTTCATTTTTACTTTTCTCATTAATACACTTTCTGCCTTAATTGGCGACCGGCTGCGAAAAAAATATGCGAGATTTTAATTCATGACCGAACGAATAAGTTATTTTAAGCAAAAGGGCGACACCTACATCATCTCCACCGGACTGGGATTACTTCTTTCAATAGGTATGGTTATCTTTATTGTTGTCGTCATTTTGGTAAAAGGGCTTGGGTTCTTTTGGCCCGGAGATTTGATGAGTGTTCGGTTGGAAAGTGGTAAATCTTATTTAGGAGAACCCTGGGAGGAGAAAAGCAGGTATCAGACAACTCCTGATGGCAAAGATATTAAAATAAACGAGATCCAGTTAAAGATCGGAAACCGGGATTTGTATGGATTGGATTTCGTTTGGTTAAATGAAGCGGAGATTGTTAAAAGTGAATGCCCAATACCTGCCACCACTTTTGAGAGGTGGGAATACGGAAATTTCTATGGGACTATTCAGTCATTGCAATTATCGGATAACGAAAGAGCTGAGCAGAAAGATATCCTTTTCGGGAAGGCAAAACAAGCCCATGACCATGCTTTAGCGAATAAATCTAAAATAAGGGAATTAGAGGGAAAGCTTAATGAATTGACAACTCCATTAACAAAGCTGCAGCGGGAAATTTCTCTTTTGGAAATTTCCCCCGAGGCCAATATACCTCAAGTAAAGCAAGAATTAGCTGATATGAGAAAACAGGCAGAAGGAGTGCAGGCAGAAATCTCGGATGAGTATCAGGATCTCAGCCTTCAAATTGAAAAACTTTACCGGGAAAATATGAACATGTATGTGGTTGTTGAAACTGCCGATGGAGGGAGCAAACACATTCAGCTCTCCGATATTGTCCGATTTTACCGACCTAATGAAATGAATGTTTTTGAGAAAAGCGGTTTGTACGCATCAAAATTATGGGAGTTTATCTCAGCTGATCCCCGGGAATCAAATACGGAGGGAGGCGTTTTCCCGGCTATTTTTGGAACCGTAATGATGGTGCTCCTCATGTCCATCGCGGTTGTTCCCTTCGGGGTTATGGCGGCAATTTACCTGAATGAATATGCCAAACAGGGCGCCGTCATTCGTTTAATCCGACTATCGGTAAACAATTTGGCGGGAGTGCCGTCCATCGTATTTGGCGTCTTTGGATTGGGATTTTTCATTT
>WOR8_10008024_pt1 | contig 10054 bp, 8 predicted proteins | sample DeeMarSeWOR38_10_FD_19890 | JGI IMG/M metagenome (IMG submission 19890) | reverse complement strand
TGTGGCCTCCATTTCTGATACAGGAGCAACGCGAAAGCTGACATCCTTATAAACTTCCACATAAATCCCACCCATCCCAAACATGAGCACAGGTCCAAACGCGGGATCACGCTTCATACCCAGAATTACTTCTTCACCCTCAAATACCATCGGTGAAATCAAGACACCATTTAATTGTGCATCAGGAAGCTTTAGTTTCACATTGTTTATGATTGTATTAAATGCTTCAGCGGCTTCTTTTGCGTTGTTGATATTTAATATGATACCCCCCACATCTGTTTTGTGCGCAATTTCATTTGAAACTACTTTCATGGCTACTGGATAACCGATTTCATGAGCAATCTTTTCTGCTTCTTTATGCGTAGTTGCCAGTTTTGCCGGAAGTGTAGAAAGACCATAATGTCTCAATACTTCGATTGATTCATTTTCAGCAAGCAGGTGATTGCCCTGTTGGATATTTCTGTCCAGTATTTTTTTAGCTTCCGCAGCATTTACATCATCAAAAGTATGAGGAGGAACAAGTTTGCCATCCTGGGTGTGGAACAGATACACATTGCTCAAGGCATCGGCCATGCTTTCAGGTATTTGGTAATGCGGTATACGGTTTCGTTGTAATACCTCAATTCCTTCCTGTACATCGGCTTGCCCCATAAAGGAAGCATAAACAGGTTTCTGGTAGTGACTCGATACCTTGGCAATCTCACGTGCAATCAGGTCAATATCGGTCATTGATTGGGGTGTAAGAATGACGAAGACCGCATCCACATCATCATCTTTGAATGTTGCAGTCATGGCTGCATTGTATCTGTCCGCCCGCGCATCACCAATTACATCAATTGGATTGCTCCTATTTGCAGTGGAGGGCAAATATCTTTTCAGATGCTTGGCTGTTTCTTCTGAAAATCGAGCCAACTGCAATCCGGAATGGATAACAGCATCGGTAGTTAATACTCCCGGGCCACCGGCATTTGTTATGATTGCTACCTTATTACTTTTTGGAATTGGCTGGTAAGCAAAGGCAATTGCCCGGTTAAACATTTCTACAATGTTGTGGCAACGAATAATACCTGCCTGTTCAAAGGCAGCATCACAAATTTCATCGCTACCGGCCAACGAGCCTGTATGAGAAGCAGCAGCAGCAGCCCCAGCTTCAGTACGCCCGGACTTAATGATTAAAATTGGTTTACCACTTTTGGTTTTTACTGTTCGTGCTGCTTCCAACAAATCTCTTCCATTGGTGACTTCTTCAAGGTAAAGAAGTATCACCTTGGTTTTTGGATCATCCATCAGGTAGTAAAGCAGGTCAATCTCACTGATATCTGCTTTATTCCCAAAACTGATAAATTTGGAAAATCCAATATGCTTTGCCCGTGCATAGTCCAGAACAGCTGTACAGAGGGCGCCACTTTGTGATAAAAAACCAATTGGGCCTTCCTCGGGCATTTTGCGTGCAAATGAGGCATTCAGGCTCGACTGTGGATCTGTATTGATTACGCCAAGACAATTTGGCCCAATGAATGACATGTCATATTTTTCCGCAATAGCTTTGAGTTGTTGTTCCCTCTCGATACCAGAACCGCCAATTTCCCTAAATCCTGCAGATATGATAATAACTGACTTTATTCCTTTTTGTCCGCATTGTTCAAGAGCCAGGTGACATACTGCGCTCGGGAATACCAGTATGGCCAGGTCCACAGGATCTTCAATGTCCAGAACATACTTATACGATTTTATACCTGCTATAAATTTTTCTCTCGGGCTCACAGGGAAAATTACCCCATTAAAGTTGGCATTGACGATACTCATCAAAATATCATATGGGACAGTGCCTTTTACTTTGTTGGCACCAACAATGGCTACAGAATCCGGATAAAATATTTTTTCAAGGTTTCTACGATGAATCTTTGCTCTGTTTTTCATTTCAGGGATTGTTAACATAAAAAATAGGGAGATATTCTAAAAATTGATAGCAGTCAATCTCCACAAAAAGTTGGAGGAGTAAGGCATTGAATTCTCGGTTTCTACACATATCCACCGATGAAATCAACGGCATCTGCAATGTTTTGTACCTCCAGGGCTTTGTCCTCGTCCATTTCGATATTGAATTCCTCTTCGAACGCACCAACTAAAAGGACACTTTGCATAGAATTCGCACCGAGATCAAAAATGAAGTTTGCGTCATCGCCAATTTCAGCCGCAGGAATTTCCAGGACCTCACTAACTACTTTTTTAACCCTGGTAGTAATTTCTGATTTTTCCATTTTAAATTAATTTATAATACTTGTTTTACAATTTATCACAGAAGATGATAAATGCAAAGTTGATTGATGCATTATTTATTTAGCCAAGTCAAGAATGCAGTTCATTGCAAAATTAATTTGGAGGTCAATACTGTTTTCTGACGTTAGAAATACCTTAAGCCTGACAGCTATACTATTAAGTTTTATTGATTTTTATTTGAAACAAGTGATATCAATGTGTTCGCCATTGATAGCATTATGATGCTATCAAATTATACTTCAATTATTTTAGGGTAAAGTCATCTGAAAAAATAACTTTGTTTTAGTATTATTATGACCTTCTACCAAAATGAAAATCAAACAAGAAGTTCTCCAATCCATTAATGATGAGATAAGTAGTATTATTCAAAAAGCAATGGAAATGGAAGTCAAATACTCCAATGAGATTTCCGGTGTCCATCATGTATATAAACGAAGTGCCAAAAATCTGATCCATTACCTGGCTTTCAGAAGTTTTGATATCGATGTCTTACAGGATAAGCTCCGGGAGCTAGGGCTTCCATCACTTACTCATATCGAAGGCCATGTTCTGGAAAGTCTCTTATCAATCAAAACCATAATCAATCATTTACTTGGAAATCAAAAGGAGGAACATCAGAAAAGAGTTATATCCTCCACAAAAAGTAAAAAAATACTTAATAAAAACACCAAACTCCTTTTTGGATATAAATCCAAAAAACGACGAACCCGGATCATGGTCACATTGCCAAGTACTGTGGCTGATGATCCCAAGTTTATTCGCAGGCTTATTAAGGCAGGAATGAATAGCGCCCGGATCAATTGTGCTCATGATGATCCGCAGGTTTGGAAAAAAATGACCGATCATATCCAAACTGCAAAAATTACTCAAAATAAAAGTTGCAAGGTAATGATGGATCTTGGAGGGCCAAAATTAAGGACTGGTCCCATGATTGAGGGACCAAAGGTGATACATATTCGTCCTGACAGAAATGATTTGGGAGAAGTGGTAAGTCCCTCCAGGATCTGGATTGCTCCCCCTGATGTATTACCTCTTCATAACCTGGCTGATGCCATTTTACCTATCGATGAGAGTTTATTTAATAAAATTAAACGCGGTAGTACAATTAGTTTTGTCGATTCTCGCGGTAAACGATGCAACATATTAGTTGATCGAAAAGAAGGATTTGGGAAATGGGGTTTGTGTTCTGATTCGGCCTATGTAACCACCGGAACGGAGATGCGGGTTCACCGCCATAAAAAGTCCGGGAAAGAAGCTCTATATGTGGGTGAATTAATGCCATTGGAACAATATTTGAATTTAAGGACCGGTGATACTTTACTTTTGAACAGGGATCCGGTGCCAGGACAAAATGCCACTTATAATGAGGTTGGTAAACTTGTGAAACCAGCATTTATTTCCTGTACTTTACCGGATGTATTCAATTACGTTAAAATCGGAGAGCCAATTTTTTTTGATGATGGTAAAATTGAAGGCATTATACAGGAAGTAAATGAAGCCTATCTAAAAATTAAAATTACCTATGCCAAGGATTTTGGAAGTAAGCTGAAATCGGATAAGGGGATAAATTTACCGGAAAGTAATTTGCCAATCAGCGGACTTACTGACAAGGATAAGGAAGATCTTAAGTTTGTAATTGATCATGCTGATGCGGTAAATTTCTCATTTGTTAATGATGCAAAGGATGTTGAAGCCTTGCAGGATTATATTAATGAACTAAATGGAAATCTTGGGATTATTCTAAAAATTGAAACACAGAAAGCATTCAGAAACTTGCCCCAAATCATATTGAAAGCAATGCGGGCCTTTCCAATAGGTGTAATGATCGCCAGAGGAGATCTGGCGATTGAGACAGGATGGAAAAACTTTGCATCCATCCAGGAAGAGATATTGAGGATTTGTGAAGCAGCGCATATTCCAGACATCTGGGCAACTCAGGTGTTGGAAACGATGGCTAAAAAAGGAGTGCCCTCAAGGGCGGAGATCACTGATGCTTCAATGGCTCAACGTGCTGAATGTGTCATGCTCAACAAAGGCGCATATATTGAAAAAACTGTGAAATTATTAGATCGAATATTGATTAAGATGCAGCGATATCAAAAAAAGAAAGAAACCATTCTTCCAAGATTGAGTGAGGCTGATAAGCTTAAACTGGAATATTTTTAACTTATTCTTTCAATGCCTCCCTCAGTATATCATAATCTGAATCTGAGCAACGGACAAATCCTTCAGTGGAATATAAGGCCATCATGGACTCTTTGCCTGCTGATGTTGACATATATTGTATAAGCCCAAGTGAAATTTTGTATGAGACATCACTGGGCACAGCCTTGCTGAAAACAACAGGGTCATTCGGAATTGGTTCAGTAATGGCTATAACTTTCACTTTTTCGGCGACATCTGGAAATTGATCAATTAATCGCGACCTCGCATCCCTTATTACGCCTTCTGGTGTAGGTTCAGAATAAAAAGTAGCCCCGGCATCAACTTCCCCTGTATATACCATTTTTACCACGTCGTCATGTTTGCCTGCAAACAGAGTTTTGGCAGGCGTCACACCACTTTGCCTTAATATTTTTTGTGGAAATAAATATCCGGAAGTTGAAGAAGGATCTGTAAAGGCAATTATTTTCCCATTGAGGTCATTGATTTCTTCTATTCCACTACTACTATTTGCTATGATTTGTCCAAAATAGGTGGATTTTCCATATCTCATTACCCTAAGTTTGGCGTTTACTCCAAAGTTTTCCCTTGCTTTTACATAGCTCAGGGAATTCATTATTCCCACATCTGCTTTGCCAGATCCAAAATCCTCAATCATTTGATCATAGCTTTCGGGAATATGGATTTGAAACTTGAGATTTGTTTCATTTTCAAGGAATGATAATAATTGTTGCCCCTTTTCCCGTACAAGATTTTCATCAACCGAAGGGGTAAAATAAAAATTAATATTATTGTCAGATTTGATAGTTAATTGCTCATTGGGAGGATTTTCCTTTCCAGCTTCATCAATGTCTATGCTGGCCCCGGACACTTTTTTTTCAGTTTCAGCAGCATGATTGTCATCTTTTTTACTTTCGCTGCAGGCCCATGCAAGCGCAATTATTAAAATAAAAAATAATTTTTTTTTCATGGTTTTAAAATTTAGTTCGAAAATATCTAATTCATTTTTAAATTCGTGGAATTGTAATTCTTTTTAGTGATTTTTACCAAAAGTGATAAATCCATAACCTGATGATTTTACATATTCTGCGTTCGGAAGCAGAAGATTTTAATGCACTTACTGAAATTTGTTTAAAAACCAAGAGACACTGGGGATATCCGGATTATCTGATGGATCTCTGGAAGGACGAGCTCACCATCACCCCAAGATATATTCGTAATAATGATATTATTAAAATCCAAAATGAGAAAGGTGAGATTTTAGGTTTTGGTACCCTAAGCCAAAACGGAAGTGAGAATGTGTATGAAATCAAGCATTTATGGGTATTACCTGAGTATAGTCAAAAAAGTATTGGCAGACTACTTCTTGAATATCTCGAAAGAAAGGTAGGTCATCGAAAAACAATAAAAGTTGTTACAGATCCAAATGCATTATCATTTTATCGGAAATACGGGTATCATAAAGTTGGAGAGGCAAAGAGTAAACCAGATGGGATGAGCCTGCCGGTATTAAAGAAAATTGTTGAAAGAGAGCCAGAACAGTGAATGAAAAGTCTTTCCCAGGGACTTGCTTTCTAACAATCCTGTTTTAAATTGGTTTATTTCAATATTTGTCTGACAGCTTATCCTGATGATGAAAATCAAAACAGTTATGATTTGGGTACTTGCTTTTGCTCTGTTAATGGTGGTTATATTTAATTTTGTGGGATTTTCTATCTCTTCGCCAAAATATTCCGGTCCAAGAACAGATCATTTCAACGGCAAAACATTTGAAAATCCGGGTGATGTAAAGGCCAAAGGATTGACAGATGTTATCAAATGGGCTTCCAATAGAAAAAGGCAACCCTGGATAGTGGAAAAGGAACCATATATCGGTCCTGAACCTGCTGGCCAGGTTAAGGCTGGGATAAAAATAACCTTCGTCAATCATTCCACATTTCTGATCCAGGCTAATGGAATGAATATTCTTACAGATCCAGTATGGAGTGACAGGACAAGCCCTTTCCGGTTTGCGGGGCCAAAACGTATGCGACCTCCTGGGATAACATTTGAGGATCTGCCAAAAATAGATCTAGTCATCATTAGCCATAACCACTATGATCACCTGGATGTTTCGACCATGAGAGATCTTATCAAGCATCATAATCCCGGGATTATTACGCCACTTGGCGTGGGGGAATTTGTGCGGAAGATGGGTACTGATAATGTAGAAGATTTGGATTGGTGGCAGGAGCAAGTAATATCAGATGACATGAATATTGTTTGTGTTCCGGCCCAGCATTTTTCCGGTCGGGGCACTTTTGATCGCGACGCAACACTGTGGTGTGGTTATATAATACAATCAAAATCAGGGAATATTTATTTTGCGGGTGATTCAGGATATGGAGATTTTTTCAAATTAATTGGTGAGAAGTATGGTAAAATGAAAGTATCCATGATTCCTATAGGCGCCTATTTACCGCAATGGTTTATGTCGCCGATCCATATCTCCCCTGAGGAAGCAGTAAAAGTTCATCAGGATGTCAATTCCGAGATTAGTATCGCCATGCATTATGGGACATTCCCCCTTGCCGATGATGGACAACAACAGCCAATATTGGATTTGAAAGATGCAATTAATCGGTCAGGGTTAAACAAAGATGAATTTGTGCTTTTGGATGAAGGTAAAAGTCTGGTACTTAAAGATTAGATATTGAACGTCATGAAATAGATTTCAACTTTTATTTTGCTTTTAATTAGTGAGTGATTACAATACAAATTTTCGAATGAGAATTGAAAACTATACCTATTAACCTGATACAACATACAACAAACTGAAATTGACCATGAAAAAAATCTTGCCATTCATTCTTCTCTTTCTTTTAACTTATTTTAATTCTTTTTGCCAGGATGAATTCGAAATGACTGAGGGGGATACTACCTATGTGATGAAAAAGTATTATCTTGTTTTGTTAAAAGCAAATCCGGATAAGGAACCTCTTGATTCTGCCCGTGTGATGGATATTCAGCAGGCGCATCTCGATAATATCAGTAGACTGGCTGATTTGGGAAAGATAGTGATAGCCGGACCAATGGGTGATGATGGGAACCTTAGGGGAATATTCGTAATGGATTGTTTAAGTTTAGATGAAGCGGAATCATTAGTGCAGACAGATCCTGCTATTCAGCAGAAAAGATTATTAGCGGAAGTGCATCCCTGGTGGGCAGCCAAAGGATCTCAATTGCCATAATTAGATAGATTCCAAATTGGTTTAAACCGGAACCAAATGTACAGGTTCCCCTGTTCAATAGTAAAGCATACAAAGTGGAATCAGCTACAATTGATTGGCTACTCAAGGGAGATCCTTCCATTAAATACCAAACAAAACGGGATTTATTGGAAATCCCGGACCAGGAATTGGAATCCCTGCAAAATAAAATTCAACATGAAGGATGGGGCAAACGATTTTTATCCTTTCAGGAAGAAAGTGGTATGTGGGGAGGTGGTCTTTACAGTCCGAAATGGATTTCGACCCATTATACATTAATGACACTTATGCGTCTTGGGCTTCCGCAAAATAATCAGCAAGCAAGGAAAGCATGCAGACTACTTTTGGATAAAGGCTATTTTCGAGATGGAGGTATCAACCATTTTGCCTCACTCAATCACAGTGAGACATGTGTAACTGCGATGACATTGTCTCTTTTGTGTTATTTTAAAATAGAGGATGAGCGAATTCATTCGATAAAGGATTTCTTAACCAGTCAGCAAATGCAGGATGGCGGCTGGAATTGTGAATCTTTTAATGGGGCAACACACAGCTCCTTTCATACCACTATCAGTAGTTTGGAAGCTCTTTTAATGTATGTCAAAGCCCAAAACGAATCACCAGATATTCATCAAGCAAGGAACAGGGCACATGATTTTTTGCTGATGCACCATTTATTTAGGTCTGATAAAACCGGAGAAATTATTGATCAGAAAATGACAAGGTTTTCTTTCCCCCCACGCTGGAAATATGATGTGTTGCGTGCTCTGGATTACTTTCAGGAAATAAATGCCCCTCATGATCCGCGTTTTTGCGATGCCATTACATTGTTAAGGAAAAAAGAGAAAAATGGAAGATGGCCATTGCAACAAAAATACAGTGGTCTTGTATATTTCGATATGGAGCAAGTTGGGAAGGCCAGCAGGATAAATACCTTACGCGCGTTACGTGTGCTTAAATGGTGGAAGAAAAAACCTGATGAGCTAAAATGTATTGCTCGATAATAAATGGCAAATTTGCATCGCTCCAAGCACTAGTGTACTTTCTCGTAATTGCTTATCTTATTTATCGCAACAACAGCCTTTCCGTTGTCATTGTTAAATATCGGTGAAAACCTGGCATCCCATTCTATGTCGTAATACTTGTATGAAGTTCTGGCATGTACAATTTGAGAAAGTGTATTATTGAATCCGTTGATCAATACCATAAACTCCGCCTTAGAATTTGCAAGACTGTCTTTGTCAAAGTTCAAAAGTGGACTTTCCTCATCTAAGGGATGAACAACAGTCCAGCTTAATGCCAGCATATTAATTTTGGACATTTCGAGAGGCAGGTCATAAAATTTTCTTACTTCCTTCCCATCTTCAACTTTATTCATAACGAGAAGTACCTTTACTTCAACTTCCAGAAGTAAGTTTGTTTTAGCATTTGATAGTCTGAACATAAATCCCTTTCCATGCCTGTATGGAGCAATTAATGCTTTTTTGCTAAATACAATTTTAGCAACTGGCCTTGAAAAACGTGCAAACAACAAACCTGCAGCAAGTGCTAAATACATCATTCCCACCAGCATTTCGGAAAAAGCTACAAAATTAGTGAGATGACTTCCCGGGTTTGCCCGGCCATAGCCTACTGTTGAAAATGTTTGGGCACTGAAATAGATAGACTCAAAAAGATCTTCCAATTCAGATTCATGCTTGATCCCAATTTCGTTGATTCCAATTTTCCAGTAAAATACACCAAAAAGAATATTTATAAACAGGTACGATACAATCACTAAAATATTAAACGTAAACCAATTTGTGGTGACGAGAAAATGAAAGACACTAAAATGATCAAAAAACCTTAATCCAGTTTTTTTTACATTTACGCTGCCATCCTTATTAATTAATCGTTCTGGCTGGTGATCTGTTTTTGCACCAAAACCAGAGTTTTTATATTCGTTCAATTTATCTTTTAAGCTGTTTGTCATAATTTTTAAGTGGTTTTATAGACGATAGTGCATTATTGTAGAACATGTATTGCTGACATTGTACAAAATTTAATTAATGGCAGTTGAAATTAAATAGATTAAAACCATTGAATAATTGAAGCATTGGTCTTGAATTGCAAAACCATTTTAATTTCATTCTGTTTAGAATAATTACCCTTTATCAAAATAAAATATGAATAAGAAGAATCAAGATTGATCACGTGAATAGGCAAAAATTGATCGGGTATAGTTGATAAATTGGGTTGGCGTCATTTGAATATTTGATTTTCAGAACATTTCCTGTGATATTGCATCACAAATGGAGGATTAGTAGTTGCGTATATCGATACGCATTTTCCAAAATAGGAGAGGAAGGGGATACTGGTTGTAA
>WOR8_10009718_pt1 | contig 10055 bp, 18 predicted proteins | sample DeeMarSeWOR38_10_FD_19890 | JGI IMG/M metagenome (IMG submission 19890) | reverse complement strand
TATATGCCGGGCCAGTTTTACCGCCGGGAGTTGCCCTGCATAGCTGCTCTCCTGCAACAGGTTCCTGAAACCCTTGAATGCATTCTCATTGACGGCTTTGTCTACCTCGGCAAAACGAGAGAACCTGGTCTGGGCAAACACCTGCGTGACCTGCTGGAAGAAAAAATTGCGGTAATCGGTGTTGCGAAAACATCTTTCAGGGACACGCCGAAGTCCTGCGAAGTGCTGCGCGGCACTAGCCGGAAGCCCCTTTATGTGACTGCGGACGGGATAAAGGAGGACAAGGCAAGATTTCTCATCAAAAGCATGCATGGGCAAGACAGGATACCCACCCTGCTCAAATATGTTGACCGTTTATGCAAATCATTTCTTCCTTGATAAAGAGACCTGTTTCCAGCAATTATTTCCGTCCTTCACTTCTGTTACTTGAAAAGATCGTGCAGTTTCTTGAAACTCTCACTTTCTGAGACACCTTCTGCTGCACTGCTTTTTGCAGCAAGGAAAAAATCACAGAAATTTGCTTTTTCCTTATCCTGGACCAATTCCATGATAGATTCCCGGCATTGTCTATAGGCATTAACGTCATAAAACCTGCAGTTTAGACATATATGAAGATCCCTGCCGCAGGCAGGGCACTCATCCCTGATATGGATCTTTGTTTCAGAAATCTCTTTGTGGCAGAAGGCGCATTTCATTTATATTCACTGGACTTTTCTGACTTACCCCGGACTTTGGCGGCGGGATATTTGTTTCTGTTTTTCCGCCCAAGCTTATCGCAGAGATTTGCCAGGTAGATCAAGACATCACCTATCTCTTCCTGCACCTCGGCCAATTTTTCAGGCGGGAGATTTCTGCTTTGTTCTTCTGTCAACCACTGGAAGTGCTCGGCCAATTCACTTGCTTCAACAACCAGGGCCATAACCAGGTTTTTGGGGGAATGGAACTGCTCCCAGTTTCTTTCACGGCGGAAATCTCTTATCTGCTCAATCAAATCCTTCAATATTTTTCCTTACTGGCTGAGATGGTAAAACACGAATCACAACTATTAACTTTTGCGGCAGAATAACAGGTTGTGCTTGTTACATTGCCTTCTTTGGCAGGAAACTTTGCCGCTTCCAATGACCAATCTAATAGATGAAAAAACTTACTGCATCTGTTTCCGTGCCTTTAGTTTGGCATCTATCATATCATTGTGGCTTAGCCTCAGGAGATGGGTCAGCTTACGGGCAAAATGATCTTCGTGTTTTTCCAGGAGTCCGTCACTATGGATAATGCGCCAGACTGCCTCAAGCACTTCTTTCTTCTCCTGCATGCTGAATTCATTATTAATGTGATTGGTAAATTCAAAAAGATCTACTGCCTGGCGCCGTTCTCGGTGGGCCAGTTCAAGCAGGTCTTCGGCATGTTTCTTCGAGAGGTTAAAATCGGAACGCATTGTGCTAATGACATGATCCAGTTCCTCATCGGTACATTCGTGATCAGCATACGCTGCTTCCAGCAGAATAACGCTGGCGGCAATCCTGGTCTGTTCTTCCCTGTTCCTGGGGGTATCAGGATGTTCCTGGCTTCGGTTCAGTAATGTTTGCCTGATAAAATTTAACATTTTTCCGTTTATTTGAGTATGTGAGACTTGTGAAGAGATCCCGGCACCGGCAATGAACAGACCAGATTTCTCTGGATCACTATGAAATGACTTCTCATTAACACGCCGGAGAGATCAACATACAGAGCTGCTCCATCTTTTGGGGGATCTTGTTTCTGAAATCTTTATTCAATAACTCAATATTGCATATAAAATATTCATTTAACAAATTCCAGCAAAATACAATATCAACCTGTCGAACCTGTCGGATCATTCAGCAAAAGCCAGTTCTTGAGTTTTTCCGGACTTTTATCGAGGCTTTCGCATGCCCCGAATCCGGTGAGCTTCATGCTGGAAATTCTGCTGCTGCTGTTTGCCAGAATGATGGTTTCATGCCTCTCCCCCATAAACTTGCGGGTCAATGCTGCTCCATCGCCATCTTTGTCATCCAGGTCTGCATCCATGATCACCAGAATGATCTCCTCGTTATCAAAAAAGGTTACTGCCGCATCATAGGCATAGGCAACAAGAATCTTTACCGAGCCGTAAACATAATAATTTTTTATGGCCTCAATAAATTCCTGGGCAATATGCGGATTGTCCTCTACCAGGAGAATACGGGGATAGCGGATCTCTTTTCCTGCTGACAAATAATTCCCCTGGTGTTGAAATACCTGGCCGCGGGGGATAACAGTTGCCGAGCTGGTAAAAATGTCCTTGATCCAGCCTGCGATACCCAGCACAAATAAGGCAGTACGCTCGCTTGGTCTTTTATTTTTCCGGCCGATATTGTTTCTTGATTGAATTTCCTTGGACATTTCCATCTGATAAAGGGAAGCAGCGCCTTCCACGGAACTCTTCTAATTTCTGCCCATGTCTTGTTTGAGTCTCATGATAAGATCCTTTTCAATTGCAGAATCCACAAGGTTTATTTTCTTGTGGTGTTTGCGGTTAAAAACATTCTCCATGGATATACGCAATTGTGGAGTAATATTCTTTGTTGTCTTGCGCAATATCTTATCCAGGCAGGTCCTGACAAAACTTTCCGGATATAGGACAAAGCCGTAGCAGATCGCCTTTTCAGCCGGGAAAAATTTATAAAAATTTTCATACATGGACCCGTGTCCGCGGTTCATCCCGGACCTGGAAATCACATAGAGGTTCATGGCGGGATAATAGAGACCCGGGGCCTCCATGAACATTCTTGCGGCCCGGGCAGAGATGAGTGTCTGAAAGTGTAATGATATCTCCCGGACAGAAAAAACAAAGGTGTCAGATACCTGTTTGATCTCTGCCTTGATGTTGTCCAATTCTGCCTGTGGATCTGCTTCCTGAACCATAGCTGTTGCTAGAATAAAGAGTACCCTGGTTTCGCCGGCGACAGTTTTAGTCTACCCTTTCCCTTATCTGAAAACAATTGAGAAAGTAATAGGATTGTGGACAAAAAAATCCGCACCACGGCGGATTACTTTGGGGCCGACTCGTAACTGCCGGCCTATGAAAACCTGGATTTGTAAACTACCTGATAACGGAAAGGGCTATCACCGTCAAGAGCCAAAGACCGGCAACAGCTCCGCCTAACATTAAAACTCCTTCGGCAATCCTGCTGATCCTGTCCTGTAATTGATCCGGCCTTGTATTAACATTGCTTTGCATGGCTCTCCTCCGGTTACATGAAAACTGCATAGCATATATCGCATTTAATATTCTGAAATAACTACTATTTCTTATCATTTAAACTTACTTCATGATGCCACATTGTAGCAATTTTGAATATAAAACACAAGAAAAACCTGAAGACAAAACAAGTTAAACTCTTGCCTTTTTTAGCTGAAAACCGGGGAAGTATTGGACTCTACTGAAGTATGCGAAACAGGAGATGTCAATATAGATTCCGTGATGCTGCAATTGCATAGCCTCAGGGATAATAGACTTTTCCCTGCGGCTGCCAGGGCTTGCCATAAGGTCCTGAAGTTGAATGAAAGGACTCCACGAGGTCACCTAATTTCGCCTTGTTGAAATCCCGTATTTTCAGGCCAACCTGCTGTCCCTGCTTTGCTTCCCTGACAGCATCCTTTTCAATATGCAGTGACTCGATCCTTCCTGTATATATTAAACCCATGGCTCCCAGGACCCGGAAAGACCTGCCCAACATAAGTCTGCCGTTTAGAACTTCACAACCAAGAATGATGCCCCTGCGGCTGCTCTTAAAGAGTGCAATAACTTTGGCAGACCCGATAATCTCTTCTGAAGGTTCCTGCGGAATGAGACTTCTGGCTATTAATTCTGTATCTTCCAGCAGTTTGTAAATAACCTCGAAGAGTCTGATTTCAACATTGTGTTCAAAGATTATCTGGTCAATATGGGGCATAAGCCCGACATTAAAACCGATAATCAACCTGCTGCCTGTCTCAGCCAGAAAGACGTCCGATTTATTGATGGCACCTACGCCTGAACTGATGATATTTATTTCTACCTCAGGCAGGGCAAAAGACTTGATGGCAGAAATGATCGCTTCGGCGCAGCCTGATGTGTCGCATTTAAGAACAATTTCAAGTTTTTTCTTTGCATCAGTTTTTGCTGACATGGGATCCTTGATCCCAGAACTCACCTTTGCAGGCTTTTCTTTCTTCTTTATATGATGGTGACCGGTCTTTCTGCTGCCCCTGCCCATACAAAACACCCCACCATTTAAATTCACCCAGGTTAGAGTTGTTTCCCTTAATTTTTCTTCACCTCGTGCTTACATGGTATATTCGCTGCCGGGCAAGCTGTCTGCCAATCATAGTTTGCTGTGTCAAACGCTAAACGTCGGCCGATTCATATGCCGGTAAAGAAATGAACAGACATGCTCTATGCTACCTTTCTTGTCATTTTCTTCAATTTGTTGATACGGCGGCGGATAATTTCAAGTTTCTTCTTGTCTTTCTCCTGACGCAGTGCTTCTCTCTCGGAACGAAGCCTTATTATTTCCTGTTTCATCTCTTTGCCGGTCATTTTCCTCTTGGGCCCGGCTGTTTTTTTCTTAGTCTTTTTCTTGGCTGGAGTTTCATCCTTGATCCCCCTGGCTTCCTTGATTGCTTCCAGCAACTGATCTTTCTTCATGCCGGTCACTCCGGCAATACCGGGAATTTCCTCCTTGGCAACCTCGCGAAGTTCAACAACCGTCATCTTATCCAAGGGTTTTTCGGCTTGCTTTTCTTCCTTTTTTACATCTTCAGCCATTCGGTCTCCTCCAGTTCAGTTTAAGTTGTTCCTGTACAAGTCCTTGCACAATGCTAAATGGTTTTCCATATCAGTTTTAATATGGCCCAGTCTGCCAAGTTAAAACACATCACAACTGAAAAAATAAGAAAAATCCTGTCCTGTCAAATTGTGTTTCCTTCACAGGATAATAACATTTTTATTATTTATAAGATGCATTGCAAAGACATTTTTCCTCTCAGGGTGAATTTTTCCTGAAAATCGTGCTTCTTTCAACCGGCAAGCAGAATAATGGCGGCAATGGCAAAACAAAGACCGATTACCTGCTTCATGATGAGGGTTTCATGCAGAAAGACAATAGCGAGCATAATAGTTATAAGGGGGTAAAGGGCAGTGAGGCTGACCACAATTGATATCTGTCCCCTGCTGGCCGCAAGATAATAAAAGAATGTGCCCAGCACACCTGTAATCCCGGTTAGGAAGGCAAATAAAATGCCAAGGGGATGCGTTTCAGGTTTAAAGTTGAGCATGGCCAGTCCAACAATCCCTACAAGCAGGCCGCCGATCACCTGATAGATTAATGCACTTTGGGGATTGATATAATTGATTGCCAGCTTTGGAAAGAAACCCCAGGCACCAAATGTGACCATGGCCAGTATTGTCCAGAAAAACCAGCTGTTCATAGTAGGCTCCTATACTTTAGCTACCCATCATTCCTTTCCGGCCTTTCGCTTTTTTTGCCAGAGAGTCCAATATACAGCTGTATTTACTCCCAGAACAAATATACCGAGCCCGATTTGCATTTTCCTGGTAAGTGCTGCCGGATAGAGAACCGGTACAATATAATGCTCGACAAACCCTGTACTATAGCCTGCCTCACCTCCACGGTCCCGCAAGATGTTTTCCAGGGGTGTCAAGGGACAGACCCAGCCGAGAAACTCGATACCTGCCCCCCAAATTACAGCTGGAAGATGATACCAAGCCAGGTAAGATTTCCAGAGAACAAGAAATCCTCCCAGCATTACGAAGAGCACAAAGCAGGCATGCAGCAAAACTACGAGGTCAGCCAGAAAACTATAACTCAATGTTCCTGCCCCCTTAAAGTATTATTCCGCTTATCTGGAAGAAATATATACGGTTTACATTTACCATATTATCCTTCTCCTGGTCTTTTCATGACGGGCAAGCAGTTAGCAGTAGGGAGGCACAAAATATTTCTGGCGGAAAACTCTTTTTCAGTCAACAAGGGATCCCTCAAGCAATTTCTGACGAATAACTTCTTTGAGAACCAGGTTTTTTTTCTTAAAGCCCTCGCGTCCATACTGCATATTCGCCTCAATCACGTACCACTTCCCTTTGTATTCTAACAGATCAAGCCCAACATCATTGAAATTGCAGCGGCGGGCAAAGTCCTGCACCATGGGCATAATATCATGGGGCAAATCATCGAAATCAATCACCCCTCCCTGGTACAGATTTGTTCTGAAATTTTCAGCAGTCCGTTTGCGCCAATAGGCTAACACCGGCTCATAGTTGATCAGGATTACCCGCAGATCCCTGTCATGGGGGATGTATTCCTGGATATAGGCAATCTTTGTTTTCTGCTGTCAATCTTAAACACCCCCCTGCCCCGGGCTGATGCCCTCGGTATCTTGGCAATAAAAGGAAAGGTAAAATCCTCCCTGATCCGGGAAAATTCACGCTGCAGGTAAAACCTGGTTTTGGGGTGCGGAATGGAAAGCATGTGGAACAGTGTGGTTTGCTTCATCTTTTCATCAGCATAGAGATAGGTTTCCACGCTGGGAAAAATTCTTTTCCCCATGGTCGTAAAAAACTGGGCGTAATTGAGGGTGGGGTATAAAATGACTCTGGAGTCAGATATCTGCTGCTGTTCAATGGGGGTATAGTCATGAAAATTCGGCTTTACCCCGAGTGTTGCGACCTCTGGTACACCAACAAGCCTGCTGCCAAAAGCAACGTATTTATGGTGTGCCTGTTCCATGGTATGCCTATTTTTATTAACGGCAGATGCCCGGTTTATGGTTTTCAGGAATTTCCTTGAAACGGCCAGCCGCCATAATTTCCTCCAGGCCGAGCTCCACTCCCTCAACAAACTTGTCTTGCCGGAAAAGCGGGAACATCACTTCATTAAGGACTTTCTCTGCTGTGCCATTCTGGATAAACCATTCAAAGGCTGAACCGGTCTCTATGCGCACCGTTCCTTCCTCCAGTGCAATAGTGACCAGGAAACCGTTGCCTAAACCCGGCTGACCGATCTCCCAGGCTGATGCGGTCCTTTGGGAGAAGTCGGCTATATTCTCCCCAGCAAGGGACGGGATTATCAGCAGGAAAATCTGATGGCAGGTTTCCTTTTCATACGATGCAAGGGCGCCAGATATTCGTGTTTTTTCTTCCGGCTTCAGTTTATTGGCATAGTCGCTCACCCATCCCTGGCGGCCCAGAACCGCAGAAGAATCTTCTTTTGGAGTGCATACAGCCAAGGAGAACAGCAGAATTACGCTCAGCAGGAAATACTTCCACGGATTTTTAAGGACGCTCTCAGAGAGTAATAATTTCATAGCCCTCCTCAAGATACTGGGCCATACCGGCATGGCCTGCCATATCATCCGCAATCCTGAATCCCTCTGCTACTGCAGCTTCAAGCGCTCCCATCTTCATGGCGCAGGCTCGGCAGACCGCTGCAATAAGATCAAGCTTTTTGGCCTTCTCATAAAGAACATGTAAGGGGTGCCCGGGTTTGCCGAGCTCTATGATAAGCTTTGTTGCCTCCCCTTCCAGGATTATTTTCACCTCTCCTTCTTTTTCATGCAGGTCTATAGCATTTAAGAGCACATGCACAAAGCAGATGGGATTGCCCTTGAAAGCAAAAATTGCCGTTCTGTGTCCTTTCATATCTTTTCCTTATTTATTTTCACTGACAGTTTCACTGTTTATGATACATCAAATTACCCCCCGATAAAATGCAAGCTTACGGAAATAGGGCTTAAATACATTCAGGATGCGTTCCTTCTCTGTATCTGAAATCGGTTTGCTGCTGCTTCCGGCCCTGGCCAGGGTCTGGACTTCGTCCGGTGCAGAACAGCCGACTATTCCCACAGTAATCCCGTGCGAGAGTCCATAACGGATCAGAAGATCGGCTGAAATATTAAACTTGGGTAAAATATAATGTGAGGCGCCTAAAATTTTCATGCCGATTACAGCAATTTTTTTGTGTCGTGCTTCGGCCATTGTCGTCGTGAGAAATCCACCTAATAATTCTTCCACCGGATTTACCGGCATCATTACAGCATCTACAGGCCATTCCTTCACGGCCCTGGCCAGGATATCGGGGTCATGATGCCCTGTAACACCTATATACCGGACTTTACCAGCTCTTTTTGCCTCAACAAAGGCTTCCAAGGCTCCATCCGGTCCAGTGAGTGCAGCAAAATCACTCATACTCCTTATGTCATGGATCTGCCAGAGATCAAGATAATCGGTATGCAAACGGGCCAGGCTTTTCTCAAGGTCAGAAAAGGCTCCTTTTCTGTCACGCTTTCCTGTTTTGCTGGCCTGGAAAATAATCTGCCGGACAGAAGGGTTTTCTTTCCAGAGGGAGCCGAGGTAGCTTTCGCTATCCTGGTAAGCTGGCGCAGAATCAAAGTAGGTCAGGCCTTGTGAAATTGCTTCCAGTATTACTCGACGGGCATGGGCGGTGCGGCCTGTTGTTCTCAGTATGCCCTCACCACCCAGGCCGACTGCAGTGACTTGAGAATTCTCGGAGTAAAAAAAATTTTTCCGGATAGCATCGGCCATTATGATCCTAAGGCATTTAACTAATCGAACCGGGGAAAAAGCGCCCAGCGGATGAACCATGTCCCTGATGCATCCTCGGTATCAAGACAGAGTATGGAGCTGTTCTGAAACTTTATGACCGGCGTATCCTGGGACCCGGCAACCAATTGCGAAACCAGCTTTTCCAGGAAAGGCAGATGACCTACAACCATTATGTTTTCTTCGTTGTTGAGCGTAGAGGCAAACATGGCTACATCATCCAATGGTGCAAGACCGGCTCCTTTGGTCATTCCAGCTTCAGGCTCAAGCAGTCTGACAAAAATCTCGGCGGTCTGCAGAGCCCTTTTCTTGCCGCTGTGAATGATGCGCATTACCTGGACATTATTTTCTGCAGCCAATGTGGCCATGGTTTGGGTTTCTGCCAAACCTTCCCTGGAAAGGCCCTGATCGGGGTCTTTTTCTTTGGGCAAACTTTTACCGTGCTGAACCAGAAACAGCGCCATTGTTTTCTCTCCGCTCCAATTTATCCGATAATTTTATACTTTACGGCTTTTACTTCTCTTTCTTTTCTGCAAATAACCTGGATGGCCTGGATCATACCTGGAATCACCCCACGAATTTTGAGGACAATATTTATAATGAAATGCAACCCCAGGGCAACTTTTAAAACACCGCCAGGTTAGAGGTGGATATCTTTTGAATTTCAAGGCATTACCTCTTATTCTTCAAGCATTGTCCTAATAAAAGAATTGGCCTCCCCAATCGATTTTTCCATTTCCTTAATAAGGGCGGCGGTATCTGATTCCACTCCAGCTAACTCACTCTTCAACGAAGCAACTGCCTGGGCATTGAGATTATGTTTGAGATACAGCACCTGGTCCCGGAAAGCCTTAAGAACTGGATCAATTTTTGCCTCAGCACGGCGCATTGCCTTGATCAACTGATCATACTGGCGTCTCGTCTGAACCAGTTTTTTCTCGCTGTCGCGCTTCAAAGACTTATTGGTATACTGGTCAAGTTCATTCTCCCATTCATCAAACAGGGCCTCTGATACATCCTCTACCGCAGTAATTCTTGCTCTAACCTCATCTGCCTTGGCTTCGCTTTCATTGTATTCGGCCTGCAGAGTTTTGTATTTCCCCTCCAGTTCCCCCCCTTCATAATTCAGAACAAGGCTGAACTTCTCGAGGGCGGACCGGAATTGTTCCTTGGCTTGCTGCTGGCTGTCACGCGCCGCTTCCACCCGGTCCACCATAATGTCACGCTTATGGACCCCGAATTTCTCCATGGTACTGTAATAAGCTTTCTGGCATCCTTCAGTGAAAAGGATTACAAGAAATAAAGGCAGAAGGGCAGGAATCACCTTGCTTTGCATATGTCACTCCTTTTCTTATGCCGCTGAAGTTTACAGCCTCGGATCAATATTTCCCGGCCCCCCGCATTCAGGAGTGTAGCAGGTGACATTTTTAAATTC
>WOR8_10008023_pt1 | contig 10055 bp, 7 predicted proteins | sample DeeMarSeWOR38_10_FD_19890 | JGI IMG/M metagenome (IMG submission 19890) | reverse complement strand
CGCGTGCAATGCTCCGGTTATTGAAATTTGTAATTCCAACATCAAGCAGAATATTTAATAATAAAGAAAAATTAAAAAGGGAAAAATAAAATCCATAGTCACCTGCACCCACCACATTTTGAACTGTCCGGTCGATACCGAATATCCAGAATGGCTTAACCAGGAGGTTAAGAAAAATTACGAGTGCCAGGTTGGTTATGAATTTTCGTTTCAAACCAGAATTTTAAAAATGATTTAAAGATCTACTACATTGGGAACAGAGAATTAATACAGAGCGTACATTTAAAAGTTATCAACCAAAAATCCTGAAATCTCTATTTAATCCTTTTGCCTTCTCAACAGTAGAATATTAATTATATAATTAATTATTATCCTTAAAATCAAACAATCTTACTTTAAAATGTGCTGAAATTAACAATAATTTTTTTGGCTATACAGTTTAAATGTAATAAGTTCATAACTAATTATTTAGATATAACGAATCTAATATGCTGGTAGTATGAGAATTGCAGTGAATACCCGGTTATTATTACTTGGGAAACTTGACGGGATCGGATGGTTTACTTATGAAACCCTTAAAAGAATTACTACCCAGCATGGGGAGCATGAATTTTTATTCTTATTTGACCGCCCCTTTTCACAAGAATTCATTTTTTCAAAAAATATCACCCCATTAATAGTCTCTCCTCCCGCAAGACATCCTGTCTTATGGTATACCTGGTTTGAATTTTCCATTCCGAGGATTTTGGAAAAATATAAGGCTGATATTTTTTTTAGTCCTGATGGTTATTTATCGCTGCGATCAAGGATCCCCTCGCTTGCTGTTATCCATGATATCAATTTCCATCATCGACCCGAAGATCTACCACCAGCTTCAAGGATCTATTACAGGTCATTTTTTCCAAGATTTGCCAACCGGGCTGATCGCATAGTAACTGTTTCGAATTACTCCAAAAGCGACATCTGTGAGAGTTATAATATCCCTGAGGAAAAAGTCCAGGTCGTTTACAACGGTGCAAATCCATCATACAGTCCTTTATCTGATGAAGAAACTTTAGAGGCAAGACAGAAATTTACAGATGGGATACCCTATTTTGTATTTGTCGGAACCTTGCATCCACGAAAGAATATCCCACGCCTATTAAAGGCATTTGATAAATTCCGCGATGAACATAGTAGTCCATTTAACATGGTAATTGTAGGTGAAAAAATGTTTATGACAAGGGAAATTGAGCAAACAATTTACAGGATGACGAATAAAAATGATGTGGTTTTTACAGGAAGGTTATCACCTGAAGATTTAAGATGTGTATTGGGTGCTGCAACGGCCCTGACATTTGTGCCACTTTTTGAAGGTTTTGGTATCCCTGCCGTTGAAGCGATGTATTGTGATACTCCAATACTTGCTTCTAACGTGACCTCATTACCGGAAGTGGCAGGCGATGCTGCACTATTTGTAGATCCTTATAATATCCCAGCGATAAAGGAGGGTATGCTTGAACTTGCAAATAATGCCGATACCAGAAATCAGTTACGAATAAAAGGTCGGGAACAGAGGAGGAAATTCAGTTGGGATAAGACAGCTGAAAAATTGTGGGAAAACATTGAAGAGTTGATCAGAATGTAGACTTTGTGATACTTTGTGTAACAGCTCTTAATAAAACCTTGATAATGCTCAAATACTATTATAAAAACAACGTCATTGAAGCCGGATGCGATGAAGCAGGCAGAGGAAGTCTTGCAGGTCCTGTATTTGGAGCGGCTGTCATCTTACCATATGATTTTTCACATCCCCTCCTTAATGATTCTAAAAAAGTGTCTGAGAAAAAAAGATATGTATTAAGACAGGTTATTGAGACCCATGCCATTGCATTTGGTATCGGTATGGCCAGTAATACTGAGATTGATGAACTCAACATATTACAGGCTTCTGTTCTTGCTATGCACAGAGCCCTTGAAAAATTAACAATCCAGCCTGAACACATTATTGTTGACGGGAACAGATTTCACAATTTCATGAATATTCATTATACGACTATTGTCAGGGGAGATGAAAAATTTGTTTCTATCGCTGCTGCTTCAATCCTGGCAAAAACCTATCGTGACGATTACATGAAAAAGTTGGACAATGAATATCCTGATTATGGATGGAGCCAGAACAAGGGATATCCAACACGCCATCACCGTCAGGCCATTAAAGAAACCGGTCCGACATCTTATCATCGAATGAGTTTTACCTTATTGCCTCTTCAGTATAAGATAGAATTTTGAACCACTTCCTTATTAAAATCATGCAATTTTATCTTTTATAGATTAATATCTATTCATAAATATTCCGGTTTCAGGTCTATAAAATGTTCAATTAAAAATTACTATTCCAGCATGCCAATTTGCCATCATTCCGATTTTCCAATATTAACCATCCTTGTTAGCAAGATGTTAATTCTTTGAATCCGGATAAATAGCATATAACTGGGTATTTAATTAATTTTGAAGGGATTCACAAACAGAAAATTATTGCCTGTGAAAAGAAAAAAACCAAAAGACATCAACCAGATGCGGGTTAATCGCCATGAACTTCTTTTCAATAATAGAGAAAAGAGGGTTATTGATGAATATTGTAAGAAACACAAGATCAATAATAAATCAAAATTTATGAGAGAATCAATAATGTCTACGATTCTCCAGGACTACCCCACTCTATTTGAAATGGATGGCGAAAAGAATCTGTTTACCATGCGGTCAACATCATAAACCTGGTTTTCCCGGCAAATTATAATAAAACTATCAAAATGGTATTTGAAAAGTTTATGATTTACCGTAACTTTCGGTTGATACAGTTACATTTCTAACCAAATATTCAAATTATGGGATTCTTCGTTGAAGAAACCAGAATTACACCTTCTATCAGCATTGAAAAAGGTATTGTAAACATTAAAGGCCGTTCTATTCCAGAGGATGCTTTCGCTTTTTTTAATCCGGTTTTAAAAGCTTGTGAAGAATACATCAAAGACCCACCTGAGAATACAGATATCAATGTACATCTTGACTATGTTAACAGCGGATCAAAGAAGTTTCTAACAAATATCTTGTCTGTATTTGAACGCTGCTATTTAAAAGGATCCAATTTCATTATTAATTGGTATTATGATGCCGATGATGAAGCTATGCATGATCTGGGTATTGATTTAAAGGGCATCATGAAGATTCCTTTACAAATAATTGAATCTGAGGAATAATTCTTTTTCACTATTAAATTTTATATTGACCTTGAGTTAATATGCTATCCCTTTCTTCCGTCATCGCTTTTTTATATATTGCACCTCTTTTGTATCTAACATTGTCAAATCACCCATCTTCAAACCATAAAATAAATAAATGCCGAACATAGGTTAATTAAATTAATCAATGGTACCAGCAGCAGAAGATGAACTGTATAAGAAAATTTCCCGACTTGAGAAGGAAAACAGGGAACTGAAGCAAAAACTTGAGATTCCTGGTTATGAATCGATCCTGGCAAGAAGAGTTCGTATTGAGAAAGCTATTTTTGATATCTCCTCTTTCTTCCTCGGAGATTATAACCTGAATGATTCCATCAATCGTTCAATTGAATTGTTAGGATCAATCACTGCAGCTGACAGGGCATACTTTTACAGGTTACATCACAGGGCAAAATTATTCCATATAACCAACGAATGGTTAAATCCAGAAAATCAAAATATTGATCATTCAACATCATCATTTTCTTCGGATGATTATAAATGGTGGACTGAACAGTTAAAATCCAGGGATTTCATTTATATACCCGATGTGGATGAACTTCCGACACATGCGACTCAAGAAAAGGAAATCCTGTGTAATCAAGGAGTAAAATCGGTGGTTGCGTATCCTATTAGGATAAAAAATAAGCTGGAAGGTTTTCTTGGATTAGATCACATCTCAGAAGATAAGATATGGGGGCATGATGATTTTGAGATCTTTAAGATTGCTACAGACATCATTGGTTTTGCGATTGAACGCAAACAAAGTGAGAAAACACTTCGGAAATCTGAGCAAATGTACCAGAACATTTATGAAAACACTGGAGCTGCAACCATTACTTTCAGATCCGATACAACCATTCAGATGGTAAACAGCGAATTTGAAAGATTAATTGGCATCCCCAGGAAGGAAATTGAAGGGAAAAAACGATTACTTGATCTTGTCGATAAAAAAGATAAACCTGTTTTACAACGTTATCAATATCTGCTTTTAAGTGATCCGGATGCTGTCCCCAGGAATTATGAATTCACTTACATAACTCATGATGGAGAATCAAGAGATGCTTTTATGACAGGTTCTACCCTGCTTGATGCCAAAACCTGTGTTATATCATTCATTGACATTACAGAATTTAAGGAGGTGGAAAAACAGCTTCGGATAGCAAAAGAAAAAGCTGAAGAATCAGAACAGCTTAAATCAGCATTTCTTGCTAATGTATCGCATGAGATCAGGACACCTCTCAATGCCATTACTGGATTTGCTGCTTTACTTGGAAATCCCAATCTTTCTCCAGAAAAGAAAGAAAAATATATAAAACAAATCCTGAACGGAAGCAACGAACTCGTGCACCTGATTGATAATGTACTGGATATTTCAAGGATCGAGTCCGGTACATTAAAACCTCACATTTCAGAATTCCTGTTAAGTGCAAAACTCAAAGAAATCAAGGATTTTTATGATGATTTTAAAATGCAACACTCGAAAGAGAAACTTGATATTCAGGTTACTCTGCCTCCTGAGGAAGATAAAATTTTATTAAAAACAGATCCGCTCAGACTGCAACAAATACTGGCAAATTTAATTGAAAATGCCATCAAGTTCACCTCCTCCGGATCAGTAGAATTTGGATACAGTATCATACCATCTCAAGATCCCGATAGCCAGAAAGAAACCATACTGTTTTTCGTTAAGGATTCTGGAATTGGAATTGCAAAAAAAGACAGGGAAAAAATATTTGAACGTTTTGTAAAGATTGTGGATAAAGGAGATTTTCTCTTTCGTGGTGCAGGACTTGGATTGGCACTTACTCGTGATTTGGTGCACCTCCTTAAAGGTGAAATTTGGGTTGAATCCTCACTTGGAAAAGGTTCTGTTTTCTATTTTACTATTCCTCATACAAAACCAAAAGTTAAAGAAAAAGAAGAGCAGATTAGCAAAAAGAAAAAGGTTACGGATTTTTCTGGCAAAACCATTTTGATAGCAGAAGATACTGAATCCAATTTCTTGTATATCAAGGAATTGCTCAGTATTTCCAAGGTTAATCTGATCAGGGCAATGACTGGGAAAGAAGCTGTTGAGATCTTCCGAAAAAATAAAGATAAGATTGATATAATCCTTATGGATATTCTTATGCCTGAATTTGATGGATTTGAGGCAGCACAAAGAATTCGAGACATTAAAGAAGATGTTTGCATTATTGCCCAGACGGCTTTTACATTCGAAGAAGAAATGGAAAATGATTTATATGCAGGATGTTTTAACGATTATATACTTAAACCTTTTGATATAAAAGTTATCCAAAAGTTATTGGAAAAATATTTAATTCAGAAAGAGTAAATTTCTCATTATCATTAAATTACAAACTTATGAAATCACAAAAAATTAAAGTTCAACATCTTTTGCATGCAATTATTTTTATTGCGGTATTGATCCCGGCAAATTCTTTTTCCCAAACACCAAATTTTACAGGTGAATGGAAAATAAATGAGGAAAAAAGTGAATTGGGTGAAGGTAGAATGAGAGGTGCTACCCGGTTGGTAATAAAGCATAGCGATGATGAAATGTCGATAGAAAGAACATCAATGGGGAGATCGGGAGAAGCATTCACATCAAATGAAAAAATGACCCTGGATGGGAAAGAATGCGAAAATATGGTAAATACCAGGAAGAAAATATCTTCCGCAACCTGGGCTGAGGATGGTAAAAGCTTGAATATCACATCAAGTATGACCTTTAGTAGAGATGGAAACACCATGGAAATAAAATCTACCGAGAATTGGATGTTATCAGCTGAGAATGAACTTACAATTGATGCAGTCACCCAAACTCCAAGGGGAGAAAGAATCAGAAAAATTGTTTATGATAAACAATAAGTAAAAAAGTCGAGGTAAAAGGAGGTATCATCGGTCCATATAAAAAGTTCTATATGGATTCATTTTAATTTTCTTTTTGGTAATGTAATAGTAAATGCGGATCCTTTGCCAACAGAGCTTTTAACTTCAATTTTCCCATTACTGATCTGTATAAGGTCGTGGCACAGCCTTAATCCAAGACCAGTACCCTTTTCTTTTGCAGTGCCTGGTGTAGACACTATTTCCTCACTGGTAAACAATGTTGTTAATTTATTGTCCGGAATACCTATACCTTCATCTTCGACTCTGATTTTCATCCAATCTTGGTTATCCGGATCAGAAAATGCGGAAATTCGTATTATTCCTCCTGGATTACTGTATTTCAGTGCATTGGAAATTAAATTCCTCATTACAATCTGAATAAGTTCCGGATCACAAAAAACAGTTGAATCTTCTTCAGGCTGATAAACAAGGGAAACGGACTTTTGGCTTGCCTGTTCATTAAAAAAACTAAATAATGTCGCTAAGATATCCCCGATATTACATATTTCCGGCTTATATTGAAGTTGATTCCCCTGACCAAGGCCCCAGTATAAAAGATTATCAATTAAATCGGCGGCAGATTGGGCCAACCTCCTAAATGATACCAGGATTTCCTTCCTCTTTTCATTCGAAAGATTAAGGTTTAATGTTTCCGTATTTTGAACAAGACTTGCAACTGGACTTTTGAGATCATGAGCAATAATTGAAAAAACACGATCCTTAAATTTTAATGCATTTTGAAGATCAATATTTTTCTCATTCAGTTCAGCAGTTCTGCTTGTTACAAGCTCCTCAAGATTTCTGTTTATAAATTCAATTTCTTTATGCAATTTCTCTTTTTCGACAAAAGCATTTATCCAATCCCGGATGATCATGATAGCTTGTACAAACACAAATAATTGAACAGCAAAATGGATAGTATATCCTTTTGTGACTGCTGTTTGTGAATTTGCAATTAATATGTCATTAATCAAGGCGACAATGAAAAATAAAATAGCTGAAAGAAATAAAATATCTACCCATATACCTTTAATCGCTTTACGTCCTGCAGCAAAGATGTAGTATAACAGAAATAACAATACAGCAGGTTGAAAATAAAGCATGGTAAAAGAAAAAATGTCAACATCAGTTATGAGGACAATTACAGAAATGATAACAATTATAAGTGTATTAATGCGTGTAAGAAGATGCATAATCTTATTTGGGTATAACAGATAGAAATACCACATTCCCACAACAAATGCCAGAAATGATCCCAGGTATTCTATTCTGATCATACATCTCCACGGCATATCCGTAAACAACAACATGGGATAAATATCTGTCGCCGACAGCCTGAATAAAATTCCAGCCAGCATTATAGAAAAGAAGAGTGATTTTCTCTCTTTCCTGTGAAATATGAAAAAAAACATAAAGAACAGCGAAAATGACAAAAGAACACCAAGGGAAACAAAACTGATTAGTTTGTACTGATTATTCAGACGAACAAGCTTTTCTCGCGAACCAATTCTCATTGGTTTCCAGAATCCCCCCCTGCGATGTTGATAATTGGAAACCTGAATAATAACATCAAGGGTGTCATTTCTCCCAGTATATATGGTAAGGAAGGGCAGATATTCTGCTTCACTATTTTCAGCAGATGCAGATGGTTTCCCATTTCCTCCTAAATAAATCCCATCGACAAATAAATTAAATGCTGCATCAAACACAGGCACATCAAACATTATATTCCGGTCAAAATCTGGTGGAAATAGTATCCTCAATCTATATGTGGCATTCCCTTTACCCGGATATGGACCGCCTTTGCCTTCATACGAGGTCCAATAGGAAGGAACCCTGCCAATACAGTCTGGTTCTGGTTCAATGCTATCAGAAAAATCAGATGGGTCAAGCAATCTGTTCCAGTAAAATTCCCAACCACCATTCAGTTTAATTATGGTCTTTTCTTCTATTTTACAATTTCGGAGATCAAGTATTCCGTTACGAACAAGTGGTATAGGATCCTTTGCAGCAAATGCAGACAAACAGGACGTCAAAAACAGTAGAAATATCCAATATTTAATATTTTTATTCACCCGGAATTCAAGGTTTAACAGCAAGTATTGTAAAACTTAAAAAGGTAAAAATCGTCTTGCTGGGACAAAGAAATATAATTTAATCAACTACTTTAATTTCTTTTGATTCACTTTGCCAGAGACCGTGTTGAGTACAATACGACATGGCGGATAAATTCATACTCTGTTTAGGAATGATGTAAAAATCAACTTCGATCTGGCTTTTCTGATGTCCCAGGATGCCGGGATTAAATATTGTTTCGGCCATTAGTTTTTCCCTGTTCCATAGTTGTACATAGCTGATATAATGATCAGGATCATCAGGATGTTCATATTCTGTCCCAACCTTTACTTTGACTTGAAATTTTTCATCCCGTTTTGCGATATCATTACATATAACAACTGGCATATGCCTGTCAAAATAATCTTTTCTGACTTCTTTTTCTTCTTTGTCGATATTTGTTGCAGTAAATATCCGTGGCATAGAAATGGATTTTATTTTGTACAAAATAGTAATTATATGTCGTTACACAAAGTTTCATATTTGTCAATCAACTTAAGTCAGTTAATTCTATAATAACAATAATTAGAAGTAACCCGTTGTGCTATTGAAATTGCTAAAATATTGATTTGGTGCAGTTTGGAGTTTTGGAGATTTAGTGGCATTTTCTTTTATTCTTTTTTGCCACTAAATCTCCAAAACACTAAATTCCACCAAAATATAATTAAAGCATTATCTATCAACTTATTAAAATAATAATTCTTAGATAATTATACTTTGACTATGATGTAATAATTTCAATAGCACAACAGGTTAGAAGTAATAAATAGTTATGCATCAGGATGCTTGGCCCAGATAGCAATATTTTAAATTGAAAACTATAGAATGGCTTTACGGTTTTATAATAAATAGATTAAATTCCTTTTCATCAATCGATAATGCAAATTAATCAAACAAAATGAATCTTATTTTGTTTGTTTCCGTATACAGGTTAGTTTTTATTGCTGAATAACTTGAAATTTCGTATATTTAATTTAATATTAAAGAATTAGGAGGATATTATGAAAATTCTATTTGGTAGTTCTCACCCAACGTTGGCTATCCAAGTTTACCTTCTCAAACGTCTTGTTATTATTTTCTTTACTGCCCTTTTGATTCCCCTGATGGCTTTCAGCCAAAAACAGAAAGATATTAATATCATTGTTGAATGTGTAGAATATGTAGGGAACGATAAATACGTTGCGAATTTTGGTTACGATAATCCTAACCGGACTGAGGTTGTTGTTCCCGATACCAACAGTATATTGATCCACAATCATGGGAAGTCTAAGAGCAAAGCTGTCAATTCATTTAAATCAGGCAGGCAATCTTATGTATTCAGCATGGAATTTAATTCCAAGGACAGAGTTCTTTGGCATATGGTACTTCCGAACGGAACTGTTAAAGAAGTAACTGCAAGTGTGAATTCATCCCACTGTAAGGGAAGCGGTAATATTTTACCATATTATGCCCCCCCGGAAGGTGGTAAGCTTGAAAACACGCTTATTGGTGCGGAATTAACCTCATTGTATGAGACATATATCCTTACCGATTCTGTTGTATCAGATGATATTTACCAGATTAGTGGTGAAAATGTTCTAATAGAAATAAATGCTGTTGAAGGGCAACAAGATATATTGCTTTCGTTACTGATCAATGATTATGGGATTAATGTTGTAACTAATGATCCTGAAAACCTTGTGATAACTGGTTGGTTTCCGATAATAAAACTGTTGTTGTTGAATGGTTTAACTGAATACATCAATTTTGTCCGGCCGGTATATCCTCAGATTCTTTCAAATAGTG
>WOR8_10008020_pt1 | contig 10056 bp, 8 predicted proteins | sample DeeMarSeWOR38_10_FD_19890 | JGI IMG/M metagenome (IMG submission 19890) | reverse complement strand
CGGTCTCCTTCTACTGGTTGATGCGGCCCAGACCATGGGAAAAATCCAGATTGATCCGGCAAGCTTCCACATTGACCTGCTTGCTGGACCAGGCCACAAAGGCTTACTGGGGCCAATGGGCACCGGCTTTCTCTACGTTCGGCCGGGCCTTGAATTGGAGCCACTTTGGGAGGGGGGTACCGGAACTCACTCTGAATCGCCGAGGCAGCCGGAAACTTGGCCAGAGCGTTTTGAGAGCGGCACATACAATGCGCCAGGTCTTGCTGGTCTTGCCGAGGGCATAGCCGAAATCCAAAAGTTGGGCCTAGAGGTCATCGCTGCACGTGAGCGCGGTCTCATAGCACTTCTTACTGAAGGTCTCAGCCAGCTACCCGGAATCATCCTTTACGGCCCTAGGGATCCTCATTTGTGTACCGGTTCCCTTTCCTTTAATGTCCAAAATCTCGATTGCTCAGAAGTTGCCTATATTCTGGACACGGCTTACTCCATTGCCGTTCGTTCAGGACTACATTGCGCCCCCGCAGCACACCGCACCATTGGCTCCTTTCCCCACGGTACTGTCCGCGTCAGTGTCGGTCCTTACAACACCGAAGAAGAAATCCATACCCTTATCCACGCAGTATCCGAAATATTAAAGTTTAGACGGAAGTAGTATTGTCCGTTATCGGTGGGAATGGAGTAATGGAGTGGTGGAGTATTGGTTCATATTGAGACAGCATGATTCTATAGATTAGATTACTCCTGTACTCCAATACTCCAACAAGATCTGAATCTGTGGGAGCGGCTTTCCCCGCCCGCCTCGCAAGCGAGAGCGCTGCGGGCAGGCAGCCGCGACTCCGGCAGGAATAACCCCAGCCTTGATCTTACCTGGACAGGGCGAGAATATTTTTGAGCATCATACTTTTGATTCAGGAAAATAAGAAAGCCCTTCCAGACCCACGTCAAGCACCTGAACCTGAACACGCTCCCCCTTTTCCAACCTCCCTTTCCCTGGTCCCACCTTCAGCAGGCTGTTAGCCGACAACATCTCAGTCAAAATCCCTTTTTTCTCCGAGCGCAGGGACTTCACCTCTGGACCATCCGCTCCAAAATTAAGAAGAGCAAAGAGAAATGAGAGAGTCTTTCCTTTTACCTTAACAGGTTGACGCAATACTCCAGTAATCTCGGGCAGGAAGACCGGGGAGAGACCCAACATTCGGAGTAACACCGGGCGCACTAACTGTTCGAAGGCAATAAAGGTTGCTGGCGGTCTCCCAGGCAGGCCAAACAGCAGGGTTTCATTCAGCTTGGCGAAGAGTGTCTGTTTACCCGGGGACATGGCAACCCCCCTGAAGACCATGTCGCCATCCAGGGTGGAAACGGCTTCAGATACTAAATCCTTCTCACCTTTCCCTGTACCACCGGTGGTCACCACCACATCTGCATTGCATCCATGTTGGATGCCACTGGTTAACATATTCAGGTCGTCCCCGGCAATACCCAGAGGTCTGGCAATCCCACCGCAGCGGTTCACTAGAGTCGTTACCGTGTGCAGGTTGCTGGCGAACACCTCACCCCGACCCACCCCTTCGCCCACCTCCACCAATTCGCTGCCGGTGGCCAAAACCGCAACCACAGGCTGCCTCCGCACTTTCACCGTAGTGTGCCCCTGGGTCGCCAGTATCGTCAATTCCTTAACTCCCAGCAGAGTGTCGCTGGAAATGAGATGTTCATCCTGATGAAGCTCTGCTCCAACTGAAATGAAGTGATCTCCTGCTGCCACCGGCGCCATTACCCGTATTCCCTCTGAAACCCTCTCCGTCATCTCCTGGGGTACTACCGCGTCAGCTCCTGCGGGGATAGTACCGCCCGTCATAATCTGCAGCGCCTCTCCCCGCTTCAACTCAGAATCACTATGCTGCCCGGGTCCAACCACCCCCACCACCGATAGAAACACGCTTTTTCCCTCTGAGGCAGATACCACATCCGCACTGTGCACTGCATAACCATCCATGGCTGCCAGGGGAATTGGTGGCTCATTCCGAAAGGCCCGAATTTCTTCAGCCAGTACCCTACCGCTACCATTTTCGAGTGGCACTTTCTCTGTGGCGACAGGTTTTGCCGCCGCCAGAACAAGACGTTGTGCTTCTTCCAACGATATTATGTTGTTCACCTTCACCGCCATTTCACATTCCAACCAATTAAATATTCCTATTTACGCCTATTGCCTTAGCTCCGCATGGTGTCGATGCTAGATTTCGATATCCGCTTTTATTTACTAACCACAGAGACACGGAGGAGTGCTTCGCACTCAAATTCGAAATACGAAACCCGAAGCACGTAACAAATTGAGGAATTGAAGAATTAGAGAATTGAGGAATTCGCTATCTCGAAAACCTTACAGATAGCAATCTCTTAACCCTATAATTCCAAAATCCCTGAATATCTAAATTCCTGAATCTCTGCTATTTCGATATTCGGATTTCGGATTTCACTGGATATGTGCCTCTGTGGTGAATCTTCACTCAGGCCTCCTCAGGTCATCATAATGCGGCGTAAAGTAGCTAATAGTTTCCTATTTAGAACCTTCCCCGTACTTCTCTAGCAGCTCCCCGGCTCTGTGCATATCGTCGGGAGTGTTGATATTGAAAAAGGAAAGCCCCTGGGGATCCAGCTGTCCAATCTCCTCCGAGCTGATCCGATACACCTTGACTTCAGGGAAAAAACTGATGACTTGAAGCTCGCCACGATCCAGCATTTTTTTTGTGTAAGGTAAGCAGCGGGGCGAATAGACGGCATGGAGTGGCTCCAGTCCTTCTTTTTTCTGTGGAACCACAACATCATAATCATCTGCCAGCTGCACCATGCGCCTAATCAGAGCTGGTTGCACAAAAGGCATGTCGCAGGCGGTGACAAACACCTTTTCACCCTGGGCGAAAAGAAGCCCAGTATAAATCCCTCCCAAAGGCCCCTGTCCAGGAATGACATCTCGGACAACAGTAACGTCCAGATGAAGATAGAGCTCTGGCTCATTGGTGATAACCAGCACTTTGGGAAACAAAGCCCGAATCTTCCGCACCCTTCGATCAATGAGTCGCTCACCCTGGAAGAGTTCCAGGGCCTTGTTACGGCCATAACGACGGCTCTTTCCTCCAACCAGGATTACCCCAACCATACCAGCCACTTCACCCTCAACACTCAACGTTAATGGACTCACAAAAACCAGAAATCAGACACCACAGTAAATCCGCCTGCGGCGGACAAATGGACTTTTTACGGGGCCGTCAATTTTTTTTAAGCCGGATGGATATATCCACTTGGGTAGGATCGTCGTAGCCCCTTAGATTGGAGAGCATCCCCAAAATGCCACCCACGACAAATTCTCTCACAAAAGATTTCATGGGTAGCTTCTTGCCATCCAGTCTGAGCACCACGTTTGCTTTATCTTTCCGTCCCAAAAATCGTTCTTCAATAAAAGTAGCCACCCCCGATATATCCTCCAGCTCGAATCGAGGAACTCCTGCCTCAATTGCAAAATCACTCACCACTGCCTGCAGACGATCTGCCTGGCTGCAGAGAGGCTCTGGATGCAATTCTTTTCGGCAAATCTCGATCTTCGCTTCGTTGCCACTCTTGTAGCCTTCGGTGAGCACCAAGTCCTCCTCCGTAAAGTAAGTGGCGACAATGGTACCCACGTCCAGCTCCCTCTTCACCGTTTTGATCAGAGCAAAGCGTGTAGGGGAGCTGATGGCAACTCCCTGCGCGCCGGCCTTCCGATGCCGCCAGGTATCCTTGCCTTTGTGGTCAATCTCAAAATGATCGTGGGCGTCATGTTTGATGGTACCCACCAGATAGCCACGGCTCTTTATTTCAGGAACTAGCTTTTCCAAAAAGGTGGTTTTTCCCACCTTCGATCTTCCTACTATGGACAGTACTGCCGGCATAGCCTTTTTCCTCCATCGTTACGTCTTGCATCTAAGGTTAGTAACTTACTGGCATTTGGCATAGCACTGGAGTATTGGAGTGTTGAAGTACTGTAATATATGCTTTCTATGTTCGCAGGCCAAGGCTCCACCACTCCATTACTCCAATACTCCATTCATACAGCAGTGGTTGACCGTCTTAATACTCTTGTGATACTGGTACTGGGGTCCAAAAACGATTCAGAACTGTCACCATCCTTTGCTAATTAGAGCTCATCCAGAAATAACTGTTTCCGGATGAGCGCGATCAGCGATCAGCAATCAGCTCTCAGCAAAAAACATTCTAGATCGATCAGTTAGACTGACGGCTGAACGCTGATGGCTGACAGCTCCATCCGAAAATCTTTGATTTCCGGATGGACACTAATTAGGCGGCTGCCTGTAAGCAGCACCCAACTGTATGTTGCCGTATCCCAAAATAAACCCGAACATCATCGAGATTGGCCCGATCAAGCTGCGCTGGTATGGACTGATGTACGTACTAGGCTTTGTCTCGTGCTATTTCCTCATCGGCAAGCAGCGTCGAGCTCGCAATCTCGGTCTGGTGGGAGCCCAACTCCAGGACCTCATTTTTTATTTGGCCGTCGGTCTAATTGTCGGTGCCCGCCTGGGCTATGTCCTCTTTTATCAATTTTCCAACTACACCCACTACCTAAAGCACCCTCTGGAAATAATAGCTATCTGGCACGGCGGCATGTCTTTTCATGGTGGGCTCATTGGCGCTGTACTCGCGGGCATCCTTTTCTGCCGCCGGCGCAAACTTCCCGTTTGGGAAGTCGCGGACCCGGTATCTGTCACTGCCCCCATCGCCCTCGGCCTGGGACGCTTGGGGAACTTTATCAACGGTGAACTCTTCGGCCGCCCAAGCAGCGTGCCCTGGGCCATGGTATTTCCCCTGGCTGGCCCGGAACCGCGGCATCCCTCCCAGCTCTATGAAGCTACCCTAGAGGGACTTCTATTGTTCCTGATACTCTGGACGCTCAAAGACCGGCCCTTTCGGCCGGGAACTATGGTCTGTCTATTCCTGGGCGGTTATGGAGTAATGCGTTTCCTAGTTGAATTCTTCCGCCAGCCCGATTTACATATCGGCTTATTTTGGGGCCTGTTTTCCATGGGTCAGATCCTGTGCCTTATCATGATCATCGCCGCCGTCATCCTCTGGAAGTTCCTACCCCAAGAACCAACGACTGGCTAAACCCTTACAAGTAGCAAATCCCAAGCCCATGTAGTTGACACTGCCACTCGCTGGTCATAAGATTATTGACAAAACAGTTAGATGTCAACAATAGCCCAGATGGGTAATTAGATGGAATCAAACTATACACCTGCTGGTCGCACCAGTAAATCCGGAACTCGGGGTTCAGATAACCATACAAACCTTGCGGACTGGCGTGCCGGATACGCCAACAAAGTTGAACGTGCCGAAAAAGCTATGAAACTTGTCCGCCGTGGCCACCGAGTTTTCATCGGCTCTCTGGCTGCGACGAACCTCAATACTTGGTCCGGGCGCTGGAGCAAGTGGCCGTTCAGTGGGCGATCTTGAAGTACTCCATTTGCTCTCCCTGGGCAGGACTTCTTATACGGACGAATCTTTCCGGGATAAGGTCCGCCTCAGGCGATTTTACGAAGCCGTCAAACAAAGGAGAAGTCAATGACAGACAACACCAACGATGTCATCATTTTGGGCAGCGGCCCGGCAGGTTTACAGGCTGCCATTCATGCAGCTCGTGCCAAAGTATCGGTATTGGTTATGGGCAAACCATCCAAGAGCAGTCTTCATCGGGCCCATATTGAGAACTATTGCTGCATGGAAAGAACTGCCGGCGAAGATTTGATCCAGCAAGGAATTCAGCAGGCAGAGGAAGCTGGCACCATCTTCATGCATGAAGACGTGATAAAGGTTTCCCAAGAGGATCAGTGGTTTATTGTGCAAAACGAAAGCGGGGAAGATCTCAGATGTCGGGCACTTATTATGGCCATGGGCATTTCCCGCAACAAACTCAGAGTGGAGGGAGAAAAGGAATTGCTGGGACGTGGAGTCAGCTATTGTGTGGACTGCGATGGCGGTTTCTTCCGCGGTGAGACGGTGGCAGTGGTGGGCAATGAGAGTGCCGCAGCCAGCGGCGCTCTCACCATGTTATTTTATGCCAGTGAGGTCCATCTTATTTGCGACCAATTGGAGATCTCGGAAGCTCTGGCCCATCAGGTCAGGGAGAGTAAAATCAACTTGCATGAAGGTCGAAAGGTCACAGAAATTATCGGCCAGAAGCAGGTTGAAGGCTTGCTGCTCAGTGATGGCTCAAGGTTGGAGGTTGCGGGAATTTTCATCGAACTTGGGGCTAAAGGCGCCATCGAACTTGCCAGTGAACTTGGTGTCGCCATGGACCCCGAATCTCCCCAATTCATTGCCACCGACAAAAAGCAGAGAACCAACATTTCCGGGCTGTATGCAGCCGGTGATATTTGCGGCCTACCCTGGCAGCTTGCCAAAGCGGTGGGAGAGGGATGTGTGGCTGGACTTGAAGCGGCTGCTTACGCCAAACAATTTCGCTAATCGAGTCCGTGGCAGCCAAACCTGCATTCCTGAGTATTCAACCACAGAGATCACAAATAACACAAAGTAAATAGTACTTCTGAACAATTCTTTGTGACCTTTGTGTCCTTTGTGGTGAGAGACCAGCCTTCTCCTCCTTCCTTGACCTGCGTCGGACTTATCCTTTGACTTCAGGAGTAGTTCAGGTAGAATGTACCACTTTGTAATGTCACTTTAAATACTTGCGTCAGAATTAGCTTGACATCAAGCATTTGAACTGAAGGATTGTTAGCCTTGTTCATAAGCTTCGAAGGCATAGAAGGATGCGGTAAAACCACCCAGGTGAAACTTTTAGCCGAATTTTTGTCCCGGCGTAACATCCCTCACCTGGTCACCCGTGAACCTGGTGGCACCCGGCTGGGTAAACTCATCCGGAAAATGCTTCTGGATCCGACCTTTAGCGAAATGGAGCCTCTCACCGAACTGTTTCTCTATGCAGCCGACCGGGCGCAACACATTGCCCAAGTGATCCGCCCTTCCTTGGAGCGTCGCCAGTGGCTCATCTGCGATCGGTTCGCTGACGCCACCACCGCTTACCAGGGGTACGGCCGGGGTCAAAACCTCACATTTATTCAGCAACTCAATCAGTGGGCTACTCAGGGTCTCTGGCCCCATCTGTCTCTCCTTTTGGATTGTCCAGTGGAGATTGGTCTGGAAAGAGCTCGGCAACGGATAATGGACACCGCTTTGGAAGGACGGGAGGATCGATTCGAGCAGCAGGACTTGGCTTTTCATCAGAAAGTTAGAGAGGGTTATTTGGAACTTGCGGCCCAGAATTCTGCCAGGTTCAGAATACTAGACGCCACCCAGGAACTCAAGCGGTTGCATGAAGAAATCATCAACCTGCTAGAGCCATATCTCGATAACAAGAACTAACCAGGACCCACAAAATGAGTTTTGCCGAGATCATAGGACAACAACGAATAATTAGACTTTTGCAACAAGCACTCGCCCGGGGCCACCTGCCGCACGCTTTTCTTTTCACCGGGATGGAAGGTGTGGGAAAAAATCTTACCGCCGTCACTCTGGCAAAAGTGGTGAACTGTGAGAACGGTGCTGTCGGAGATTGCTGCGAGTCTTGCGTCTCTTGCCGGAAAGCAGGCAGTGGCAACCATCCTGATATCAATATCATTGAAAGCGAAGGCACGTTTATCAAAATAGAGCAGATCCGTGCCCTAAAGCGCCGCTTACGTTTTAGACCGTTGGAAGGTCGCTACCGAGTGACTGTGATAAGCAACGGGCAGAACATGAAGGTAGAAGCAGCTAACGCCCTGCTTAAAATCCTTGAGGAACCTCCGGCAGATAATCTAATTATTTTAACTGCTTATGAAATCACCGGGCTACTGCCCACTATCGTCTCCCGCTGCCTTCACCTCCCTTTCCAGCCATTGACCACGGCAGACATATCCGCGCACCTCTGCCAGGCCCACGGCGTATCAGCTGAGCAAGCGGTTATGATAGCTGAGTTGGCTGCCGGCAGTCTGGCACGAGCCGTAGCATTGTTAGACGAAAAACAACTGGATCGCCGTCGCTGGCTGCTGGAAACCGTGGCCGAGATCCATAGATCTCGAGTGGCCGACCTCGTGGCTGCAGCGAAAGCTTGGAAGGGCGAGAATGTTGATTTTAGAGAGGATCTCGAGTGGTTGAAGCTATGGATTCGCGACTTGCTCGTTCAACAACTCGAGTCCACCGACAAAATCGGTCTCCTCAACTCTGATTATTCCGAGAAGATTATGAGTTTGGCGCCACTGCTCAGACCGGATCATCTCCTGGACATATTCGATCTTGTCTCCACCGTCCAGGCAGCGATCAGTTATAATATCAACAAGAGGTTGGGTCTGGAGGCGCTCCTGCTAATGATACACGCGCGAGCAACGGGCCGTGTGATAGCCTCAGAGAGCATGACACCAGCTTCCGGGAAAAGACTCTTTTCCCCGGCCGGAAGATACTATGGATGACTGTAAGACCATGGGAATTAACAAGCTACACCGCATTAGGACGTTTTATGGATAATATAGTTGGCATACGCTTCCGAGAAGGAGGCAAGATATATCACTTTGTTCCAGGACATTTCGTCCTCAAAGAGGGCGACGAGGTGATCGTCAAGACCGAGAAGGGCTTGGCCTTTGGCACTGTGGCGACTCCAGTCAGAAAACGAGACCCTAACTTCCCCAGAGACCAACTGAAAGACGTTTTCCGTCTGGCAAACGATAACGATCGCCAACAGTACCAGGAGTGTCTTAGGCGAGAGAAAGAAGCCCACCGCTTCTGCCAGGAGCGTATAGAAAAGCGCAATCTTCCCATGACCCTGGTGGATGTGGAAAGCTTTTTTGACGGCTCCAAGATCATCTTTTACTTCTACGCCGATGGCCGTGTCGACTTCCGCGAACTAGTGAAGGATCTGGTGAAAAAGTTGCACACCAGGGTCGAACTCCGACAAATTGGTGTTCGCAACAAGGCCAAGATGATCGGCGGTATTGGCCCGTGCGGACGAGAACTATGTTGTGCCTCATTCCTCAAGGAATTTCACTCCGTCTCGGTAAAGATGGCCAAGGAGCAGAACCTGTCCCTGAATCCAACAAAAATCTCAGGGGTTTGCGGACGGCTTATGTGCTGTCTAAAATATGAGTATGCCGATTACCTGGACATGAAGAAGCACATACCAAAAGTGGGCAAGCGGATTATAACCCCGGAAGGGGAAGGCAAGGTGGTCCGTCAAAACGTCATGGAGCAACGTGTGGCAGTGGCTCTAAGCGACGGCAGGGAAATCGAGTTCGGTCTTGCAGACCTTTCGCTCGGACAAGCTACCTCTGGAGGGCGTCATCAAGGTGGAGGTGAACCAAGAACTGATGCGGCAACCCAAGAAAAAAGGGAAAAGGCGAAAAAAGACTGAAACAGGGAGAATCTATGACAGCTAGGTATTACATCACCACACCAATTTACTACGTGAATGCACCACCCCACCTCGGCCATGCATATACCACCATCGTTGCAGATGTGCTGAACCGTTTCCATAAACTCACAGGGCGGGAAACATATTTTCTCACCGGTACTGATGAACACGGTGACAAAGTTGTAGAGGCTGCTGCTGCCGTGGGCAAAGATCCTCAATCTTATGCTGACGAGATCAGCGATTTGTTTCGCAACACCTGGCCGAACTTGGACATAGCCAACGACTATTTCATCCGTACCACCGATGACCTCCATAAACAAGTGGTTCGCTATATCCTTCAGAAGGTCTATGATGCGGGTGATATCTATTTCAGCTCTTATAGCGGCCAGTACTGTGTAGGGTGTGAACGATTCTATACCGACAGGGAACTAGTTGATGGCAAGTGCCCCCAGCATGATCGGCCACCGGTTCCCCGCGAGGAAGAAAATTATTTTTTTAGAATGAGCAAATACCAAGACTGGCTCATTGACTACATCCAGAAGAATCCTGACTTTATTCGGCCAGAGCGATACCGGAATGAAGTGCTCAGTTTTCTCAGTGAACCCCTG
>WOR8_10008603_pt1 | contig 10057 bp, 9 predicted proteins | sample DeeMarSeWOR38_10_FD_19890 | JGI IMG/M metagenome (IMG submission 19890) | reverse complement strand
AAAATGGCAAAGGACGCGAAGATTACGAAAGTTGCCGCGGGCACCGTTCTTGATTCTTTCGTGAGCAACGTTACAAAAGCGTTGAAGAAAAAGAGCGGGAAAGTCACCCTGGTGGGTTTTGGAACTTTTCAGAAAGCACGTCAGAAGGCTCGTAAGGGTCGCAATCCCCAGACCGGCGCCCCGATTAAAATCAAAGCCAGAAATGTTGTTAAGTTTAAAGCCGGTAAAGGATTGAAAGCGGCTATCTAAGACAATTTGTAATTAAAAAAGGCAGTTTATCGGTAAGTGTGGCGCTGATAAGCTGCCTTTTTTATTGAGTTTCGGCAAAACAAAGTTGCCTCCCTGATACCTGACAAGCGACGACGGTCATGCTGCTTTTTTAGCCCGGACGGGTTGATTTCTCGCAGGTTGCCCTTAAGTTTTTATAGGAACCCATAGCAAAAATGTCTTTTGGCCCAATATCTTTGTTGGAGCCTCGCTTTAAATCCTCAACATACAACCGCATGCCTGCGGTTTAAAGCTTGGCCCCGCCGCGATCTTGAACCAAAATCCTATTTTTGAGATGGGTTCTTGTAAAACGGTGAATGGCAAATGGAGGGCAGCAAAAGTGAGCACCGATCGTCCGGATAAACAGGAAGGCGTTCTTGAAGAGATAAAAGAAAAAGTTACTGAGCCCCCGATGTATAAGGTGCTGCTTCACAATGACGATTTCACGACAAAAGCCTTTGTCGTCGAAATACTGACGGCCATCTTCAACAAGTCCATCGAAGAGGCCACGCGTCTCATGTGGCAAGTACATCGAAATGGCGTTGGCGTGTGCGGAATTTATCCATACGAATTGGCCGAAACAAAAATAAATATCGTAACAAAGGCCGCCCGCGAAAATGGTTTCCCTCTCAAAACCACGATGGAAAGAGAATAGAGATTCACCGCAAAGACGCAAAGCACGCCGAGGCCTCTGTTATTAAGCTTTTCACTGAGACGCCGAAAAGCCAAAATCCTAAAGCTACCCCTCTGCGGAAATTGATCATGAGTCACAGATTAACAAACAACATCTTATTTTGGTTTTTTTGCAGCGAAACTGCTGAGTGATTTTGCTTTGCCGTCCTCTCAACGGCGAGGGAAAAATTCAACCTCTCTGCGATCTCGGCGTCTTAAGTGAAGCGGGCGGTGCAACAATAAAAAGGGGTCCAAAAATGCTGCCAGTAAATGAAGGCTTGATGTGCACGAAACCAAGGCAGGATCACTGGCTGGAAAATTTGTGGCCGTGCCCAACCTGATAAACATCGTTGCCAGGCAGGAATTCCAGGGCACCGGCGAAACAGAGGCCCAAGCGCTGGAAAACTGCTTGCAGAAAATAAAGGATTTTGAAATCGAAGACCTTTTCCCCCAAAAGGAATGAGGTTGCACGGAGATGATTTCCGAGCTAAGTTAATATTTTCGTAATCTTGGGCTGGTATGCATTCTTTTTGGCCATTTTATCGGCCCGGGCTTTGATGATAAACAGCGCGGAGAAAAAGAAAGCAAATCCTAAAAGGACAGATAACCCAGAGGGACTGAATTCGATGAAGGGGGCCAGCACCTGTCCGAGTGCCGCACCAGCGATCATCAGAATAATGGGAAATACGTATATCAAAAAGGTGGCTTTTAACAGTGAGGCGGTCTCAAAGCTCAAAACGATCCGATCCCCGACCCTGGCACCGGCTGAATTTATGGCCTTAACCTCCATATCCTGGCCGCCCCCTGTGGTGTGACACGACCCCCTTGCGGAGCAGCCCTCACATGCGCTGCTCCGAACCGTTTTTACCCAGGCGTCCTCGGACTCGGTCCGCAGAACGACCCCCTGTTCAGTTGCCAAAGGTAACCTCGCAAATGATTAGAAGTGGTTTAAAAATTTGAATCGCTCATTTTAGGTGGAAATAGGTGGATGAGATTTAACCGGAAGCTTCCGTCGATTCTTCTTTTTCATCCGGCGTTGCGGTTTCGGTGTGCTCATAGCAGATCAATCCGCATTGCAGGCACCTTGAGGCTTCTTGCCGGGCCATATCGGGCGAGAAGCCCCTTTCGATCTCACCGCATATCGCCAGCTCTTCTCCGCTGCAAATCGGCATGATCTGTCGTTGACTCGCCTGAACTTTTTCCACATGATAGACATTTTGCAGGACCGACTGCGGTGTGATCACATGCTCCGCTAAATTAGGCGACAGCCCATGCATCACCTGATGAATAGAAGCGGCGGCTCTTCGGCCCGCACCGATTGCCTTGATGGCTGCGCTGTAATCTGCCAGCACATCGCCTTCGGCAAACAATCCGCGCTCATCTTTAAAGGCCGTTTGTTTATAGGTTTGAATACCTTCCCAGCGCAGAGACAAATCCGGTGGTGTTCCCCCTTCCGCCCCCTGGGCTTCTTCAGAATCAGCACCTTCCGGTTTTGGCCTGACGAAAATCAATTCGGGAAATCGACCGGTGGCGAACACCAGTGTCTGAGCCGGCAGGACTGACCGCTTATCGGTATCGGTTTCAATATATTCCACCTGCTCGAGCCGATCCGCCTCTCCGATAAGGCGGTTTATGGCTGCGTTGTAAATCACATTCACGCCGGCCAGACCGCGTTTCTGCACCTCATCATCCGAAACCGGACTGTTTTCCCAGCTCTCACGGAACAAAACGGTGATGGTGGTAGCTCCCCGTCCCTTGCACACTGCAGCCGCGTCAAGTGCCAGCTTGCCCCCGCCGGCAATCACAACGTCAGACTCGATCGGCAGGGTCTCCGCCTGCTGGGCGCCGGATCGAATGAGATCCACCAGCATATAGGTTCCGGGAATCGGTGATTCGATATCAGCGGTCACCCCGCGTGTCAGACGGCTGTCCCAGCCTCCGGAAGCCAAAAAAACGGCATCAAATCCTTCCTGAATCAATGATTTTATGGAGAACTCCCTGCCGAGCGTCTTTTGGGTTTCGACGTCAACGCCCATTTCCATAATACCTTCAATATCCCAATCCAGTATTTCCTCGGGCAGCCTATCCTTTGAAATGGCACTCCTGAGCAATCCACCCAGTTTGGGGGTGGCCTCAAATACGGTGGCTTCGTGTCCCAGACGGGCCGTAAAAAATGCGGTGGACAAACCTTGCACGCCGCCGCCGACAACCGCGATCTTGCGGCCGGTATCCGGCGCCTTATAGGGTAGAATGCGCTGGCCGCTTTCTTTTTCGTAATCAGCAGCGTAACGCTTCAAAAAATTTATGGCAACCGGCTCATCAATGTAATTTCGCCGGCACTCCAGTTCACATGGCCGCGGGCAAATTCGGCCAATCACCGCCGGGAACGGATTGCGCTCCTTGATGACCTGAACGGCACGATGATTGTTCCCCAGCGAAATTTGACGTATGTATTCCCGAATATTAATTCCGGCCGGGCATCCCCGCTGGCAGGGGGTTGTGCATTCTTCAGTGGTGTATTCCCGGATAATTCTGCGGGTAATCGATGACAGGTTAATAATGTGCTTGGGGCAGACCCGCTCGCAGGTTCCGCAGCCGGTACATTTATTTTCGCTCACGACCGGCAAACCTTGGGGGCCCATGGAAATCGCATCAAACGGACAGGCCCTGGCGCAAGTTCCCAGACCCAGGCATCCGATGGTACACACTTTCATACCGCCACCCAAAAGCGCCGCTGCCCGGCAGTCATCTAAACCATTATACACGTATTTCGTATCTGCTTTCTGGACGCCAAAAAAACAGCCCGGCAAGGCGATGTCCGGCTCAACCGCTTCGATTTTAACGCCCATGATGCCGGCAATGGCTTCGGCGACTTCCGGCCCTGCCGCCACACATGAGTTTGGTGCCGAAAGACCGGCCACAACGGCTTCGGCATTGGCGCTGCAACCCGGCAGCCCGCAACCGCCTCAGTTGGCGCCCGGCAATTCTTCTTCAATCGCCAGGATCTTAGGATCAACATATACGTAAAAAACTTTGGAGGCGATGGCCAAAACGATACTGATCGCCAATCCCATGCCGCCCATCAAAATAATTGCGTCAGTCATCAGACTCCCTCAGATTAATCTCGAAGTAATTAGTTTTGCGTTGCTTATTTGATACATCTTCAGTAATCACGAAAGGAAGCGACAGAAAAATACGCTCGAAAGCTGGGATGCTGGGAAGCTAGGAAATCTGATGGGATGAATCATTCTCAGCCTCCTGGCCTCATAGCTTTCCAGCCTCTTGCCATTTTGCGTCCAGCTGGTAAAAACAAATAATTCCTTTTAAAATTTGGAAAGATCAATATCGGTTAGAAAATGGCATCAAACTTACACTTATCAAAACAGGTCATGCATTTAATGCATTTTTTCTTATGAATATAGGCAACTTCTTTCTTTTTCCAGGTGATGGCTTCCACCGGGCAGCTTCGGAAGCAAAGCCCGCACTTGGTGCAGGATTCCGGCTCAACTTCAAATTTTAAAAGCTCAACGCACCGTTTGGCCGGACATCGTTTCTCATAGACATGAGCCTCATATTCATCCCTAAAATACCGCAAGGTTGAAAGAACCGGATTGGGCCCGGTCTGACCGAGGCCGCAAAGCGCCGCCTCTTTAATCGTGTCTGAAAGCTCCACCAGCGTCTCAATGTCTTCGGGCCTTCCCCTGCCTTCACAGATTTTTTCCAGCAGTTGTAAAAGCCGCCGCGTGCCCTCGCGGCAGGGTGTGCATTTCCCGCAGGATTCGTCCTGGACAAAATCCATAAAAAATCGGGCCATATCGACCATGCAGGTATTTTCGTCCATCACGATGGCCCCGCCGGAGCCCATGATGGCGCCGACTTTGGCAATCTCCTCATAATCAATGGGGATGTCCAGGTGCTCTTCGGGTACGCAACCGCCCGAAGGCCCGCCAAGCTGAACGGCTTTAAATTTTTTCTTGTCGGGGACTCCCCCGCCGATATCATAAATCATCGTTCTCAGGGTGGTCCCCATCGGCACTTCAACCAACCCGATGTTGTTAACATCTCCGGAAAGCGCAAACACTTTAGTGCCTTTGCTGCTTTCGGTACCGACGCTGGCATACCATTGCCCGCCGTTCATGATAATCTGTGGAATGTTGGACAGGGTTTCGACATTATTTAAAATCGTCGGTTTTTCCCATAACCCCTTAAGGGCCGGAAACGGCGGGCGCGGGCGCGGCATGCCGCGTTTGCCCTCAATCGATCTCATCAACGCGGTCTCTTCGCCGCAAACGAACGCACCGGCGCCCTGATAAATATCAATGTCGAAGTCGAAGCCGGTCCCCAGGATGTCGGTCCCCAGCAATCCGTAATCCCGGGCCTGTTTGATGGCAATCCCCAATCTTCTGATGGCCAGCGGATATTCTGTTCGCGCGTAAATGTATCCCTGACGGGCATTAATCGCTCGCGCTGCAATCAGCATGCCTTCCAAAATAGCATGCGGGTCGGATTCCAGCAGGCTTCGATCCATGAAGGCACCCGGATCACCTTCGTCCGCATTGCACAAAACATATTTGACCTCGCCGGGGCTCTTGCTGGCAAACTCCCATTTCAACCCGGTGGGAAAGCCCGCCCCGCCGCGCCCCCTTAAACCCGATGTTTTTACCTCGCCGATAATCTGCTCGGAGCTCATCTCATGCAAGGCTTTAGCGGCTCCGAAATAACCGTCTCTGGCAATGTACTCATCGATGACCTCCGGATCGATGGCCCCTTTATTGCGCATAGCCCAGAACATCTGGTGCTTGAAAAACGGAATTTCGTTCATGCCGGGAATGGTTTCTTTGGAAGCCGGTTCGACGTAAAATAGTTTTTTCACCGGGCGACCTTTGAGAAAGTGCTCCTCGACCAGGTGCGGCACATGTTTAGCCTTCAGTTTTTGGTAAAAGATCCCTTCAGGCTGAACCAGCATAACCGGCCCGACCGCGCAGAAGCCGTTACAGCCGGTCTCAATAATCTTAATTTCATCCGCAAGACCCTGGCGCTCCAACTCTTTTTGAAGGACTTCCTGAAGATGACCACTTTCATATGCCTGACAGCCGGTCCCGCCACACAACATCAACTGGGTTCTTACCTTATTCATCTAAACTCCTGAATGTGATGATTGACTATTTTCGATTGTCGGCCTTTACCATTTCGCATTTACCCATTACCATGAACCGTCCAGCCCTCGAAGCCCATTGACATACAGTCGGCCGCTGGCAACAAACAGGGAGTTTGCAGTCAGCAGACAGGGCATTTGATAGGATTTTGCCAGTTCGAGGACGGGTGTATCGGGTCTTTTACCCCTGACAAAAACAACGGCCGCCACCTCGGCAAGTCTGGCCGTTCGCAAAACATGCTCGGTCGTCAGGCCGGTCAGCAACACGGCATCTTTGGCAACAGCCGACAACACATCTGCCATCAAATCCGCCCCCCCGGCACCCGCGACGGTTCGATCAAGCTGATCCTCACCCGTCAAAATGGTGGCATCCAATATTTTTTGAACCTCATACAGCTTCATATCTAACAAAGTGTTCGCTATTCATACTTATCCAGCATTTCAATGATTTTATCAGCTTTGACACCCCCGTATGTATCCTGATCCACGACCACAACCGGTGCCAGGCCGCAAGCCCCCAGACATCGGACCGCGTCCAGCGTAAAACGCCGATCTTCGGTGGTGCAACCTTCTTTGAGCTGGTACTGGTTGCCGATACGGCTCATGACTTCCTTAATGCCTTTCACATAACAGGCGGTGCCCATACATGCCTTGATCTGATGCCTGCCTTTCGGCGTCAGCGAAAAAAGCGAGTAAAAGGAAGCGACCCCGAAAACTTCGCTGCGTGAAAGATTGAGACCGTCGCTGATATAATCAATAAGCTCAACCGGCAGCCAGCCGACGATATCCTGGCATTCACGCAAAACACCGATAATCGAACCGGGGATTTCTTTGTTATCACCAATAATTTTATCAATCTCAGACCACATTTCATCTGTAATTTCGGAATGTTCAGGACGGGCGTCAGGTGCCATTTGCAGATCTCCCTCATTTGCAGGCGTTTACAACAGATCCGTTTGAGCCAGATCGTAAGCCATCATCAACATGCGTCATCCATCACCCGAGAGAATCCCGGGCAGGGTCAGGGGTGTAAGGGTGTGTGTATGCCACAGTGTTATAAAAAAGTCAATGAGAACATATTGTTTCCACACTCGATATCTGTTGGCTTGACGAAGACAATTTGCTGCACTAAAATGACGTCTTCTCTAACCTAAGCATCATGAGAGGGCAGTATGAACAGCATGAAGCAACGACTGTCAGAAACGGTCGATTTTATTAGGAGCAGGATAAAGAATACGCCGTATATCGGTTTGCTAACCGGCACCGGCCTGGGTGAAAGTGCCGAGTCAATGACAATAGAAACGCCCATCAATTATCAGGATATCCCCCATTTTCCGATATCAACGGTTCAAACCCATATTGGCCGCATGCTCAGTGGCGACTTGAACGGCTGCCCGGTAATTGCCATGCAGGGCCGATTTCATTTATATGAAGGGTATCATCCCCTTGAAGTTACGTTTCCCATCAGGGTGATGCAGCAGCTCGGCGTAAACATTCTGATCCTTTCAAATGCAGCCGGCGGCCTGAATCCCAAATTTAAGCCAGGCGATATCATGTTAATAACCGATCATATCAACCTCACCGGAACAAACCCGCTGATCGGCCCCAATGAAGACAGCTGGGGCATACGATTCCCGGACATGAGCCGGGCCTATGATGAAACGCTAATCGCTGCGGCCGAGCGCATCGCTAAAAAAGCCGGGGCACATCTGCAAAAAGGAATATACGTCGGGCTTACAGGGCCCTCGCTCGAAACGCCCTCGGAAGTAAAATTTTTGCAAACCATTGGTGCCGAGGCCGTCGGGTTTTCAACCGTGCAGGAAGTTATCGCCGCCGTCCACAGCGGCATGCGGGTGCTGGGATTATCAACGATTACCAACGTCCATCATCCGGACGATCCCCTACCGGCGACTGTTGAAGAAATCATTGAAGTCGCCAAAGGGGCGACTCCCCTGCTGGAAACGATTATGAAAGGGGTCGCCAAAAAAATATATGAAACCGAAATCCGCTGACATTCTGGTGACCAACGGAACCGTCCTGACCTTCGATCCAGGCGATACCGAAATAATCAATGGTGCAGTTGCCATCGCTAAAGATACCATCACGGCCGTCGGACCGCACGATGAATTTGGCGACTGGAGCGTATCACAGGTTATTGATGCTGAGGGCGGAATCATCATGCCGGGGTTGATCAATTCCCACACTCACGCCGCCATGACCTGTTTCAGAGGGCTGGCAGATGACCTCCCGTTGATGACCTGGCTCAACGACCATATTTTCCCGGCTGAAGCCAAACTGGATGACCATAAAGTCTTCTGGGGTACGCTGCTTGCCTGCGCGGAAATGATCATGTCCGGCACCACCTGCTTCTGTGACATGTATCTGTATGAAAATGCAGTCGCCAGGGCCGCTAAGGAAGCGGGCGTGCGGGCGGTGGTTGGCGAAGTGCTGTACGATTTTGATTCGCCGAATTATGGTTCCATTGAAAACGGATTTGAATACACTCAAACACTTATCGATACCTGGAAGGGGGATCCCCTGGTCAGCATTGCCGTAGAACCCCATTCAACCTATTTATGCGCACCTGAATTACTGAAAAGGGCTTTTAACCTGGCCCAGGCCTTTAATTTGCCCTTCGTCATCCACCTGGCCGAATCCAAAAGCGAAGTTGAACAAATAAGAAAACGCTATGGCCGTACGCCGGTGGAACACCTTGCGGAACTCGAGGTTCTGGCCCCGAATGTTCTGGCCTGCCATTGTGTCGAGCTGACCCCAAACGATATCACCTTGCTTCAGCGCAGCGATGTAAAAGTCGCCCACAATGTGGAAAGCAACATGAAGCTGGCATCCGGCGTCGCACCGATTCCCTGCCTTTTAAAAGAGGGGATCTGCGTCGGTCTGGGCACGGATGGGTGTGCCAGCAATAACGATCTGGATCTTTTTTTGGAAATGGACACGGTGGCCAAACTCCATAAAGTGAAAACACTTGATCCAACGGCAATGGACGCACGGACGGTTTTAAAAATGGCTACCATCCAGGGAGCGCGGGCCCTGGGCTTAGATGAATCCATCGGTTCCCTTGAAACAGGAAAAAAAGCGGATCTTATCATTATCGATACCCATAAACCCCACCTGACACCGATGTATAACCCGGTCTCACACCTGGTGTATGCGGCTATGGGGAGCGATGTCAGGACCTCCATCATCAATGGCGCGATCGTTATGGAAGACCGTCATCTTAAAACCATAAATCTAAAAAGCGTGCTGAACAACGTCACCAGAATCGCAAATGAGATAAGGACAGGATAGGTATTTAGGCAGGATTTTGCTCATAATGCCTGATGGGTATTTGGAGTAATGGAGCATTGGAGTATTGGAGTTCTGCAGAAATGGAGAAATGATATTGACCTCATCACTCAAATTCTATCAAATTCAATTTTCCCCAACACTCCAGTACTCCATCACTGCAACACTCCTGTTTGTTTTTATGCGATAGAGTGTTTACATCAAATGAAATAAATTTGGACAGTGTCCGCGTAGGGTACACCCATGACATATGACCTTGTTATCCACAACGGAACCATCGTTACGGTTAATGCCTCTTTTGAAATTATCCCCAATGGTCTGCTTTGCATAAAAGCAGGTAAAATTCAGCGCATCGCGTCCATGCCCTCCAATAAATCACTACCGCCTGCAAAAGAAAGCATCGATGCCGCAGGCGGCATCATGATGCCGGGTCTGGTAAACACGCATACGCATCTGCCAATGACCCTTTTCCGTGGACTTGCCGATGATTTACCGTTGGATATCTGGTTAAACCAACATATTTTCCCTGCTGAAGGCGCTCATATAAATCCAGACAATGTGCACTGGGCGGCACTGCTGGCCTGCGCTGAAATGCTGCTTTCCGGAACCACAACTTGCTGTGACGGCTATTTTTTAGAAGATCAGGTGGCCGAGGCC